>Ga0213868_10001169_pt1 | contig 25427 bp, 20 predicted proteins | sample PICome_9_FD_160087 | JGI IMG/M metagenome (GOLD analysis project Ga0213868, IMG submission 160087) | Coastal seawater microbial communities near Pivers Island, North Carolina, United States - PICO127 | ecosystem: Environmental > Aquatic > Marine > Coastal | place: USA: North Carolina... | reverse complement strand
TTTCGACATGCTATTGGACTGGATGATGATATATTTCCTAAACAATGGCGGGATTTAAGTGATGGCATGGATCAAGAAGTGATTGATACAGTCATGAATGATGACTCGATTTAAGATCTGTGCGAACCATGTATGTATAATATATTTTAGTCACGAATAGATACGTCACTGTTGTATTTATCCACCGCTTCTCGTAAAGCTGAGATGGTGTCTGGGCTAGTTCTACAACATCCACCAACAATGATTGGTAAGTAAGGTTGATCGTACTCTTTACATAAATCATGTATCATTTGAATGCATTTTAAGAGCTCATTCGCAAAGGCTTTTGAATCCGAACACCCGCTTCCAGCTTTCCAGCAATTGTTTTGTGCATCCCATTCTTCTCCCGAGTTTGGATATAAAGCAATTGCTCGTCTCACCTTCGACTTGAGAATATGTTCTGCAATTGTTTTTGAAAGACTGTAAATATATTGAATTTTGCAGCAATTGACTCCAATGCAGTGAATCAACCTTGAATTCTCGTCTTTGATGTGATCAACGTGTAGAATCATATCCAAGATTGTTGTCAAAGGCGTGCCATCGTTCAAGGTGCATCCATTTTGACAAGCCAAACTCAAACATATGACAAGATCATTAGTTCGATCATCGTATGCTGCTGATGGACATTGTTGTTCATGTGCTACTAGTAGCTGTAGAATAGCCTCTACTTCGATTTTGGATGGTATCGTTTCGAACAAAATACCGTTTACATGGTTATTACTTCGAAACAAATTGAATTTTTCTCTGTGAAAATCCATCAGTGCTTCCTTCGATAACGAATAATTCCCTGTATATTCAGATCCATTTACCAAAGCAGACCCATAGCATCCAATGGAAGAAAAAATAAATCGTTTGCCAGAAAAAGCAATTCCTTGTTTTTTATCAACGTTTTGTATTGCTTCAATTGCCCTATCCACAGCAACATTTAACAAATTATCGATCAATTTCTTACTATACCCATATTTTTCCGCAAAATGAGATAATTGGTATGTTACTGTTGATAAAATGTTACAGCCAGCATTGAGAAAGTCGGTATGCGCTTGTTCGATCTGATTCTGTCCCTGAATTGAAAGAAGCAAGGAAGATGACCACAAGTGTCTATCTGGAAAGGGCTTATGAGTCATGTTCTCTAGGTGAGTTGAAACCCCTCCATCTAATACTAGTATCGTAGATGGTGTAGAAAGCAATTTTGCGAGATGATTTGGAGACATGAGTGGATTGATTCAACGGACCTTGCTCTCGTAGTATATATGAAAACGAAGAACAAACATATCTTTCTGGGTTTGGTGTTTGGTGTTTGGTCCGTAAAATATGCAAATGTGAACAATGAGGCCAAGATAGTCGTACGCTTTTGTTTTCAGCCACACATAAAAGATAAAAGTTGCGAGTTCTCTGATCTCACAGGCAGAGTGTCAGTTGTAAAGTGAAGTGCGGTACATATATATCCAACCTGATTGAGGTATTTTGTCATCTGATCGACATGAGCAACTTTCAAGAAGCATTCTTTCAATATGTGGATGATCATACAGAAGACTACATTGCACGACTGGCAGAGGCTGTAGCTATTCCATCGGTATCTTCCAATTTGAAACAACATTTACCAGATATAGAAAGAATTATGACATGGACCAAGGATCATATTGAACGTCTTGGTGGAAAGGCAACACTTTTGGATAATCCTGCATCTACTGAGGACATACCATTGCCTCCAATATTACTCGGAGAATTCATATCTGATCCAAAGAAGAAGACTGTATGTGTGTATGGACATTTAGATGTTCAGCCTGCATCCAAATCGGATGGGTGGGATTCGGATCCGTTTGTTTTGACGGAAAGAGATGGGAAGCTTTATGGAAGAGGAAGTACCGACGATAAAGGGCCAGCCTTAAGTTGGTTATGGGTAGTAGAGGCACACAAGGCGTTAGGAGTTGAATTGCCTGTAAATGTGAAACTCATTTACGAAGGTATGGAGGTAAGTCTTTAACGGTCTTCACGATCTCCAACGCGAATGATGCAGTTTTTTATAAAGAGAGAGAATGATGATGCAAACAATGAAAAGACAATGATAGGTCAAACTGCTATGTTTGATACATTTTAGCGCGTGACTCTCGGTGCACAATCTTATGTTTCACATCGTACTGTTACATTTGCGTTCCTTCTAACGCATCAGTATATTTTTCATATTCTACACAGGAATATGGTTCAGAGGGAATGTTTGAAGTAATTGCGGCCGAATCGAAAACTGGATGTTTTTTAAACGATGTAGATTTCTTCTGTATATCAGACAACTATTGGCTGTAAGTGTCAGTACATTGTACTTCCATGTTGCTAACCTTTGTTTCGATCAATTCTTACAAAACACTTTTTTGTTTTCTAAATTAGTGGCAAAAAGAAACCTTGCATTACAGTAAGTATGAAGAAACTGTGTGGTAGTTTTACTGGGGTTTTGATTGGGTACTAAGTAATTTTTTATTTTTAAAAAAACTTCTCTCTATCGCAAAAACAGTATGGTCTACGTGGACTTGCCTACTTTGAGATATCCGTCCAATGCGCCGAAGCAGATCTTCACTCAGGTGTACTTGGTGGGACAGTGCATGAGGCCATGACTGATTTAATTCATCTTATGTCATCTCTAGTCGACTCAAGTGGTAAGATTTTAATTGAGGGTATCATGGATGATGTCGCCCCCACCTCCAAAGAGGAGGAAGAACTTTATGAAAAGATTGATTTCGATATGGAAGCATATAAAGAGTCTTGCAAAGTTGCTAAAGTCAGTAATAAATTACTGCACGAGGACAAAATCAGTTTACTCATGGCGCGATGGAGATATCCTAGTTTAAGTTTGCATGGTATTGAAGGAGCATTCTCGGACGTTGGAGCAAAAACAGTAATACCCGGTAAATGCATTGGGAAATTTTCCATTCGGCTTGTACCGGATCAAGATCCTGAAAAGATTGAAAAAATTACTGAAGTATATCTGAAAAAGAAATTCGCATCACTGAACTCCCCAAATATTATGAGATGCAAAATGGTACATGGGGCAAAGTCTTGGTTATCTTCCACAAAACATCCTAACTACGAGGCAGCATCAAAAGCTATTCAACGAGTGTATGGTGTTGAACCTGATTTTACTCGAGAAGGAGGTAGCATTCCTATAACAGGTTGTTTCGAGGATTGTACCAAGATGAATGTTTTGTTACTTCCCGTTGGTGCTGATGATGATGGTGCACATTCCACAAATGAAAAGTACAATCGTTCCAATTTAGTGAATGCAATCAAAGTTTTGGGTACGTATTTACATGAGCTTGGACATATTCCAGGGCCAAAGCCTAGTTTGTGTCGTTGTGAACCCCTTTCTGAGGAAGAGCTTATGATTCCCGGTGCATTCATTCGTGGATTTAAATGCAAATGTGAAATGTAACACAGTCTATTGTTTGCATCCATTAGTGTAGTTCATTTTTAAAATTCGATTTTTAGTTCGTCATTTATTTTTCATTTTTCGAGATCGATCTGCTGGTGCCCAAACCTGGTTTCAAAAATAATATATATATATATATATATACGGAATGTACCAATATCGAAATCGATCTTCTTTGTTCGGTCCTTTCCAATCAACCATAGAAGAGTATAATGATTGGACGGGGGCACCTTTGAAGTATGCTGATATTTATATACTTGCTACGGATACCCCTTTGCAATCAATTGATTCGATCAATATATATTTCGAATTCAATCAACCAAACAGTACATTGTCTCCTAATGAGTTTTATTACTTTTTCGCTTTGGAAAGAAGTAATGGTAGCAAAACGAAAATGCCTATATTCTTTTTCCAATTGACACATGATTCCGATTCGGCGTCTAAACAGATTGTCAACAGAGGAGGCCATTCATTCGTCATTGAAACAGTGCCTGAGTCCCTTCAAGAAACATTGAAATTATCCTTCAGTACAGCATTAGAAAAGCACCTGGTTGTAAAGTCACTTTCTGTTGTTAACTCGATTCTAGACTCAGTAACAATGGCTAGGGAACACAGTACAACGAGTAATGTCATTATTAAATTGAAACAGTTTGAGGAAAATGTGCATGGAACAGCGACCAACGCAAATATTTATTGTGTACCTTTCAAAACCGAAGAACCTTACTTGAAAAATGATTTTCGCACGAAGAAGAGTAACTTCGCAATACAATCTTTTTCTTTTATCACTGCTTCTGATATCCTTGCAAAACCGACATCGGATTTTATGATACTTCTGTTTTCTCAAATGATTAGGGAAAAGGTGAAAAAGGAAGATATGGAGCATATTTCACGACGTAGATCTTCTCTACGAGAAGGGACCCTCGGATTTAAATGCATGCATTGCTGTGGGGTTAACAGAGGATTGTATTTTCCTTCAACACTGAAAGTGCTGCAAGGTACACCGACCCTACTTTGTAAGTATATCATCTCAAAAATGACATTCAGATTTTTTCGTTTCATCTATTAACGCAATCGTTACGTTATCATCATTTATCAGACAAGCACTTCATGACGTGTGCTCAATGCCCACAAATATTAAAAGACGCGTTGGTACGCTCAAAGAAATATCATAAAGCTCAGATATCGCTCATAAATTCACAGACAGCATTTTTTTCCAATTTATTCAACCGCGTACGAGATGCATCATTTGATGGAGGAACATTTTCAGACCGCGAATGTATCCAAAAACACATTTTACGACTATGTGAAACTTATTCCGCTACAGACGTTGAAATGGTCGAATCAGTTCCATCTATGATATCTTTCAGTACAGACTCTCCAAGGCAAGTATTTGGAACTCCGTGTACTCCCAATCAACATGATTGGTTTGCAATAACACCATTTTTAGGAGGAAATAGTTCGTGCTCGATTCAATGGGACCCTGAATGCATTCAGCAACTTCAACAATTAATTGAAGGTGATGAAGATTATGAAGAAATGATAGATCTTCTGCTGAATGATTAAAGCTCTGAGAGCTCCTGCACTCTAAACATCATTATATGATTTCTTTTGTATCATCAAGAACTCTTCATTGAGTTTTCTGTTTGCGGATTGTACGGTCTCCAACTGCATTTCTTTGGCATGCAAATACTCAGTCATATCAGATATAACCCGTTCTAATTCAGCGCATTTACTTAGTGATCGAATGAGGTCAGTGTCCTCGCCCGCTTGGTTTTGGGCTTCGACGTATGCTGCGTGTGCTATTTGAGTTGCTTCGAGCTCATCTTTGATTGCCCTTCGCTCAGAACGCAAGGAAGTGACCTCATCTTGTAGTTTTTTGTAATCGTGTTGTAACCTTTCATAGTTACGAGATTCTAAATCTGATTTGCGTAATCGAGACATTTCTTTGGCTAGACTATCTGCCTTTTGCTTAAAATTATTTCTTTCACCTTTCATAGTTTGGAGTAAGGTCTTCAGCTTATCTAGTTCAACTTTGGTTTGAGTAGATATTTCTCGCTCTTTCTGCAATTCGCTCAATGCTGTTTGACGTTCAAGATCCATTTGTTTTAACTTGTCTTCTAATGCCTTCTGAAATGTTGATGAGTCATTCAACTGATCTTGTAAGTGATTGTTGGTTTTGGATAAATCCATCTTTGACGATTCAGAAAATTAGTACAACCATATTTTTAAAAAATAATAAAATCAAATGAAAGACTTCGGTGACGTACCAGTTTATTACACTCTTTCTCTTTCTCCTGAAGCTTCTGTTTCAGAGATTCAACTTCGTGTTTCAACTCCTTGAAGATATCTAATTTTCTATCTCTCGCCTCTACAGCAGCGGTTAGAACGGCCTTTTCATTCTCAAGGGACCTGATGGTCTTTTCAAATTCTAATTTTGAAACTTCCAACTGCTTCGAACGATCATCCAGCTTAGTTCTATAGGATTCTTTGACATTTTTTTCAGCTTCGAGTGACTCTGAAAGATTCCTGAACAAGATTTTTAGTGAAAAAGAAATAGAACAATACAAGGCACGAAACTTTAGAACTCACTTTGTTTTCTCTTCGGATAGGTGCAATAAACCCTTTAGATTTGAAATTTGTTCAGAGGAACATATTTTCTCGTGTTTCAACAACTTAAGTTCTTCGCGAAGGTCTGAAACTACTTTGTTTTTTGACTCAAGTTTATCGCGTAGAATCCCTAGATCCTCTTCCAATTCAGATTCTAGAGCCATCATTTTTGTATTAAATGGTGTTAGTGTTGATTTTTGAGTTGTATCTGTCGCTCTCTCCGGCGTCTCCATCACGGATAAAATTTCATGTGTTACTTCTTCTTTTGTAGCAGCGTCGTCTATGGATGATTGGTAATTAGGAGCAGAATAATTACTTTCTAAGGGTGGTCGTTCTGGGAACAGTTTCGTGCATGTGCTCAGATCTTTCAAATCTTCATCGAAACGAGCTATTCCAAGAGCAATTAAAAATGTCTCTCTTGTAATTCTACTCGGTGCATCGAGTTTCAAGGCAATGTATGTTCCCTCTTGAAGAGGATCCTCAAAGGCAAGGAAAAAAGACTTGGCAGCAGATCCATAAGCTCGCGTTAGGACACCCGAGATAGCCTTTCCTTCAATACCTAATGGCGAACAATCTTTAGTATTTACAACCATATGAAAACCTGACTGTGTCGCTTTTTCACTACATCTCTTTGTATAAAGATCTATATTGATTTTTTCTAGGCCCTGTAACTCATCTCTCCCTTGCATATTATCAAATGAGCAGAGCAGAAATCCGTCGAGGGCATTATCCGGAGAAAAAGATTTGTATGCAACATCGAATAAAGTTTTATCACATTGTACAACAAATGGAAGTTCGCAAACTACTTCAGTTGTTTCGTCGTCGTTCTCTTTGATGGAGACGATGCATTTAACGCGGAAACCAACATCTGTTGTTGTCGGTTGATAAATGGCACTAGTCTCATAATCCATTTTAATCCATTCTTCGACTGAGTTTGTTGAATCATTATTAGATAACGATTGCTCCATTGTGTAAGATCTATACCATTGGTAAGCGAAACCAATACGAGGGCACGAGATATCTGCTGACTTTCGAATCACGAGAACCGATGTATTCGTAACGGTAGGCTTCTTGGAAAAGAAATGTCTCCTTGTGATGCCATCTTCTTTTACATTTAAGCGAACATTATGTTCTTGTAATGGTACACATTTGCCATTGCTTGTCTGAAGAAATAAGGCACAAGGAGGATTCATTTTACCCGAAATATCTTTCTCGTTATCATGATTCTGACTGAGATTTGTAATACGACGTTCATGAATCCCATTTGTTTTCTCTTTTGCTAATTCTTTACTTGCCTGCACTGCATGACTAGCGTATTTTTCAGCAGCATCGGCGAACTTTGTACCCCATCGGGAAAGTTTATTCTTGATTTCACCCGCTAAATCGATATCTTCAGAAGAACTCATTGAAATTTCTGAAATGCCCTCGCTGTCCGAATCATCAAAATATGAAGTAGAACAGTTGTTATTTTCACTTTTGCTAGGTTGATCTGACTGCGCTTGTGGTGGTGGGTGAATAAAATGCAAAAGTATGGGCTTGGATGTATTTCTTATGGCTGATAAAATTGACGTAAAATCCTCTTTTGTCCAATCATTCTCAGTTTGTGTACATCCATCAATATCAGCCAGTAATAAGTCAACAAATTTAAGGTCTGGAGGAGTATCTTGTTGATCTAATTCACTCTGCTTTGGGATATAGGAATGAATCTTGGCACCAATGCACTCATCGTCTTGATTCGGTAGCAATACTAATCTGGTTTGCAAATCAACGAAATCATGAAATTCAAGAGTATAAAGTGAACTCCTCCCAACCCTTTCATTTGCAGCAACGTTTGATGTATCGTTGTTCGTTGATGAATCCATTGGAAGACAGAAGAAACTACTACCAATACAATCTTATGCTTATTTTACTGTTTTCTTTTTCTGTTTGCACATATGTTAAGTTTACTTTATCTCCAGTATTCTCTAGAGGGTAGTCCCGGCTCTGGTTTCAAAAAATACAGCGATTGGAACTGAGATTGATTCATCTAACGATCGAGTTTCTTAATCAAGGCTGGATTGTCAAACATCCTCACTTTGCATTTTGGCATGTGTAATATACAAACGCATTGAAAGTTAAACTTTAAGCCACAAAATCGACATTCAAATTTTCCTTTCGAGTCCTCTTCATCGTCACTATTGAAAATCGATGATTCGATGTCCTTGAGAGACTTCTTAGGACGAGCTTTGGCCTTCATTTCCATTCGAGTACATATGGCTTCATTTTCTTTTGCTTGCTGCAAAAGTTCTTCATACGTATACCTTGTAAGATCAAATGCAGGACTTGCAGGTCGAGGAATACTATTACTACCTTGTTCCATTTTTATATTTGTATTGCTTGATGTTTGATTAGGAGATGAACTCTTCAAAAACTTTCGTTTCTTTCCTGGAGATGGCATCATAGAATTGGATGAAAACTCAAATCCAATATCCTTCAATAATTTGACTCGCTCCGGGTTGAGACGGTAATTTCGTTTGCCTTTTGTCATTAATTTGTATGATGTTCTCATATTAATACACCAACTAAATAGAGGAAGACTGTAATCTTTTGACACCCTGCAATGTCCATATTGGTCCTTGAATTTTTGTAATTGATTGAAATGAATGTCAAACGATGATAATTTCTCAGTAGGATCACTGCAACTAGATTCCATTGATTTTCTACGATCAATACCCTGCTTCTGTGCTCTGTCTTGTGCAGAAATTTGAGTTGAAAGCTGTTCTGATGAATCATTTCTATCGATATAAGTTCGAAAGTCAAATCCCAAGTCCTTGAGTATTTTAATTCGTTCATTCGAAAGACCAACATTGGAAGGTTCACCATTTTGCATACGCTTGTATCCAGACCTCATGTTACTACACCATGCATAGAGCGAACGATCGCATTTCCATGGTACATCCAAATGTCCATATTTCTCTTTGAACTCTTTCAATGCTTTGATTCTATCATCAAATGATTGTAAAATAATTTTCTGTTCTTCCAGTTCCTCTTCAACGCCATCATTATCGTCATCATCGTCATCATCATCATCGTCGTCATCTTCGCCGTCTTCTTCTCCGTCATCCTTCAATGACCCGTCGCTGCAACTAAAGTCACGTGACTGGTTTAGTGTGTCGGGTGTCAGCATTTTAACTTTACTGTTTGGTAATGACATAGAAGATATTGTATTCCTTTTCTGTTTCGTGTTGAAATTAAATCCCAAATCCTTCAACACTTGAATTCGCTTTGAATTTAGGCGCATATAAGTTTGTCCTTCATCCCGTTTTGGTTTTTTGTACGCAGCTCTGACCTTCGCACACCACATGTACAATGAAACATCGTCTTTGGAATGCACGTCACAATGTCCATATTGTTCCTTCCTTCTTTTCAGTTCTTCCACTCGATTATCAAATTGTACATCGCTTCTATTTTTTTTGGTGCCAGGAACCATTTCTTGTGTGTTTTCGGTAGGATGGCGATTCAAAAAGTCTTGGTTGTTATTGTTCTCATTATCATTATTATAAGTATATGAGATATTGATGTCTTCCTCCGGATCTTGTTTGATTGGTTTCATATTGCAAAGTGATTCCTTAAATTAAACACATAAGATATTTAAGGACAGAAAGAGAGTAGATTGTGTGAGTCAAATAACCTTTGTACTGTGTACTGAGAGTACTGAGCTTTATCTAGCTCGCGAGAGAGAGCTATTGTAGAGCTGACAGCTGATCCTTGATCTCAACCTCTTCGGGTACCCCGCTGGCAAGCACCACCAAACTTGCCTTGATGTGTTGGTAGATGTGAACAAACAGAGTGACGAAGATACTTCATACAACTCACACAACTCAAGATACACCTCATAAATACGCACATAGCACATAGCACAACAACATACACTTACAATAGATAGAACCCACAGTCTATAACTAATTGGATTATACAATATACATGTATCGCCTTAATATTTACCTACTGCTATCACTCGTCTTTTCAGTAAAGGCATTTACTCCAGCATTCACCGTTGACAAATTGCATCAAGTTCACAGCAGATGTACCACATTGGCAAGTCACAATTCTGTAAATGAGGCAGACTACGATATTTCTCTGTTCTCCCCCTGTAAGATCAATCTTTTCTTACGCATTCTTCGCAAGAGACCAGATGGATACCATGATTTAGCTTCCCTCTTTCAAACTATCAATTTTGGAGATATGTTGTATTTGAAATTGGACTCAGATGCAGATAAAGATACCTTCGAATGTAACATGGCAGGTGTCCCAACCGATAAATCAAATCTAGTTATTCGAGCATTAGACCTCGTCCGAGAAAAGACTGGCAATACTGACAAGTTCTTCAAGGCGAATTTGTACAAAAATGTTCCTGCTCAAGCAGGACTTGGTGGAGGTTCTGGTAATGCTGCAGCTGCCATGTGGGGTGCAAATGAACTGCTTGGTAAACCTGCAACGTTGGAGCAGCTGGTGGAATGGTCTGGGGCTTTAGGTTCAGATATTACCTTTTTCTTATCACAGGGGACTGCCTATTGTACCGGAAGAGGGGAGATTATGACTCCAGTGCAAAATTTACCAGATGGAACCAAAGTATGTATTGTGAAGCCTGATATTGGTCTTTCTACACCAGAAGTATTTAAAGCATTGAAATATGATCTACTTAGTACTGTTGATCCAGAAGAGCTATTGGATACATTCATGAAAAAGGGTGCAATAGATGCTAGTTCCGATTCTTATGTCAATGACTTGGAACAACCAGCATATGATTGTCTTCCTCAACTCAAGGCATTGAAAGAAGAACTCTTGGCTGTTGAAGGATTCGATCATGTCATGATGTCTGGGAGTGGTACTTCTATATTTTGTATTGGTGAGCCAAAGGATTGGGACGGGTTCCAACAGACTTTTGGGGAAAGGGAAGGAATCAATGTGTTCCCTGCTGAGTTCTGTTCCAGGAAAGAAGGTGTTTGGTTCGAGCGTCCTTGAGATATGGTTTGAACCTCTTTTGATTTCTTTGATATATAAAAATTATTACTAAGTAAGATCTTATGATGAATTGATTTTTTTGCTATCCATCTCTACTCTCGTTTAACTCTCTGTCGAATCACCTTCTTTTCAATAACCTCTTTCCTACCATCTCCTCCAGATGCTGTTCCACTCAAATCACCCCATAATGAACTCAACATCTTGGTGGGATCCTGTTGCATTTCCATTTGTTTCTTCATCTGCTCCTTTTGTTCGGGATCCAAATTTTTCATCATATTAGGCATAACAACCATCATTAGTACTGAGAATAACATTAGAAGAACCATGGGATTCTTCAACATTCGAAAAGGAGAAAAGGACGGTCTTGGTTCAAAATAATCGATAGTCGCCAAGGCGGATAGTTCCAGTGGGTGTTCAATTGGTCTTTTTTGAGCTCCGGCGTACAGATATTCAATACATTTAATGTCTTCTGTGATTTGGATTTTAACTTGAGAAAAGTGGTATATTGGGTGGTGTACGGTAAGAGAGTGTACACCAACTGGGATGTTGTGGAAAGCAAAAGTGTTGGAATCTGTAGTGTAGGTTGAATATTCGCCGTTGTTGAGAGTGACTCTCGTTGCATTGAGAGCGGGGAGAGCAGGTCCCGTCGTAGTGCTCGTAGGAAGAGGGAGGCTCAGCGTTCCTTCAATAGTGGCCGCAGATACCAATTTCATCCATAAGCAAATGCAACATAAAGACCATTGCAAGTTACACGGTGTTCCAAGTCTACTCATATTCGATTGGGTGGTTGGGTATTGAGTGCCTATTTTTTCTGGTCGTTGTGTATGGTGTATTGTTAGGTATTGTATATATTGATTTTGAAGATTGAAGAGTATGCCGTCGGGACTTAACTAGGCTTTGCGTTCCTCTTTTTCATTAATAATAAAAATACGAGTACAAAAGACTAAGTAAGTACTTATTTTCTATTTTCGCTATTATAAGCTAACCTAAGTAGATTTCTAAACTATCGGATTGTCATCCTTAATGGAATTATTCAAAAAAGCTTCTCGAAGAGTGGCTCTTGCTTCCAGCGTCAATTCATCCTCAACTTCATGTCGATAGAACAACGGTTCTCCAAACTTCTCAGTGAGAACCGGCTGCTTATAATGATCCTTTGAAAAATAGTTTTGAGGTGGACCCTTTCTTTGAGAGTTCTTGTGGTTTTCAGATGACATATTGCGGAATCTTTCATCCAATTGCATAGCGCGTTCTAAAGTCAGACGCTTACTCGGTTCAGCGTAATGGACGCGGAAATAGTACATCATCTGTACCGTAAAGTATACCAATGGCAAGATGCAGATAGGCTGGTAATGACCTCCACGAATAGTCGAGTATCCCATAAACGTGAGTTGACCACAGATAAGACCTACGATTGTGCGATCGCAAACTAGAGGAAACAAAGAGCCACCCGATTCGTAAGCAGGTGTATACACATAAAGTACTTGCTTCTTGTAGACCATTAGAGCACCTGCAAAGTAACACATTCCGAAAAATAAAATTACTGGAGAAATACAGGCGTACGTGAAACATATTACAATGACAAGTACTGTATACCATGACAAACGTGGTGAGTCTAAAATCTATCATAGCTTACGATGTTTCAAATGACACATAAAACTCACGCTGTGTTGGATATTCCCATCCATAGTAAATTGGTTGCACACGGTATATCGAGTTGAGCTCGTGCTGAGTAAGATAATTTCGACGAGTAATGAGACGCAACAAAAGAAATCGAGAGAGTGCGCCGAAACGTAAAAACACCATTGGTAAACCTGCTAGAATCTTGGTGATGATGAGAGAAATAAAATAACCCACAACCGTTGGTAAGGAGTTTCCTAGAATTTCAAGAACTGCCGAAGGACGTGCAATTATATCAGCGGCGGACTTCCACAAGGAACCTGCTGTTACAGAAATGTAAATATTAGCAAGCTGGTAGTAAAAATAGCGTGATACAAGGCATTGTTCGACATCTGAGCGCATCTTTCTTTTTTCGTACGTAGTCGCAACCATGTCAAGAATAAGCGGTAATATCATGATCAAGACTAGCAAAGCAACAACTGGAAGATAAGAATTGATGAATAAATAGACTCGGCTCTGATTTAGAATCCAATCCATGCCTGGTAGTTGCGCGACATTTTCAGCGCTGGCCAATCCTTGAATAAGAGCAAGAGGAATAGACCAAAGAATAGCACCAGCGGCTAAGAATATGCTTGCATTTGATTCCCTTCTTTGACAAAAATCGGTCGTGTAGTGGGCATTATGCCATATAATATCTCGAGCTTCGGGGGCTACTTCGACCTCTAGCATTTTTGGCTTTTGTGTGAGAGGAGCACTAGCCACACATGTGACGGTGCCTAAATCCATAAATGTTACAAATCCGGTTTTGGACATGCCGTCAGTATCTTCAGTATCGAGCGCACGGTACAGGACACGATGCCCCAATTTCATGGCATAGAAAAAGAAATCAAGTCCAAATATTCCAGCAAACCTACTTATTTCTTTTGCCATCTTCTTGTTTCCAACGCAACCCGTGGATACAAGAATATTTTCGGCCCTTGTAGATGCGTTGCTGTCGTTGAAACTTCTGTAATAAGATTTTCTGTTTTTGAGCTCCGATTTTTTTGGCGAACTATTGTCTTCTGTATCATCTGTACCTACTACATTAATTAAAGGTTCTTCTTTCGAAGCATCCGAGCCATTTTTTCTAGAACCAATGTTATTCTTTCTGAAGTACTTCGATCTAGCTCGTCTCCCTCTAACTGGCGAATCTTCTTCGTCAAAAGACCCGTATCCTAAGTGATCAGAGAAAATATCAGTTGATATAACTTCTGCCTCGCTATCATTGTCATCGACAGGTGTATCTAGTCGATAGTTGCCCGGAGAAGAAACCACTCGTTCCCGTTCATCATCTGATGTATCCTCTGAATCGTACTGATATGGGTCATCTACGATATGCTGAACGACGTCATTCACCCTTGAAAACCAAGTGTTGGCTTGAAGGGAAAAATTTCCAAACTCGGCAAGACCTAATTTTGTCTTTTGTTCCTCATGCATAAGTGCGTTTAACCTCATGAGATCTCGGATGTAATATTCGATAGAGTCCACTTTGGCTCCCTTTGGTATTTCCTCGTTCAAATCGTAGTCCCTTGGAGCACCTTTTGGTTCGCAGCAGCAAAAGAGAAAATCTATAGGACGTGCCAGTTCAATGCCACATAAGGTCAATCTCGGTCGTCCATTCACATGTGTCGGCCTAAGACCAGTCGCGTGGTACCATGCAATAGACTTTTCAAGTCTTCGAGTTACGGTTTCTTTTTTAGCCGATAGAGTTTCGATATCTTTAAGATTTAAAATCACATTTGCAGAATGAATTTTACCAGGGAACATCTTCTCAAAGTATTCGTATAGCGCTCTGTCACTTGTGAGCTCCTCAGGAATATTCTCCACCATCACACTGTAATGATGCTGTGGGTCAGATGACCCATCTCCTTTGCCTAAGAAGTCAAGTCTCAAGTCAACGTAGTGTTTGTACTCTTGTTTGATCACAAACAAGACAAAGAATGTAAACAAGTACATAAATAATGTCGGTATCCAAATACCCAGAGGGTTACCTTGTGGAACATTGGCCATACTTAAATGGTACCACCCGATGGCACCATTGCCACCAGTAGCGAATACAGGGAACAGAACGATCATACCCCAGAATGCAGATACACTGGTCATACGGAGACACATTCGAATGTATCTTAAATAAAAGTATGCATCTAGTCCTCCTTCTCGTCGGACGGTCTTCCATGAGACACCAAAGACAGGCATGAACCACTGTAACGGTCTCGACGAATGCAAAATATCAGGTAAATTTATACTATGTTGCCCTTCAGTATTTGCTCTGTTCAGTCTCTCTTCTCGTTCTGTTTTGGATGCGTAGACATAAGGGAAGTGTCTGCGAAGGATTTCATACGTAATCATCAAGGCTAGGAAAACAAACGCGTTAAATATAGTGGCTGCTTTGACTCCACTAATGTCAATATCTCCAGCTGGGTGTAAACTTTCTTCTGCAGTTAAGACATCTTCGTTGAAATCTGTGTAATTAAATGTGCCGTTGGTGAACCAGTTGTCGGGGTGGATGGTGTAATTATATAGGGATGAGTTCTTGTAGTTCCACCACAGAGATCGTCCCATTGTGATGAACTAAGTAAGTAATGTAGACTGACTCCCAACAGAGTGATATTTGCACTAGTGAAACGAAAAGGGGGGGATGCCACAAGACGTAATTATGTCAACCTGTTCAGTGACAACTAACTTTGAGAACTCCCTGTGGGTGTGAGATGTGGATGATGTGATGATTGTTTTTTTTGTGTGCCGGGTGCCGGTTTGTTGCAATTTTGTTGGGGTTCCGCTGTCTCGGCTAAATTTCTCTTATTTCAGTTGTTTTAGAAATGTTGTGACAAAATCCGTTTCTGTTTTTTTTTGGTGGCGGGGAGGCACTGGGGTAGTCTGTTGGTTTTTCGATTGGGCTTTTTTCGTGCAACAATGCAACATGCAACATGCAACAACCAACATCTCTTCCAACGTGCAACTTCTCTCTCTCTCTTCTCTGTTTTCATCGGTAATCATTTCAATTGAGAGCGGATCAAACCACGTGACAAATGTACAGCAACAGTAAAACATTAACAGTTCTCAAAGTATTATGCATATACTATGTATTACAAATCCTAGTAGTTCATATTTACTTGTTCCTCAATCTCTCTAGCATTCAGGGGAAACCTGATCCTATCATTAACGAAACTGTTCATCGAGTTACCAAAATAGTTACTGAGAATCAAACAAGAGATGGTCTCACTGATGATCAAATGGATAAAATAGAAGAGGAAATGAAGGCATTTCAACCGATTCAAAAATTGAATTATACGGATATTATGATTCAGATACAAGACAACTTATCTAAAATTGTTACACAAAGGGCACAACTAGAAGAAGATTTGAAGGATGTGGAACGGGACGTCAAGGATCTCATGGAACCAGTCACGGCTTCTCGAGATGATAGCATGGAAAGGATCGTTCCTGAAATGAATCAACTTCTACGACTGTTGAAACTTGATACGTATGTACAAGAGAGCGATGTCCAAGTCCGAGCACTGCAGCGTGATATCAAGGAGGAATTGTCTGCCATTTCACCTGACCAATCTTATGATTTTGATCATATTTTTCAAGTTTCCAATACGTCATCTGACTTTGATTGTTCGTCATTTTTGAATCGGGTGCGAAAAGTACGTGGTAATTATGTCACTTTGGAAGAGTTGGACAATTATATGGATGGATTGAAAGAAGAATTGAAGAGGGTTCAGAAAGAACCTCTATCTCTTCAAGACAAGGAAATTATTCTGAATAATTGTGATTTTGAAGCTCTATTTGATGAAGCTAAAAGGAATATTGAGAATCAGATCATCGAATTGATGGATACCATAGATGGTTGGACAGATGAGATGGATGATTCCTGTGTCACAAAGGATGAGGTAGATGATCTGATCAAGGTGGGTATGCAATCGTTGTATTCTCAAGAGGCGCTTTACAGTGCCATGCAAGTAGCTTTAGGGGATTTGGACTCGGAAGCCAAGCTAGAAAGATTGATTGTGGATGATGATAACGATGATAAGGACATGGATGAGCACATGACACTTCGATCGCTGATTGAGACTCCGCTTTATCCAAAATTGATTGAATCGATTGATAGCATTGCAGAATTTATTGTGGGTTATAATGATTTCATAGATCAAATGATTGATAAGATGGGTCAAGGCCACGATGGAAGAGTTGGGAGAGTGTTTGAGAAGTATATCAATCGTCTCTGCCGCATGATTCATATTCCTCATCAACTTAAAAAGCGCAGAAAACTTCTCCGAGTTTAGGAAAAATACAAATCATTTTACAAACATAAAACTAAATAAGAAAGTACAGAGTAAAAGATTGTGTAAGTAGTTATTCTTGAGCACCTTTCGAAAAGTGTACCACACCAAATCTTCCGTTGACCATCCACTGATCGTCCAACTTTTCTGCGCGTTTCCACTTTTCTTCCATGATTCCACAACCAACCTCTGCCTTTAATGTTCGGAGTGCACATACTGGACATGGAAAGTAATTTCCCACCACATCTTCAAATGGAGCACTGTAGTCCCATTCAAGGTCTCCCAGTAACCTTCTATAATTGGCATCTCCCTTAACAAATGCCAAATTGCATCTCGTTTTCAAATCATTTCTAAGTGGATTCGGCATTTCCCACATGGGAGGCGGTTGTACCCAGAAGTTATCCTCGTGACAAACCCATTGGCCTGACTCCAAGTAACCTAACCATCTTCTTCCCGCGGCCTTATTGTTCACAAACCCTTCAAGATTCGCATAATATTCCACATGCTCTTTGAGATCCTTCTCCATAGCATCCGAAACAAAAGTAGGGTGTGCCTTCAGTTGAAATGTAACACATTTCGCCACTCCACTCACAATCAAATAGTCTGCGAGTGCCAAGTCCATGATCAATTCAAAACCTGCATTGTCGACAATAATATCGATATTTCCACCTCCTCTTTCCTTCAATTCAACACCATATGCAACCAATCGTACCGTATCATCATGTAATAAATTATCATTTGCAGACGCCAATACTTTTTCAAAGACTGCATGATCGACATTCCCATCAGCAGGCCAAATACTTAAATCCATCTTATTCCCCCACAATGCAAATGCAGATGCTAGTGCAAATCCATCCTCCACAGAACTATTCTCCAGTCCTGCGATTTGCTTCAGGATTGGTTCAGCTGTAGCAACCGAAGATATAAGGCCTTGACGTTTCTGTTTTGCGAATGGATCGTATTGAAAAGTGGGGGCGTTTGGATTGAAATACTCCAATGCTTCCATGAGACGACGGTATAGATAAAATTCAGCAATCATCCATGGAGCAGATAACCAAGTAGATTCCCTCTGGACAAGAGGTTGAAGAATATCTTGCCATTCCTTGTTTTCTTGAACTCGTACAGGGTCATTGGACATGTCTTCGTCCAATGGTTCTAAAAATCGAATGTGTGTGTTTTGAGCATTTTGAAGATCTGTACGAAGTTTTTGAAAGTTGATGTATGCTTTTGTGAATGATTCCGAAAGGAATTCGTCCTTGTTTTCTTCGAATGTTCGTTGAAGGATTTCTTGGTCGATCCTTCGAGACATGGTATCATATGCCCAGGTTCCTGGTGTTAACGATAATAGCGGAGGTGGCAATGGTAATTTAGGTTTGGGATTGGATGTCATTTGTAAGGATGTTGCACGTTGTAAAAGTGTTGGTTTTGTGGACGATAAAGAAAAGGCGAACGAATGGGAGGTGATGGAAAGGAAGGAGAAGAGCACAAGTAGCAAAGAAAAATGTACCAAGGAATCCATCCACATTCTATATGTATGTTCCGCACCGAATGATCGCTCTAAAGTTAGAGAGAGAGGGATGAGCTGTACGTACTTCGTACTTATTATGAACAGAGAGAGAAGAGAGAAGGATATGAAAATAAGAAGTTGAATGCGTGTTTTGGACTATCCTGGCATTAACTTTCTGATGTTTAAGAATAGACAACAATTTCACACACACTTTCACGTTCATGAGTCCAATGTCAATACCTCCTCCATCGCCCTATGGAACATTCCATGGATCCTTGTTCCAATATCAAACATTTCCATCTTTGGTTGCATTTGAATCAGTGCCTCCGAACCTCGAGAACCAACACAAAAATTCTCCAAACAAATGCATTCTGATAGGTGGTCTTTCCGATGGTCTGATTCCAACACCTTACACCAAAGACCTTGAAGAAGCATGTCATGACATTGGTTGGAGTCTAGTGCAACCGATTTTAAGTAGCAGTTACTTAGGGTTTGGACATGGGACGCTCAAGAGAGACACGGAGGAGATTGGCAGTCTTATGAATTATCTCATTCATCACCGTCAAGCTGAACACTTTGCACTTGTGGGTCACTCTACTGGATGTCAAAACTCAGTTCATTTTCTTAAATACGGTGATGCAGAAATGATGAAACGTGTGAAAGCCATTGCATTGCAAGCTCCAGTAAGTGATCGAGAAGGTGCCATGGAACAACTTGATTACGAGATGAACATTCAGCATGCGAGAAAGTTACAAGATCAAGGACGAGAGGATGAAATGATGCCAAGATCTTGCTTCTGGGCTCCCATTACTGCTGCACGTTTCTTGAGTTTGCAGGATGTAGGAGGAGATGATGATTTCTTTTCCTCTGATTTGGGCGATGATGAACTATCAATCAAACTAAAACATATTGGACAGAGGGGAGGACAAACGGGTCTCAAAGCTCTAGTTTCGTTTTCAGGTGAAGATGAATATGTTCCTGGATCAGTGGATAAAGATTTACTATTACAGAGACTATGTTCTGCGATGAATGTTGGATGCGAGAATGGAGATACTGCGATACCGCTCATGATTCCAAGCGGAAATCACAATCTTTCCAATGAAGAAGGAGATAAAGAAGTTTTTGTAGCTGCCGTTCAAGATCTATTGAAGTAGGTGGTAAGAAATGAAGACGTCTTATTGCTATAGTATCGTGTCTACTCGTAGCTCTCTCTAGCTAGAGAGATAGAGAGAGGGGGAGATAAAAAATAAAAATGCTTCCAAAAAATGAGGAAGGAACATAACACATAACCTGTTTCGTAACCCTAACCGAAATGCTTACGTCACAGTAGCCTCTCATCTTCAGCGACCAGCTACCAGCTCTGTGTTCTGTGTGTAGCGAATCAAACAATCAAACTCATAAAACTTCAATCATGAAGCTACTATCATCTCTCTGTATCTCCTCCCTCGTGGCATCTGTTGCTGCTGGAGGCTTCGGTACTCCCCTAGCCTTCGCAGCCCCATCCAAAATTCCCTCCGTTGAAATCTTCGACGCCGTCTTCCCTGGTCCAAGCACCGTCAATGTTGCTGACTACTGCAAAGGAAAGAACGTAATTATCGTCGGTCTTCCAGGAGCCTTCACTCCCACCTGATCCAGTCAGCAGGTTCCGGGATACCTTGAGAAACAGGAAGCTCTCAAGGAGGCCGGAGTCGAGGAGGTGATTGTTTACTGTGTAAACGATCCCGCCGTCAGTAAGTGATTTCTGTCTTTCTCAGATTTGAAATATATTGCCTTTGTTTATAAATTATGAACTTACTAACCCACACTGTATTTCCATCTTGGATTATTTATTGTACAGTGCAAGCTTGGGCTATGGATCAAGGCATTGGCAAATCCATGGTAACTTTCATGGCTGATCCTGCCGCAACTCTCACCAAGGCTCTTGACATGGAGATGACCCACCCTGGTCCTCCCTCTGATGGAATCATCGGACGCTGCAAGCGTTTCGCAATTCATGCTATTGATGGAGAAATCAAGACTGTCAAGATCTCTGAAGGACCTGATGATCCAGCAGGTGATAGTGATCCATCCGCTACTCTTGCCGATGGATTCCTTGAGGCCATCAAGAGCGAGTAAACAAGCGAGTGCACAAGATTTTGATATAAAGTGATTATGTATTAAAGAGGAAAAGTCAGACAGGAATGATGTTTCTTCTCTAGTGTCGAAAGATCGAGAAGAAATTGATAAGATACATCCTATTGATATGTCCGCTGCTTCCTGGCGACTGGGATTGTCGACTTTTTTTTTGAAAACGCAAAATGATTTTTGAATAACATTTATCTAGAGCACATAACATAGCATTAACCTTTTTATATAATGCAACTTGATGATCATACAAACAATCAAACTTCACAATCTTTTTCCTTAAAACTAAATTTTGAATGTAACTATCCATGTTAGGACAGCGAATAGCATCATCACAAACATTTCACATTTTACCCACAAGAAAAGAGAATGCATCGTCAAATGTTCGCAACTTGCTCATTCTTGTCAAGCTTACTGGTTTCTGTATCGTCTTTCACTCCTACGAGATCAGTTATTCGATTATATAGTAACAGGAGATATAAAACACTTCAAATGTCAAACAAATCCAACATTATCATCGTTGGATCAGCCAACTATGATCTTAATGCATACTGTCAAAATCTTCCTCAGATTGGTGAGACGACACTGGGAAATTCCTTTTATGTTTGTCCTGGAGGAAAGGGTGCGAATCAAGCTGTTGCAGCTGCAAGATTGAACTCAGATGTGTGCGTTCACATGATTTGCAAAGTCGGGCGTGATAGCTATGGATCGGATTTACTTGAAAACTTTGATAAATCTGGAGTTTTGTATACGTCCGATATAGTGCATGATGTCGCACATACAGGTGTAGCCAGTATTACAATAGACAACAAGGGAGAGAACCATATTGTGGTCATACCAGGCGCGAATTACTCCCTGGATCCTATTTCTGTCAAGAAAGAATTGGAACATATCTTGAAAGACAGTAATCATAATAATATTGTTATGACACAACTCGAAATTCCGATAGAGACAGCTATCACATCTCTCAAAACTGGAAAAGATCACAAAGCATTGACCATTCTCAATCCTGCACCAGCATTGACTTTAGATTCAGAATGTTTCAAATATATCGATATTCTTATTCCAAATGAATCTGAGCTCCGAAAAATTACGGGTGATTCATCGAAGAACGAAAAAACGAACCAAGAATTAGCAGAAGATCTTCTCGAAAGGGGCATCAATAAAGCTGTGATCGTAACTTTAGGAGATAGAGGTGCTCTTGTTGCACAACGTTCTCCTTTGACTGGAGAAATTTCATCAACCAATGTCCGCTCGCCGATAGAAATCAACCAAGATTCGGTTATAGATACCGTTGGAGCTGGTGATGCGTTTTGTGGTGCGTTCTCGGTGTATCTTTCTTCTGGTCTTGATGTTCTTGAGTCGGTATCAAAAGCTTGTGGTGTAGCTGGAATCACTGTGCAGAGCAAAGGGGCACAGAGCTCCTATCCCACTGTAGATGCATTACCTAGTATTTTACAGGTTCATAGTCATCACAAAGAGGAATCTTTGAACGTGAAACACAAGAAACAGATTACATTTGTTACTGGTAACAAGAAAAAGTTGGAAGAGGTACAACAAATCTTATCAGGAGGAAATTCATTTGACATTGTAAATGCTAAACTCGATCTTCCTGAGCTACAGGGTGATCCCATTGAAATAGCTATTGAAAAATGCAAATTAGCATCCAAGTCAGTCAAGGGTCCAGTATTTACTGAAGACACAAGCCTTTGTTTCAATGCTTTAAATGGTCTACCAGGGCCGTATATTAAATGGTTCTTGGAGAAGTGTGGACATGATGGTTTAAACCAGATGCTCGATGGGTTTTCTGATCGTAGCGCATATGCTCAGACAATCATTGCATTCACTTACGGAGAGGATGAAAAGGTGCATATTTTTGATGGTAGGACAGATGGAACCATTGTTAGAGCTAGAGGAAAGTTGGATTTTGGATGGGATCCAATATTTGAACCTAAAGAAGGTCAGGGAGAACGATGTAAAACGTATGCAGAAATGACGAAAGAAGAAAAGAATGCCATTAGTCATAGAGCAAAATCATTTGCCAAATTTAAAGATTTTTTGTGGAATAACGAGTAAAGAAAGATTTGTTTTATCATGTAGCGTCTAGCTGATACTATGTAGAAAGATTTGTTTTATCATTTAGCGTCTAGCTGATACTATGCAGTTCATGTTTCCATCGTCGTTTTGTCATGTTTGTATGATGTAGCAGCACAGTGGTTTGTAGTAGACATGGCAATCCATCTACATCTTTCATTAATTCAAAGCACCTGCTTCTTTGAGTAGATCGTGTAACTTCCCTTTGAATGCAAGATCTACCATACCTGGTTTATCATCTCCGGTGCCATCATCATATCCTCCAATATACTCTCCATTGATAAACACAAAAGGAACACTTGTACGTCCTACTGCTTTCCCTAACTCTGCTCGAAGTGGATTTCCTTCCGACCAGGGATCATCCAATCTATAAACTTTCACATTCGCATTCAATAAATCGAATGCTCTAATAGCCTTAACGCAGGAAGGAGATTTTTCCCAAGTAAACATAACACAAGGTGCAGACTTGATGAGTTCCTCCATCTTTTCCTTGGTTTTCTCAGAATCGTATTCTCCTGCGATGACATCAGCAATAATTTGTTTCCCTGAGTATCCTTGTTCTCTAGATTTTTGAAAGATATTGAAGCGTGTTTTGATGGTGTCCACTAGGTCATCCACAGCAGATGCGGGTTCTGAGTGAAGCTTCGAACTTGCACGCGCATTCTTTGTTGAGAGAGAAGACGGAGAAAATCCCAAAGTAGAATGAGCTATCCAAAGACCAATTATGCACTGATAATATAATTTCATAGTTATGAAATCTTTAGAGAGACCTCAAGAGAAAGAAGTATGGTTGGCGTTTGTTAGGACAGTATTGTGAATTGCGATAGAGAGTAGTTGTTCCATTTCCGTCCTCCATCTTGAAGTAGATACTCGTTACTCGTTCCAAGTTCCAAGTAGTATGTGTCGTTTGTCGTTGGTCGTGCTCAACAGTGACAAATCTAATTCACTCTAAATTAGACTCATTTTTCTTCATCTTACACACGATTAAATCGCTTGTGCCACCTCCCGCCTTCCCACTTCCCACCTCTCGCAGTCTTCTCTCATCATTTTTTATTTGTGTCTACTCCGATTAATTACATTTACTATTATATATATATAATGATTTCTGAACAACAACTCAACTTGAATAGTGGTCAAGTCCATAAATCACACTCCATGGCTTCAGATCATGAATTGCCTGAGCTAGAAGTTTCCATTCTCGACAGCTCCAGTTCCTCAGAAAAAGACGAAGAAAACGATAATGATAATACTACTACTATCCAGAAAACAGATTATGAAGAAGAATACAATATCAACAATGACGAAGATAATACAGATGAGGAAGAAAATTCTGGATACAATCAAGCTATAAGATGCATGGAAGAAGCAGTTCAAGTACAAGAACTCAATCTGGGAAAACATCACGCTGCAGTTTCTCGAACGCTTCATGGGTTGGCACTAGAACATAGAAATAGAGGACAATATGACCGTGCTTTATCATGTTTACAAAAAGCACTTGCACTTATCGATGAAAGGATTGAAATAGCTAATAATGCAGGAGAACACAATGGAGATGAATCGCCAACATTGAGGCTATTGGAAGAAAAATCTGTCATTTTTGCTTGTCAAGCGAGTGTGTATAGAATGAGAAATATGTTTACTGAATCTATGGACAGTTATGTAAGTAGTGTCGACACGCTTGTGGAAGCCGGTTACGATGGAACGTCTCGACGAATTTGTATGCTAATGAGAATTATGAAACGAGCGGCATTTCAACAACGAGGGAATGATTGTCAATAATCACCCATACCTGCAAATATAATAATAATATGATGTTTATAGTTTTAGATCACTTGTTTTCCATTTCTGCCCGCACTCTCTCTATTTCTTTTTCACTCTTCCTGTTACTGAGATTGTAGATTTTTTATACCATAAAGTAAAAGTGGATAAGCTTCCAACTTCCAACTACTTAGGGGTCGGATATTTGCTGCTGCAGCAAATCCCCCCCCAAAATGGGGGGATTTGCTGCACAGATGATGCACAGATGCTGCAATTGCCAGGTTATTATATTATTTATAGTCTTAATAATTGTGGTAGATTTATCTCTATTTATTATCTCTCAGAGTCTCTTGACCAATTTCATTTAGTATAAGCTTCACTTGTGAGAACACTCGTTCTACAAAAGCAGACGATGTCTGAACTAATATCCAAACTTTTGCAATGGCGATTCTCCGAAGGAAACATCAGATTTCCGCTTTTTGCTCGTGGTTGCAGCAGTCGCAAGAGACCCAGCATCACACGGTGATGATTACATTTCTAATGACATTCACCAAACAATAAATATTCACTCTTGTCTTCAGTTATTTCATTAGTCAGTTTTGTAAAGAAATTTAGATCGATTGAAAGAAGTCGAAATGACATTGTGGAATATCGAGAAAATGGTCCAGGATGGAACTCGACTTCGACTTAAATATTGCCTCGATGAGTCAAACGAGCTCCCTCGAACAAATCATACACATAAATACTGACCTCCATATAGAATAGAATCGTTATGAAGTATATTGAAGGAATATACATCGATTCTTTGATCGATAGAAGTCTTAAATGGCTTCATTCAACACATCGAGAAAATTCCTTTGCGCATGTAGATAGATTTTCATCCCATGTGTCCTATACGGTTGGGTATTCTACTAGTTAACAGTGATAATTTCAA
>Ga0213868_10001168_pt1 | contig 25429 bp, 17 predicted proteins | sample PICome_9_FD_160087 | JGI IMG/M metagenome (GOLD analysis project Ga0213868, IMG submission 160087) | Coastal seawater microbial communities near Pivers Island, North Carolina, United States - PICO127 | ecosystem: Environmental > Aquatic > Marine > Coastal | place: USA: North Carolina... | reverse complement strand
CATTGTTTTTTGGTTTAGTACACGGTTTAGGTTTTGCACGCGAATTTAAAATGCTATTAGGAGATACCGATAATAAACTGGTATTATTATTAGAGTTTGCCTTGGGTATTGAATTAGCCCAAGTTATTATTGTATTTGTTGTGCTGTTTTTAGGCTATATCGTACAAACTATCTTCAGGTTAACTAAACGCGATTGGATCATGGTAATTTCCGCCATAGTAGTTGGTTTGGTTATTCCTATGATTTTAAATAGCGATTTCTTAGCTTAAAATTTTATTTGGGCGCCTGCCTACCGGCAGGTTACCCAAGGGTCGGGCTATTCGCTGCAAGTCCGCGCTTATCCGATTACTATCGGAACTCGCTGTGGGCTTTCCACTGCTATCCCTAAAACAAAGTGAGCACCCCATTAAACTTTCGCAAAAATTTAACGAACTTGCGTTGTAATTAAAATACTAAGCAACTATATTCGTTATATGGTTTCGTGTTAAGGATAGAAGCGACATCCTTTTTTATGTTAGTTCGAGTGTTTCGATTTTTTAAAATTAAAATGTATCGAGAACTCATAAAAAAGATATAGTGTATAGCCTGACCCGAATTGTTATAAAGTTGAAAGATTTAATTGAAGCTTTAAATGAGGGTAACCTGCCTGCCGGTAGGCAGGCGCCCAAAAAATATAAAAAAATTAATGCCAGAAAGTAAACAGCTTAAGTACGATAAAGCTTATTTAAGAATTGCGAAGGAATGGGGAAAACTGTCTTATTGCGAACGCAGGCAAGTAGGTGCCATAATTGTGAAGGATAGAATGATAATTTCTGATGGATACAATGGTACGCCATCCGGTTTCGAAAATTTTTGTGAAGATGATGAAGGTTATACCAAGTGGTATGTGTTACATGCCGAGGCTAATGCCATTTTAAAAGTAGCGGCGTCAACACAATCGTGTAAAGGTGCAACGCTATACATAACCATGTCGCCTTGTAAAGAATGCAGTAAATTAATACACCAAGCAGGTGTGGTTAAGGTGGTTTATAACATAGCTTATAAGGATAATTCTGGATTAAAATTTTTAGAAAGAGCAGGAATACAACTTGAACAAGTTGAAGATTTAAAAGCATAATGTCGAATCAGAAAAAATATTGGCCATTAGTATTGGGCGTTGCCATAGCAGCGGGTATTTTTATTGGTGGAAAGTTAGATTTTACAGACTCGCCAGACCGGTTATTTTCTACCAATAGCAAAAAGGACAAACTTAATAGACTTATAGATTATATAGAATACGACTATGTTGATGATGTTAACACCGATAGTATTGTTGATGTTACTGTAAACGGTATTCTAGATAATCTAGATCCACATTCTGTGTACATTCCTAAATCTGATATGGCGCGTGTTACTGAAGAAATGAAAGGCGATTTTGTAGGTATTGGTGTGAGTTTTTATACCTATAAAGATACCATTGCTGTTATTCGTGCTATTGAAAACGGACCAAGTGCCAAAGCTGGAATTAAAGGTGGCGATAGAATTATTATGGCTAATGGCGATTCGTTATTTGGTACTCACCTAAAAGATGGTGAGATTATTAAAAAACTAAAAGGCGCGATAAATTCTAAAGTGAAGCTTAAAGTATATCGAAGAGGTGAACCAAAACTTTTAAACTTTACAGTAAAACGGGGAAAAATCCCGATTAAAAGTGTGGATGCGGCTTATATGCTGACTGAAAAATTAGGATATATAAAAGTGAACCGTTTTGCAGAATCTACATATAAAGAATTTAAATCTGGCATTGAAAAATTGGAGACTTTAGGTGCCACTGAAATAGCTTTGGATTTACGCGATAATCCAGGTGGTTTTTTAGGTGTTGCAGAAGAAATAGTAGATGAATTTCTTGAAGACGATAAACTTATTTTGTTTACAAAAAACAAGAGAGGTGATATCGACAAAAGTTATGCGACAAGCAAAGGCGATTTTGAAGATGGCAAAGTATATGTGCTAATTGATGAAAACTCTGCTTCGGCAAGTGAAATTGTTGCAGGGGCATTACAAGATAATGATAAAGGGACTATTGTGGGGCGACGCTCTTACGGAAAAGGGCTTGTACAGCGCGAAATGGATTTAGGCGATGGTAGTGCAGTGCGTTTAACAGTGTCTCGTTATTACACACCAACGGGTCGCTCAATTCAGCGTCCATATACCAATGGGAATAGAGATTATTATGACGAGTATTTTGATAGGTTGGATAGTGGTGAGCTTCTAGATCCTGAAAAAATTAAAGTAGATGATTCTTTAAAATTCACAACCCCAAAAGGAAAAGTAGTTTATGGTGGTGGTGGTATTATTCCCGATGTTTTTGTGCCTATAGATAATAGTATGCAAAACGAAACACTTTCTTTTTTACTACGTCGTGGATTTTTTGGAAATTTTGTGTTTGAAGAATTAGAAAAAGATCGTCATCTCCATGATAACGCTTCAAGACAAGTTTTTATAGATTCCTTTGAAGTAGGCAGTGATCTTGTATTTGCTTTTCAAGATTACTTAAATCTAAGAACAGAATCTAAAGTGACTTTTGTAGCCTACCACGAAGAGGTGAAACAATATATAAAAGCGACGCTTGCCGATCAACTTTTTGGAGTAGGCGCTTTTGAAGAGGTTTATAACCAAAACGACATCATGATTGATGAGGTTATTAAATTGAGTGATAATGGGGAGTAGTTTATTCTTGTGAAATTATAGATTTACGAATACAATATTAAAAAATAACTACTAATAAGTAACGCGCTTAATCCATTTTCGATTCTTTCAAATGATTTTATCATGCACCTTAACATCCTTACCACCATTCCAAAGTGTTAAAACATCAGTAGCCACATGTGCTCCACTTCCTGAAGCGATAGCAAACTGACTGCGCCATCCTGCTAAAGTACCAGCAACATATAAACTATCTTCAATTACATGATCGGTATTTTTTAGCCATATACGGTCTTTTTCAATAGCTGTTCTTGGATGAGGTTCAATATATTGGTCTAAACCTTTAATGGTCATTAAATTGGTGTAACCAACTGCTATAACAACGATTTTAGATTCGTAAGTGCGTTTGTTCGTTTTAACTTCAAAGCAATTATCTCTTTTTGAAACTTCTAAAACTTTTTCGTTTTCAATTTGCTCAACATGCGGATACAAAGTTGAAAGTTGTTTTTTTCCACTTTCTAATATTGATGCTCCTGTTGTTCCAGGCGCTAAGCCTAAAACATTATTAAATAGAGCGGTTTGTAAATGTGACGTTTTTTGATGCGTAATAATGCCAATGGTTTTTTTTGCAGCAAAGGCTTTTGGTTTGGCAGAGCCTAAAACCAATGCACAAGACATGCCTGCTGCACCACCACCAACTATTAAAACATCATACATACTATTTGCGTTCTTTTATTTTCTGCTCTATACGTTTTGAGGTTCTTAAAATAGCCATCATTATGATAACACAAAGTGATGCAACAATAGTGATAACAGCAATAATACTATCACCTTCAAAAGGCGCATCAAAATTAACTTTGGTAAAATTATAGATGATTAAACCTAAGGCAATCACACTAAGTAATATGGTAAAAATTTTCATTTATTTAAAATTTTAAAATAGTGCTTGTTTAGGAATAGTCACTATTTACTGGTTTAATTAGTTTGCCAAATGATCATTTTGGGATTTAAACAACTTCAAACAACGCTTTTATGTTGTGCGCAAATAATTTTACCGCGATCGCCAATAAAACAACTCCGAATACTTTTCTAACGATATTAATACCATTTTGTCCAATAATGCGTTCAATTTTAGCCGAAGTTTTAAGCACTATATAAATAATAATAACATTCATTATCACGGCGATAATGATATTTTCAATTCTAAATTCTGCTCTTAGCGATAGTAAAGTAGTTAGGCTACCAGGGCCAGCAATCAATGGAAATGCTAACGGAAAAACTGCGGTAGTCATCGAATCGTGTTCTTCTTGTTTGTAAAGTGTAATGCCCAAAATCATTTCTAAGGCAATAAAAAACAAGATAAAAGCACCTGCAACTGCAAATGAGTTGACATCAATACCAATTAGGTTTAAAATACTTTTACCTAAAAAAAGAAATACAATTAAAATTATCCCAGCAATAATTGACGCTTTTTCACTTTGAATATGTCCCGCTTTTTTTCTTAAATCAATTACAATAGGAATGTTCCCAACAATATCAATCACCGCAAACAATATCATAAATGCTGTGAATATCTCTTTAAAATTAAACTGCATGATCTCGGTTTTTATAAAATTCTAAATTTTCGGCAAAAGTAGATTATTATATTAATTAAATTCAATTCCATATTAACTATTTTTGCTTGCTACAAGATAAATAATTTTATGTTTCAATTAGGAAAAACTATTGTCTCTGAGGACATTATAAAAAAAGATTTTATGTGTAATCTATCAGCATGCAAAGGCGCGTGTTGTGTTGATGGTGATGCGGGTGCTCCTCTTGAAGCTGATGAAGCAGAAATACTAAAAGATATTTATCCAAAAGTGAAACCTTTTTTACGAATAGAAGGTATTGACGTTATAGAATCTCAAGGGGCATATATTACTACAGAAGATGGCGAATTAGAAACACCATTAATTAACGGTGCTGATTGTGCTTATGTTATTTTTGATGAAAAAAAAGTAGCACTCTGCGGCATTGAAGAAGCTTATAATCAAGGAGAAATTTCTTGGAAAAAACCTGTTTCCTGCCATTTATATCCAATACGTGTTCAAGATTACAGTGAGTTTTCGGCAGTAAACTATCATAAATGGGAAATTTGTGATGATGCTTGTGCATTAGGCAAAGAATTACAAATTCCTATCTACAAATTTGTAAAAGAAGCCTTAATAAGAAAATTTGGTGAAGATTGGTACACTGAATTAGAAAAGGTTGCAGAAACTTTTTAACACCTCAATAAATTATTTAAAAAACCTAGTAAAAAGCCTTGTTAACAAAGGGTTTATGCTTAATAAACTTGATTTTTTTGTAAACAATTTGAAATTTTATTTTTACTAAAAACTTGACAATCATATACTTAAGTGTTTTTTTTGTAAACTTCTGAGTTTCATGTCTTTTCTTTGTTTGTTAAAAACTTGTTGAAAACGTTTCAATTTTTTTTTATAATGTATCAATCATTTTACAATCTTTGTGTTGCTGAAATTGAATCAAATTTTAGTTAATTTTTTTAAATCCATCAAATTCTCATGTCTCAAGCAATTGAACCCTCCCTTCAAGAAAATAAAAATCGTTTGGTTATTTTTTCTATTAAACAGAATAATATTTGGGAAGGTGTACAAAATCAAGATGTTAGTATTTAAATTGCTGTATAAATTTCGAAAACCCATTAATATTCTATTGACTAATTAATCGTTTTAAATTAAATTTTTTTTATGGAGATTACCCAAATAATAAAAAGAGATTATGAAACAAGCCCTTTTGTTTTAAATAAAATTTCTAATGCTATTGAGAAGGCAATGCTTTCTGTTGGAAATGGTAATAAAGAAGATGCAAATACAATCTCTGTAAATGTTTTACAAGCATTATTAGAGAGAAAAGCAAAAGACCATAACTATTTGCCTACCGTAGAAGAAGTGCAAGATCTTGTAGAAGAGACATTAATGGTAAGCTCTTTTCCTAGGGTAGCAAAAGCTTATATATTATACAGAGATGAACAAGCTAGAAGTAGAAAAACAAATATTTTTGAAAAGCGTATTAACTTAAAACCTTATGAGTATCCTGAGCTTAATGACTATGTAGATGCTATAAGACATTCATATTGGATTCATTCTGAATTTAATTTCACAAGTGATATTCAGGATTTTAAAACAAGACTGACTATTGTAGAGCAAAATGCGATTAAAAATACAATGCTTGCCATTTCGCAAATTGAAGTTGCAGTAAAATCATTTTGGGGCGAGATATATAATAAAATGCCAAAACCGGAAATAGGATCCGTTGGAGCAACGTTTGCAGAAAGTGAAGTGCGCCACCACGATGCCTATTCACATTTATTAGAAATTTTAGGTCTTAATAATGAATTTAAGCACCTAAAGAAGAAGCCAGTAATAATGAGACGTGTTCATTATTTAGAAACCGCTTTAAAAAACGCAAAAAGTGAGGACAACAAAGAGTATGCAGAATCTATTTTATTGTTTTCTCTTTTTATAGAACACGTGTCTTTATTCTCGCAATTTTTAATAATCATGGCTTTCAATAAGCACAAAAATATGCTTAAAGGTGTTTCTAATGTTGTTGAAGCAACTTCGAAAGAAGAGCAAATTCATGGTGATTTCGGAATTGATATTATTAGAATTATAAAAGATGAAAACCCAACGTGGTTTGGTGAAGAACATAGTGCCATTGTAAGAGAGTTATGTAAGGAAGCGTTTATATCTGAAAGTAAACTTGTGGATTGGATTTTTGAAGCTGGCGAATTAGAATTTTTACCAAAAGATGTTATTAATGAGTTTATAAAAAACAGATTCAATAATTCATTAGAAAGCATTGGTATTGAAAAAGTATTCGATGTAAACGAAACATTATTAGCGCAAACCGAATGGTTTGACGATGAAATAATAGGAACAAAACATGGAGATTTCTTCGTGAAACGTTCTGTGAATTATAGCAAAAGAACAAAAAGTATAACTAGCGACGACCTATTTTAAAACATGAACGAAAACACAAACTTGAAAACTGACCAAAACGTAAATTTAGAAACAACACAAACTTCTAGCCACGATGAATTATTAAAAGCCAGAAAAGAAGCTATAAAAGAAGCTAAGACAACTACAGAACCAGAAATAAAATGGTTAACAGAACACAGTCGTCAATTTTTAGCATCTGGTTATCTTACAGAAGGCACTAATCCTGAAGAAAGAATTAGAGAAATTGCAGAAAACGCAGAGTCTATTTTAAAAATCGATGGTTTTGCAGATAAATTTTATGGTTATATGGCAGAAGGCTATTATTCATTAGCGTCTCCAGTATGGTCTAATTTTGGCAAAAAACGTGGCTTACCAATTAGTTGTTTTGGGTCGCATATTTCTGATGATATGGGAGATATCCTTTACACACAATCGGAAGTAGGAATGATGTCTAAATTAGGAGGTGGTACTTCTGGTTACTTTGGTAAATTGCGTCATAGAGGTGCTCCAGTAAAAAACAACGGAAAATCTTCGGGTGCTGTTCATATTATGCAACTCTTTGAAAAAATGGTAGATGTTGTAAGTCAAGGTTCTGTGAGAAGAGGTCGTTTTTCTCCATACTTACCAATTGACCATAAAGATATTAATGAGTTTTTAGAAATAGGGACAGAAGGAAATCCAATCCAAGAGTTAACTCATGGTGTTACGGTTGGGAATGAGTGGATGGAAGAAATGATTGCTGGTGATGCCGATAAAAGAGCAATTTGGGCAAAAGTTTTACAACGCAGAGGTGAAATAGGGTATCCATATATCTTTTTTAAAGATAATGCCAACAATACGGCTCCGGATGTGTATAGAGACAAAAACCATGAAATATACGCAAGTAATTTATGTTCTGAAATCATGTTGCCTACAAACGAGAAATGGTCTTTTGTATGCGTTTTGTCTTCAATAAACTTATTACATTACGATAAATGGAAAGATACTGATGCAGTTGAAACCATGGTTTACTTTTTAGATGCTGTTCTAGAAGAGTTTATTACCAAATTAGAGGCATACAGAGATTCTGCAGATCGTGATGATAGACAGACATTTATGTTTATGGAAAAGGCTTATACGTTCGCAAAAGAAAATAGAGCTTTAGGACTCGGGGCTTTAGGGTGGCACTCGTTATTACAATCTAAAATGTTAGGTTTTGATAGTCAGGAAGCCTTTGATTTAAATAGTGAAATATTTAAAACGATTCAAGAAAAATCAAATAAGGCATCAGTAGAATTAGCAAAATTATTTGGTGAACCAGAAGTATTAAAAGGATACGGAAGACGTAACACAACATTAAATGCAGTAGCACCAACAACATCGTCTGCTTTTATATTAGGACAAGTATCTCAGGGTATTGAGCCAATTTGGTCTAATAGTTATGTTAAGGATATCGCGAAAATAAAAACAACTATTAAGAATCCTTATTTATTAGAACTTTTAGAAGAGAAAGGATTAAATACACCTGAAGTTTGGAGAAGTATTCGTGATTACGATGGTTCTGTTCAACATATAGAAGGTCTTACTGATCATGAAAAAGATGTGTTTAAAACCTATTCTGAAATTGATCAAATGACTATTATTTATCAAGCAGCAAATAGACAGAATCATATAGATCAAGCACAGTCTTTAAATATTATGGTACATCCAGATATGCCAGTTAAAGACATTAATAAACTTTATGTTACCGCTTGGAAATTAGGTGTTAAATCATTGTATTACCAGCACAGTATGAATGCTGCACAGAAGTTTAAGCAAAAGAAAGAATGTGCCAGTTGTGAAGGGTAATAGAATGTAATGTGCAAATCATAACATAATTATTGGGTCGTCCTCCCGAAAGGGAGGACCCCAAATTTTTAAAAAAGCACCTCAATTGAGGTGCTTTTTTTGTTGAATAGGTTTTCAGTTTAAAATATTTAATTTTTAAATTTGGATAGTTTTTCTATCTTAATACACTATTTAATTAATGATATATGATTAGAAGGTCTCTTTTCTTTGGAGTTTTAATTGTTTTGGGTGTTTTACTTTATTTAAATCCAAACTTTAAAACAATTTCGGCAGGTATTTCAATTTTGTTGTTTGGGATGATTATGCTAGAAGAGGGTTTTAAGGTCTTTACTAAAGGGCCATTACAATCTATATTAAAAAAAGCTACAAATAAACTTTATAAAAGTATTACAACGGGTGCTCTTGTTACTGCGTTAATTCAATCGAGCTCCTTAGTTTCTGTTATCACAATTTCATTTATCAGTGCTGAATTAATAACCTTAGCAGGTGGTATTGGATTAATTTTTGGATCTAATATTGGAACTACTGCTACGGCTTGGTTAGTGGCTGGATTTGGACTTAAAGTTAAGGTGTCTGCTTTAGCAATGCCTATGCTGGTTTTCGGAATTATTTTTTCCTTTCAAAAAAAACCAACGTTAAAAGGTGTTGGAAATGTTTTGGCTGGTTTAGGCTTTTTCTTTTTGGGTATTCATTACATGAAAGAAGGGTTTGATGTTTTTAAAGACTATGTTGATTTATCACAATATGCAGTTTCAGGGTTTTTAGGAGTATTAATATATGCGGGATTAGGCATTATTATAACAACAATTCTACAATCAAGTAGTGCAACCTTAGCATTAATATTAACAGCGTTATCAGTTGGACAGATAGAATATGAAAACGCATTAGCTTTAGCTATTGGGGCAAATATTGGTACTACAATTACGGCTGTCCTAGGTTCGTTAAGTTCAAATGTTGCAGGTAAAAGGCTGGCAGGGGCTCATTTAATTTTTAATATGACAACAGGTATTATTGCTATTTCACTAATATTTCCTTTAGCGAGATTAGTTGATAATTTATCATATGTATTTGAAATTTCGAACACAAATTACACCTTGAAGTTGGCTTTATTTCATACCATATTTAATGTTATCGGTGTGATTGTTATGATACCCTTTATTAAAATCTTAGAACGCTTATTATTGAGGTTAATTAAAGATAAAGACCATAAAGAAATTGATGAGCCAAAATACCTTAATCCAGCTGTGTTGAAATTTCCTGGAGCTGTTATTTCAGCCTTAATAAATGAATCTAAATATTTATATGAGAAAAGTGTTTTTGAAATTGTAGCGCATGCATTAAACATTCATAGAGAGGACATAAAATCTGAAGAAAAACTAAAAAAGGTTATCAAAAAATCTAACATTGATTTAAAAACAAATGTTGATGATTTATATTATAGTAAAGTTAAAATTATTTATGGCGAAATTATAAAATATGCTTCTACAGCTCAAAGTACTTTAAGTTTAAATAATAGGCAAGTAATAGCTATTACAGATATAAAAATAGCCAATAGAAAAATGGTAGAAATTATTAAAGATGTTAGAGAGTTAAATAAAAACATCACTAGGGTTTTAAATCTAGAAAATAAATACTTGCAAAAGGAATACGACGGCTATAGGAAAAAATTAACCAAGGTATTACGAGTTATATATTTATTTAGAACTGAAAATAATGCGAAGAAATATGAGTTACAGCTGGAAGAATTAAAGCATGAAGCAAAAGTTAATATTAGAAAAAGCAACAAATCGATAGACAAGTTAATAAGAAAAAATTTAATTACAGCAGAAATGGCTTCATCCTTGTTTAATGATTATGCCAATGTAAATGATATGATTAAAAAGTTAATTGATGTTGCTGAATTATTATATAGTAAAAAAGATTCTTTATTGGAAGAATCTTCTGAAAATGAAAACACCACTGAATAAAACCTTTATTCAGTGGTGTTTAATTTGATTTTTCAGTTCTTATTCTTCAGCTTTTTCTCCTCCAATTTCCTCATCCAAAACAACATCAATGGTTGCAGGTTTAACTGATGCATCATGAGCAGTATAATACTCTTCTAAAAGATTCATCGTAGCTGATAACAAGTCTTTTGTTTCTATCAACACACTAAAATATAAGGTCGTATTTTTTGGACTAGATTCCTCTGTCCTTGTGCGCTCCACTTGCTTTTGGATTTTATCTGAAACTAAAGAAACTATTTCTTGTTTTCTGCTTAAAATTACTCCAATTTCTTCAAAGGAACGAGAATCAAACGCCTTTTTGGTGTTGTTGAAAAGTCTTTCAAAACGTTGATCAACTTCTTTTAATTCTTTAATCTGACTAAACTTTAGTTTTTTATGGTTATTGTTTACATGCTTATGACTCACTTTAGAAATGTATTCTAAAGATTGTGTCATATCCTGTAAGTAACCTAAAATATTAATGTAGAAATTACTAGCACCTATACTTGATTCATCTAAATTTTTGATAAAATAGAAGATATTATCTCTTAATTCATCTACTTCTAATGATAATTTATCTATTTGTTTTTGATTCTTTTTAAGTAAAGATAAATCTTGTTTTGCTAGACCATTAATGGCATTAGAGTATATTTTATTACCCCTTTTAACAACATTAGCAATATTATTAGCACTTTCATATATAACACCTTGCACTGAGCTACTTTCTGCTTTAATTAAGCTATCTTCTTCTAAGCCTTTGCTCGCTTTATTTTTATGAGACATATAATTTCTATATAATAATACTACAGTTAATAGTAGTAAAATAGGTGTCATAACCATTGGATTCCAGTTAATCAAGAAAACCACAATACCAGAAGCGATGAAAGCTCCAATAGCGGTACCAAACCATCCTCCAATAACATTTAATACACCAGCAACTCTATAAACAGCACTTTCTCTTCCCCAAGCACGATCAGCTAATGATGTACCCATAGCTACCATAAAGGTGACATACGTAGTCGATAAAGGCAATTTCATAGACGTAGCAATGGCAATTAAAACACCAGCGACCATCAAGTTAACCGAAGCACGAATCATATCGAAAGCAGGGGCATCAATACTTTGATCTTTTGTCAATAAAGATTCTGGCTTATAAAAGCTTTTACTTATGCTCTCTTGAAAAGATTTTGGTATTATTACGCTAAAGTATTTGGAAAGTTGAGACGTTCCTTTTACAACACTTCTAGACAGTCTATTTGGTTGAAATTTTTCATGAGTTTCACCTTGACGAGATAAGCTAATTTCAGTTTCTGCTACTGATTTGGCTTTTTTCGAAAACCATAAAGTCAATACCATGATACCTCCAGCTATGAATAATAATAATGGTTCTGCAGGCACTTTTTTATCTAAAACAGCCATTGACATTGTAGGATCCATGCCCCCAGCAATCCAAGCCTCATAGGAGTGATATGCTGCCATTGGCACACCAATGAAGTTAACAAGATCGTTTCCAGAGAAGGCTAAAGCTAGGCCGAAAGTTCCAACAGCTATAACAAAAAGAAGCACAGTTTTCTTTGTTATTTTCTCAAATAAATAAGAAAATAAAGTCCAAAAAACAAAACTCCCAAGTATGATATAGGCTTCATTACCTTCTAGTAAACCTTTAAGCTCTTTATAATATGGCGTTCCTTTTAATCCTTTCAAGAAAATAAAATAGGTAATGGCGGTTAAGGCCACACCTCCAAAAATAACTCCAAAATTCTTAATACGTTTTTCATAGTTAAATGTAAAAAGAAGTCGAGATACCCATTGCACCAAAGCACCAACTGAAAACGCTATTAAAACGGATAACAAAATACCACTTATAATGGTTAGGGCTGTTTCTGTATTTATATAGTTTCCTATTTCTGCCAAAGTCTCAGTTTCAGATTTACTAATCTTTATTATGGACATAACAACAGCTGCTCCTAACAAGTTGAATACTATGGAAACAGTAGTAGATGTAGGAAGTCCAAGCGTATTGAAAAAGTCCAATAATAATATGTCTGTAATCATCACAGCCATGAAAATGAGCATGATTTCACCGAATTCAAACTGGGCGGGAATAAAAATTCCTTTTCTAGCTACTTCCATCATACCACTTGAAAATACAGCTCCTATAAATATCCCTAGACTTGCAACAATCATAATAGTTCTTAAAGAAATTACTTTAGAACCAATCGCAGAGTTTAAAAAGTTAATAGCATCATTACTAACACCAACTACAATATCTACAACTGCTAGAATCGTAATGGCAATCAACATAAATAAATAAATATTATCCATAATTTTTAATTAAAATAAGTTCGTAAATATCTTAAGTATATTTAAGTTTAACGTTATCTAAATGTTATTTTTTTAATTGCTTAGAAGTGGATATCGAATCCTAGTCTAAAAGTAATATTATCATCATTACCATCCAAAGATGTATAACTTATATCAGACTGTACTTTTAATTTATGGCCAACAACAAATTTGTTAAAACCAAGAGTATATTGCCTTGTTGGCAATGCAGTTGTAATATCTTCATATTCTAACGTAGTAAAACGACCAACTATTTCGTAGTTACTTTTGAATAAATAAGCAGCCTGCAAGTTTACAGCATTACCAGTTAATACAATGTCTCCAGTAGGTGTTAACCCATCTAGTTCAGTTGCTATTTCATTATCGGCCGTTCGTTTTGCATATTCACCCATAAATGAAAACCCATTATATTTAAACATGGCATCTGCAAAAATAGTAGTTTGGTCAGTTTCGTAAATAGTACCATCTGTTCTAATCATATAATCACCAGCAAACCCTCTTTCTCTAACGGCATCTTGGTTATAGTTATATGTAAAACCGAGCATTAATTTTGTATTTGCTTCACGTTTTAAATCAGATTGAACATAATCCCCTTTAGATTTAAATTTCCCAAATGGTAAAAATTCTAAGCGAGCTGTATATTGTAAGCCACCTTCGTTGCCTTCAGTGACGTTACGACCTTCACCTTGAGAAACGGCAAATTTTTCACGCATTAAAAAATCACCACCTAAGTTAGTTTTGTGACGCAATTGAACTCCTAAATCACGGTCAATATTAAAACGGCTGTTTAATAAAGAACGATCAACCAATTGAAGATTTGCAGAAGAAACCACACGTTCTACGTTACCAGGAAGTTTTGTCTGTCCTGCCCATAATTCCCAGTTTCCTGAAAAATTCCACATAATAACTGCGTCTAGAATATAGCGTGGCGTATTTCTATTAAAGTCATTTGCTCCAGAAATATCTCTGTTGGATAAACCCAACTCCAATTTATATTTAAGTTTTGGACTATATGCAAAACCATCAAATTTTAAACGAGCTCGTCTTACAATAAAGTTATGATCAGGACTTCCATATTGGGTGCCATTATGATCCCAAGAAGACATTGAACGGACTTGAAAACGAGGCGCGAATTTTACGCTAAAAGAGCTGTCCTTTGCAACAAAGTTAATTAAGCCTTTTCCAAATGATGTGTCGCTTATTTCTTGAGCGTTTAAAGAAGTAATTGCAAGCAGAAATACTGCAACGATTGTAATTTTAAGTTTCATTGAATTATTAGTTTTTGTCGCTGCAAATAACTAAAACCAATGTTAACTTAATGTTTCCAAATGATTAATTTTAGAACAAAAAAAAGACTGCCTTGGCCTAAGGCAGTCTATTAGAAATCATGATAATGTAAGTCGACAAAAACTAATATATTATATGAAATACTAATATTTGTCTCAAGACAATGCAAATATCACGGTTTAAGGTAATCTTAACGTCACCTCTATATTAAGTAATCATTAATATTCCAATGTTAAATCTTTGTATATCTATTAATTATAACTTATTGATTTTTAATTATTTATAAATTTAATGTTAATTCAACGTTAAGAGAGTGTTGTTTAAATGTTACGTAATTTGTATATTTGAATTATAATGTTAAAACCCCCATAATTATGAAGAAGTTATTATTTGTTTTTGCCTTTTTAATTACTGTGGTTTCTTTTGCTCAGCAAGAGAGAGATTTAAAACTTAATAAAGACACAAATTTAATTGATGTTGTTTATTATCATGACAATGGTGTTGTAAGCCAAACAGGTTCTTACACAGCAGATGGTAAACTTCAAGGTGTTTGGTTAAGCTTTAACACAGAAGGCCAAAAAACAGTTTCTGCAAATTATGATAATGGAAAAAAAGTCGGCAAATGGATTTATTGGATTGACGGAACTAAAAAAGTTGTCAATTATGAAAATAATGTTGCTTCGCTATAGTTTTTATAGAAAGTGATAAACTAAAAAAGCATCCCAATCGGGATGCTTTTTTATATGTTAAGATGTTGTTTTCTTCTTTTTATAAAGAAGCATCTTTCCAAGCCCAACCAGAAACGTCTACTTGAGTTCCTGTGTTGTAAGCATCAGTTGTAGTTGCTGCATTACCATCTATCATAACATTAGCAAGAGGACCATCATCTTTCATATCGATGTTTGTGTCGTATCCGCTTAAGTATAAGTTAGTAATTGTTGCTCCAGATGTTTTCTTGAATTGTAAAGCAGTTCCACCTTGAGTAGAAATAGCTGTTACATTTGTAAAGATTGGGTTACCATTATCTTTATCACCTTCAAAAGCAGTAGAGAAACCAGCAACAGTATGAGAAATGTAAGTATTAGTTACAGACCCATCCCATCCTTCAGTCCAGTCTACAGCATCATCACTATTGTTTTCTAAGTATATGTTAGTTACAGAAACACTTCCTCCGAAGAATTCTATTCCATCATCATCACCATTAATTACAGCAATGTTTTCTAAAGTTGTTCCAGAACCTACACCGTATAAAGAAACACCGTTGTATTGAGACTCAGAGTTAATTTGAGCACCTGTACCTCTTAATACTAAGTTTTTAACAGAACCAGAGTTGTCAGTAGCATCAGTACCACCGTAGATAAATCCACCAATTTCAGCGGTAGCATCAACACCAGCAGTTGTTGTAGCGTAACCACAAATTGTTAATCCACCCCAATCTCCAGGCGCACCTGCAGCAGAAGCAATAACAACTGGATTAGCTTCAGTACCTTGGATGTCTATTTCACCACCTTGTAATACAGCAATGTAAACTCCAGTTCCACCATCTCTAGCAGTAATTTTTGTTCCAGCAGGAATCGTTAATTTTGCTCCATCTTGTACAATGTAAGACGAGTTTAATGTGTAAGCAATAGAAGCATCTAAAGTTACGTCAGTTGAAACAGCACCTTGTAATAAGCTAGTTTCAAAAGAAACGTCTGAACTTACCCATGGAAAGTCATCAGCAGTTGTATTAGGAACAGTAGTTGTATTTAAAGCAAATGTAAAAGCGCTTTCATCTACATCAGCAGTATCAGAATCATCTTCAACCATTGCAACAGGTGTATAACCGTCAACAAAAATGATATTAGATACAGCACCTGCATCTTTCATATCTAAATCAGTATCATATCCAACTAAAGAAAGACCATCAATTGTACCTCCAGAAGTTTTCTTAAATTGTAAAGCAGTACCACCAACAGTAGATACAGCAGTAATGTTATTAAATTCTGGATTTCCGTTATCTTTATCACCTTCAAAAACCGTAGAGAAACCAGCAACAGTATGAGAAATGTAAGCATTTGTTACAGATCCACTCCATCCTTCAGTCCAGTCAACAGAATCATCACTATTGTTTTCTAAGTATAGATTTGAAACTTCAACAGTTCCACCAAAAAACTCAACACCATCATCATCACCGTTTATAACAGCAAGGTTATCCACTAAAGTACCAGAACCAACAGCGTAAAAAGAAACACCATTATATTGAGACTCAGAGTTAATTTGAGCACCAGTTCCTTCAATTTGTAAGTATCTAATAATACCTGAGCTATCAGAATCATCAGTACCACCGTAAATAAATCCACCAACTTCTGCAGTTGCATCAACACCAGCAGTAGTAGTAGCGTTCCCACATAACGTTAAACCACCCCAGTCTCCAGGGTTACCATCTGCAGATGACATAAAAACTGGATTTCCAGAAGCACCATTAATGTTTATTGCACCACCTTGTAATACTGCAATGTAAACATCAGTACCACCATTATCTGCAAGAATTTTTGTTCCAGCAGGAATATTTAAAGTTGCACCAGCATCAATAATGAATGAACCAGTTAAGTTATATACTGTAGTAGCAGTAAGTGTGTAATCTTCTTCTAAAGTTCCGTTTAGAACTCCAGCTTCAAGGTTTTCTATAACTTCTTCTGTTCCTCCAATAATTGGGTCTGGATCATCAGAATCACAGCTTGTCAATGTAACAGCTGCAAATGCCATAGATATACTAAGTAGTTTTACAAATAAATTTTTCATTTTAATTTTTAATTTAATTTTTGATTTCATAATATTAATAGTTATGCAAATTAAAGGGATATATGTTGTTTGCTGTTTAACTAAATATTAAGCATAAGTTACCTTTATTTCGATAAATAAGTGTTTATGTTAAGCTAGTGTTAATAGTGTATTGACTTTAAAAAAAGGATTAAAAAGCAAAAATCCCCAACACTTATGGTGTTGAGGATTTTTATTAACTTATAACCTATGTATTAGGCGAAAATTTTACTTTAAAAAGTGTATTTCAAATTCAAATTTAATTGTGCTCCTTTTTTATAAGATAGTACAACTTCATCAGTTTCAACACCAGTATTAATATCTTTAATTAATTGTGTTTGTTGAATATCTGGATTAAGTAAATTTCTACCTACTAGTTTGATTTGTAATTTTTCGGTAAGCATTTTACTAACCACTAAATCTAGTGATACAAAACCTTTTTCAATAATTTCATCGTTATAAAATACATCACTATTAGTATTATCTTCTGGAGACCCTAAAGCAAAAACTTTATCTGAAGAATAATTACCTGTTAAAGTGGCATTAAACTCTTTTTCAGTTTGACTGTTATAACTTAATGAACCGTTCAATATTAAATCTGATGCACCTTGTAAGTCTGATTCTGTAATATTTTTATATTGAAATTCTTCTAATATATCTTGGTTAAACCACATTTTAGTAATGTTGGTATTGAAGTCTAAAATACTTTCTTCGTCTTCATTTTCAATAAGACCCAACCTTGCTTCAAACTCAACACCATAAACATTAGCGTTTTCACCTGTGTTAGCATATTGAAATATACCAGAAGACCCTCTTGTTTGCGTTAAGTTAATAGGGTTTTGTATGTCTTTATAAAATGCTGTAGCAGAAAACAACTCGCCTTTACTTGGAAAGAATTCGTATTTTAAATCTATATTTAATACATCTGATTTTTCTAATGCCTCGTTACCTTTAGTAACACGACCTGTAGGTGAAACATATTCAAAAGGAGATAGCTCTTTAAACTCTGGCAAAGTTTGTGTTAAACTTGAAGCAAATCGAACAGCGTGTTTGTCGTTTAACTCATATTTTAAGTTTAAACTTGGGTATACACCGGTGTATTCTTTTTTAACAGATCCTATACGACCAACATAGTTAGCTACATCCCATAAAACATTAATTTCATCACGCTCAAATCTTGCACCTGCATTACCAGAAATTTTTTCTCCAAAATGAAAATCTAAATTAGCGTAACCAGCCATAATATTTAAATCGGCATCATATCTATCTTGCTCAGCTTCTCTTAGAACCAAGCCATTATCAAAATTATCTTCAGTAAACGTTTCTGAAAATTGATCTACAGATGGTACTTGAAAATCTCTTGCTCTTACACCAATAAATTGAGAACTAAATACTCTGTCTTTTTGACGAAAGTTTGCCCCAAAGTTTAATTTAAATGGGTAATTCTCGTCTTCATCTAAAGTTCCAAAAGAAATGGCATCGTTAATGTAAGCGTTATATTCTATGTCTTCAATTTTTTGACTAGATTTTCTTTGCTGAAAATCTCCAACGTGAGCATATTGTACTGTATTTGCGTCTAATATATTTGCCTCATTTCTAATTCTGTTAGGTTCTTGTGCTAATACATAGTTATAACCCGCAGCCCAGGTTAGTTTGTTGTTTTCTTTTATATCATGAACCCCTTCAATTTGGTTTACTAATAAAATAGTTTGTTTAAAGTTTTGGTCTCTTACAAAAGCACCGTCTTCTTGTGGATCTTGGTCAAATACATAGCCTTCGGCATTTCTACCTTGTTCGTAAACATTATCGTTACTTGTGTTAACAGATAAACTGCTAATTTTAAGCCTGTGATTATCGCTTAATTTTAATCCTAGATTTACATAACCCGTAGTGTTTGTTTTGGTAGTAAAAGATTCGGTATCAGTAAATTCATTATCTAAGATATTAGATCTATAACTTCTAAAAATTCCTTCTTGATATTGGTATGAATTAGAGTGAGAACCAGCAACAAAAACTTTTAATTCTTTTCCAAACAAATCAAATTTATGTGCTCCAGAAAGAGATATTCCGTAGTCCCCTGTGTTTTTTTGTTTTAGAGGATCCCAACTTTGTCTTGTAATTAAATCTACAAGAGCGTATTGTTTTTTATGGAAACCAAAAGTAGCATCTTCTGAGGCAACGGTACTTTTAAAATCGCCATCTAATCCTAAAACATTGGTGTTGTATCCAGAGTTTAAACTAATAGACGCTTCTTTTTTAGAATATCCTTTTGATGTGATATCTACATTACCTGAAGTTTGATCTGCATAACTTGATGTTGTGTACGTTTTACTTATCCCAACATTTTCAATAATATTAGTTGAAAATAAATTAAGGTTTATGTTTTTGTTACTAACATCATCAGAAGGAATTGGTAAACCATTCATGGTAGTCGATAAATATCTATCTCCTAAACCTCTAATGTATATATCTCCAGACCCTTCACTTTTAGTAACTCCTGCTATTTTGGTTGTTGCCGTTGCTGCATCCGAAACACCAATTTTAGATAAGCGTTCTGCTCCAATACTTTCTTTAATTACAACTGCTTTTTTCTGCTCTATTAAAAGAGCTGTTTCGCTCTCTCTTTTTGTGGTGGTCGTAATTACAACCTCATCTAAAGAAGCCGCACTAGCTCCCATAGGTACATTAACTTCAGTTACTTTATCAGTAACAACAGTAACCGTAATTTCTTGTGTTTCGTAACCAACAAAACTAACCACAATAGTATAAGTGCCAGACTCTAAATTATTTAGTTCGTAAAGTCCATCAAAGTCTGATGTTGTTCCAATAGTAGTGCCTTTTAAAAGAACATTAGCAAAAGCTAAAGGTTCATTATTGTATTCTTTGTCCGTTAGTTTTCCTACTATGGAACCTGTTTGAGCGTATGAAAACGCTGTTATGAAAAGTATAAATAATACTGTAAATTTCTTCATTATTTTAGTCCAAATTTTATGGCGCAAAGAAACTAATACAATCTAAATATGCTGTTAATACAATATTAAAGAACCGTCATAAAACCGTTAGGAAAGTGTTAACTAAAAAGATATATTTTCAATATTGTTTACATTGAGTTAACATTAAAAAAAAGTCCAGTTAATTAATAACTTGAATATTGTTTTATTGGGAACGCATTTTACATTGCAGATGATGAAAGTTTAGGGTAAAAAAAAGCAGCTCCCTCTTGAAAACTGCTTTTAAATATTCTTATTGCTAACTAAACAATAAACTAAACTAACTAATTCTAATTATTTGCAGTAGAAGACGTACTATTATCAATACTAGCCATTGTTGAAACTAAATCTTCTAAAGATATTGTACTAGGTTCTAGTACTAATTTAATGTTTGTAGAGTTTGATGCTACTTTTATTTTTGCTTCTTTAGTAGCATAACCTGTAAAGCTACTTACTAAAGTATATTCACCATTTTTTAAGTTTTCAAACTTAAAAAAACCTTTTTCATCAGATAAAATATCTGCGCCAGTTTCTTTAATTGAAATTTTAGCAAACATTAAAGGTTGATTATTAGATTCAAAATCTAATAAATTACCACTTATAGTACCTGTATTCTCCTGTGCAAAAGATAATGCAGAGATAAAAAAGATGGCTATATATATAATATGTTTCATATGTCTTTCTTTATTCCTTTTCAATGGACCTTCCATATAGTTATAACGTTTAGTATCAACAGTGCGTTATGGAAGTTTCATATGTTATTCTTAATTCCGTTGCAAAAATACGCTCAGAACTCACTATTTTGTGTTACCATATCATTAAACAACTATGATTAAAATGTTACCTTAATGTTAACAAAAAAGGCGTTCAAAAAATATATAAATAAGAAGATGCTTTAGCTAGATGTTTTTTATCTTGCCTTTGCTTAAAATTATACCATGAACTGGGAACAATTACTATCCTTAAAACGCTCAGGCGACACCAATAAACGCATACGTAAAGAACAAGATGAAACCCGTTTAGGGTTTGAAGTGGATTATGATCGTGTTATCTTTTCTTCAGAGTTTAGAAGTCTTCAAGACAAAACACAGGTCATTCCGTTATCCGAAACCGATTTTGTACATACTAGGCTAACACATAGTTTAGAAGTGAGTGTAGTTGGGCGTACTCTTGGTAGGCGAGTCGGACAAAAATTATTAGAAAAGCATCCACATTTACAAAGTATTCATGGGTATCAAACTAATGATTTTGGAGCCATTGTAGCAGCAGCAGCTTTAGCACACGATATAGGAAATCCACCCTTTGGGCATTCAGGAGAAAAAGCCATAGGCGAATTTTTTATAACTGGACAAGGCAAACAATTTAAAAGCCAGCTTAACGATAAAGAATATCAAGACTTATGCGATTTTGAAGGTAACGCCAACGGATTCAAAATTTTAACCGAAAGTAGAGCAGGACGAGATGGCGGATTAAGATTAAGTTACGCTACCCTTGGTGCATTCATGAAATACCCAAAAGAATCACTTCCTAAAAAGCCATCAAACCATATTGCAGATAAAAAGTACGGTTTTTTCCAATCTGAAAAAACAGCATTTGAAGATGTTGCCAATGAGTTAGGGTTGCTAAAACGCAGCGATAAGCACGCCAGTTTTTCAAGGCATCCCTTGGCGTATTTGGTTGAAGCGGCAGACGATATTTGTTACACCATAATCGATTTTGAAGATGGTATAAACCTTGGCCTTATCCAAGAAGAATTTGCCCTAGAATATCTATCCAAAATAATTAGAGATAATATAAAACCAGAAAACTATTATGCGCTTTCCACTAGAGAAGACCGAGTAGGATATTTAAGAGCCTTAGCCATAGGCTCGCTAATTAATGATGTTGTAGATATTTTTATGAAACATGAAGACGCTATTTTAAATGGTGATTTCGATTGTGCCTTGCTAGATAAAAGCAAATACGAAGCACAAATAAAGGATGTCATAAAAATTAGTGTCGAAAACATTTACCAATCTGCCGAGGTGGTCGATAAAGAAATTGCAGGCTATGGTGTTATAAACACACTGTTAAACACCTACACAAACGCAGTAAATAATAGCTTCAACAATACCGCTTCAAATTACGACGCCCTCATTATAAAAGGCTTACCAAAAACTATAGAAACAAACAATTCTAGCTTATACAGCCGTTTGTCAAGCGTTTGTTATTACGTGTCTTTACTATCCGATAGTAAGGCCATTCTAGATTACAAAAAAATAAAAGGCATTAGTTTTTAATTTAATATGAAAGTAAAATGTAATGATGTCTAATTTCATTTAAGAATATCTTATTATTTTCTTAATAGTTTTATATTATTCAGACTAATTCGTACTTTTGATAGATAAAAATTTAAAAAAATGAAAATGAGAAAAATTTTACTTTCCCTTTTAGCTATTTTATTTATTGGAAGTATTGGTTTATTGATAAATAAATACCAATTTCAAGATTCTAATAAAGACATAGTTGATCTAAGAGAACAACACGAAGCGTTTTTAAAAAACAGTCCATTTAAAGAATCACTTAAACTTTCAAAAAAAGAAAGAAAAGCTCAGGGCTTACCTCCAAACAAATATTCTGAAAGAATGTGGGAGCTTACAATGAATCCGGAAAAGGGTTATCCAGAACCAGGTAAGTTGTTTAAGCTTCAGGATGAATTAACGGAGCGTGCTAAGTTTGCTAAAGTACCTGGTGAAGATACTAATAGTTGGGTTGAAAGAGGTCCTGATAATGTTGGTGGAAGAACAAGAGCTATAATGTTCGATCCTAACGATAATACAAATAAAAGAGTATTTGCTGGAGGTGTAAGTGGTGGCCTTTGGGTAAATAATGATATAACTGATGCCAATTCTGCTTGGGCAGAAGTAGGTATACCAGATAATTTAGCTATTTCTTGTATTACTTACGATCCTAATAACACAAATACGTTTTATGTTGGTACTGGTGAATCTTATGTTGCCGGAGATGTTAATGGAAATGGGGTATGGAAATCTACTGATGGAGGTTCTAATTGGGTACGAGTTTTTGGTGGTATAACAGGAGAAACTGCCGTTATTCCTGGGACTTCCGTACCTGGTAATGCTAGAATAATTGTTAATACACCAGCTTCAATTGCGGGCGAATATTCTGCACAACAGGCAGGTTATGGCCCAGCTCTTGAAGACCTTACAGGTGATCTGGTACTTGCAGATGATGGTACAGCTGCTCCTAATGAGGCGTGTAATGCCTTAACTAATGGCGCTGCAATGGCTGGAAACATAGCAATACTTTATAGAGGTAGTTGTGGTTTTAGTCTGAAAGTTTTAAATGCTCAGAATGCTGGCGCGGTTGCTGTAATTGTAGTTAATAATGTTGCCGATACGGCGCTTGTTACTATGGCTGGTGGAGATGATGGAGATTCTGTAACCATTCCATCTATTTTTGTCACACAAGCAGATGGCCAAACTTTAATAAATGCATTAGCAAGTGGCGTAAATGTATCTATTGGAACACTTCCACCAAGTTATGCTGGATTTAGTAATTCTCCGGGAGTACAACATATTAATGATATTGTAGTTAGAGATATAGGTTCAGGAAACAGTGAGGTTTTTGTGGCTGCGGGATCTTCTTTCTTTGGAGATGCTTCACCTTCAGTACTATTAGGAGCGGAAGATTATGGTTTATACAAATCTAGTGATGATGGATCAAATTGGTCTGAAATAAATTTGGTTTCACCTGCAGAATATAAATATAGTCCTAACGATCTTGAAATTGGTGTTGATAATACGATATGGCTAGCAACAACAAATACTATAGTATTTGGAGGTGGTGGTGAAATATTATCATCAACAGATGGTATAAACTTTAATTTACAATATACAGTTCCAAATGGTTCTAGAACTCAAATTGCAGTTTCGAACTCAGATGCTTCTACGTTATATGTTTTAGCAGCAACTGGATCAACACTAGCCTTAGTAAAAACTACAGATGCTTTTGCGACAACGCCAGTAGATCTTAGCCAACCAGATGATGCAGATACAGGTATAGCTGCTGATGATTTCACAAGAGGCCAAGCGTTCTACGATTTGATGCTTGAAGTAAACCCCGTAGATGATAAGATTGTTTATGTTGGTGGTATAGATTTGTTCAGATCTTCTGATTCTGGTACAAATTGGGATCAACTATCTCATTGGTATGGCGGTTTTGGTTATCAAGAAGTGCATGCCGATCAACATGCCATGACTTTTGACCCTTCAGATTCTAATAAAGCCTTATTTGGTCATGATGGAGGTGTTTCTTATGCCACGTCATTAACTGATGCAGCAGCTACTGGAACTTCTGGAATTGAACCTCGAGTTAACAACTATAATACATTACAATTTTATAATGGTGCTATTGGGCAAGAAGTTGCTAATGAAAAATTATTAGCCGGCGCACAGGATAATGGCTCTCAGTTAATAAATAATGCTTCTGCAGGAATAAATGGCTCTACAGAAGTTTCTGGAGGTGATGGCGCTTATGTGTTTATTGATAAAGACAATGAATACATGATTAGTTCTATCTATTACAATCGCTATTTATATAAAGATTATACTACAGGAAACGGGGTATATGTTATTGATTCTGATGAAGATTCAGGAGACTTTATAAACTCTGCAGCTTTAGATAGTGATACAAATTATTTATATACTAACGGTTCTGCGGGTACTGATTATAAAGTAAACGTTTATGCTTTAGGGGCAGGTTCTGCCACAAAAACCACTATAACTGATGCAACTTTAGATGGAACTCCAACCGCCTTTAAGCCATTAGCTTCTACAACCTTTCTTAGAAAACTTCTAGTGGGGACAGAAAATGGAAAACTATTTATTGTGTCAGTAAATAATTTTGGAGATACTTGGACACAAATTACGGGTCCAGGTTTTGCAGGAAGTATTTCATGTATCGAAACCGGAGCAACTGAAGATGATATTTATGTAACATTTTATAATTATGGTGTTTCAAACGTATTTTATTCTAGTAATGGAGGATCAACATGGCAAAATAAAGAAGGTGATTTACCAGACCTTCCGGTTAGAGCTATTTTATCTAATCCTTTAAATAGGAATGAGGTAATCCTCGCAACAGATTTAGGTGTTTGGGGAACTGCAGACTTTAGTGCATCTACTCCAGATTGGGCTCGTGCTCAAAATGGAATGAAAGATGTAAAGGTTACCAGTTTTGACTTAAGAATTGCTGATAATACTGTTTTAGCATCAACGTATGGTAGAGGGATGTTTACAGGACAATTTACTTCAGATGCAAGTACACTGTCTTTAGATAACGTTGATTTTAATGATGCTATTAAAGTGTATCCAACTATATCTGATGGTAATTTTAAAATTGCTGCTAGTAATGAAGTTAGTAATGGAATTTTAAATATTTACGATTTAAATGGTAGAGAAGTTTATACCTCTAAAATAGATTTCAATAGTAACCGAATACAAAA
>Ga0213868_10001167_pt1 | contig 25445 bp, 26 predicted proteins | sample PICome_9_FD_160087 | JGI IMG/M metagenome (GOLD analysis project Ga0213868, IMG submission 160087) | Coastal seawater microbial communities near Pivers Island, North Carolina, United States - PICO127 | ecosystem: Environmental > Aquatic > Marine > Coastal | place: USA: North Carolina... | reverse complement strand
GTAATAACAGTCGTCATGTCAATTCCACTACGCTAAATCGGTGCACGACCCAGCTTTGAAACGAGCGCGAAATGCCCTCCATGAGCGCTTTCGCTCCGATGGATTCGTCGAACAGGCGCGATCGGCAGGCCGTCTTTTCGCCGGTGATTTCTCTCAAGCAGCAACAGTTGGTCATCACTTTGGGGACAGCCTTCTCGGACTCGGGGTAATGCACGACATCCTCGGAGAGGTCGTGAGTCTTCATGGCGAAACCTGGCGTGTACCGATGACCGGTGTGCCGACCCCAGTCGACGCAGAAGACGGAGTTGCCTTTGCCATTGCAGCCCACGGCGGACGTCGACATCGGATGCGAGTACCGTCTGGAACCAAACTTGAATCAACACAACATGTGATCGACGACTACCTCGCCCGGCACCACCGAGATGCTCACCAGGTCGTGTGCGCAATCGAAATGCACGGTCAATTTACCGATGTCGTCCTCCGTACAGTTGCTCCGCCGCAGCATCATGGAGAGACGCTCGGCGAAATCATCGACGATGAAATTAGGTTCGCCTTTCCAACCTGGACAGGAACCATGGTCGGCTTCCGATTCCCTGACACCTCAAAAAGCGAAACCATCCCTGGTCTTCACCTCCACGGCATCGCAGATGACCGGCAATCCGGAGGACACCTTCGATCGATGGTGGTTGACAACGTGACCACCTATTTGTGGATCGACGAACTTCACCCGGTCCATGACGATGGCCCTGACGGCGATACCGACCACGCCAGCCCTATCGACTTCGACCGCTACGAAGGCCCCATCGACGACCCCTCCGATCCGCGGTAGATCAACTGAGGCTCTAATCGGAGCCACCCGGAACGATGTTGGGCCGGCAGAACATGTTCAAGGAATAATGAGATTACGTATCTCAGGTAGCCAGTACGTGACAGTGCGAAGCCATCTTCGGTTCAGCTAGAGCTCACCTTCAGTACCAATTTCTGAGTCCATGGGCTCATGCCCGATCTCGTTTGTGAGCGGTTGCGACTCTCCACGTCGGTGCGCTCGGTGCCCGAGCAGATCGACGAATCGTTCCTGCCGATGATCGCTTCGCCAGCGGATATACGGTAACCCAGAGACCTCACGCAATGATCCCGACCACTGTCTTAGAGACTCGGTGAAGCTCGGTCTATTGTGCCAGTCGTGAAGATTCTTAACGGCTCGATCGAACTGAATGTGACCGAGGACGGCCTGCCGTCTGCGCCGCCGATCCTGCTGCTGCATGGCATTACGTCATACAGCGGAACCTGGGACTGGCTCGTACCGGACTTAGCCGAGCACTTTCGCGTGCTCAGCTTGGACTTCCGAGGTCACGGCAAATCTGACCGGGCTGCTGAACAGTATCTCTCATCGGGCTACATCAGCGATGCCGTCACCGTACTCGAACAGGTTGCGGGTCAGCCTGCGATCGTGATGGGCCACTCCCTCGGCGGAGCCACAACGGCTGCGCTCGCACAGCGTCACCCCGAGTTGCTCAAGGCGGCGATCATGGAGGACCCCGCGCTTGGACTCGGGGGCAGCGGCAAGCCGGCACTCGAAGGAAACTCGCTACTTACATCGTTCAAGCTGATGCGCGAATCAGTGCCCCGACTCCAAGCATCAGGGATCACCGTCAACCGGCTCGTCGACATCCTTGCTGCCACACCTTCCGCATCGGGAGGGACATTTGCGGACATCCTTCACGCCAGTGGAATTGAACAGATGGCTGAATCGATGCTGAAGGTCGATGCATCGGTACTGGACCCAGTTCTCACCAGCAACATTGAGGCATTTCTCAATCCCGCGATGCCTCTGGCGGTGCCGTCGCTCATCGTGTGCGCGGACCCGACAAAGCCCGATGCCCTTGCGTCGCCTGAACTTGCAAACGCATTCGCCGACATCTCACCGGTAACCGAGGTGTTTGTGGTCGAGGGTGCAGGCCATCTCATTCACGACGAGCTTGTATCCCGCGACACATTCCGTAAGACGGCGCTCGATTTCCTCCACCGACACGGCCTGATGTCGTAGTGAACCCGCCGCTTAGACCAACGATGCTCGACAAACGTCTTCTAAGACTTCACTAAGAAAACGACGAACTTCGTCAAGACATTGGTTCAGACTGCCACGTAGATGCTGTCGAGACGTGGCTTGACTGGACTGTCGAAAGCAATTGTGCCCTCGTCGACAAGCTTGACAAGATGCGACAGCACACTGCGCGCAGCGGGTTTGTGTAGCTCGACGCTGACCGCTGCGTACAACTCCGTGACCATTTCGGGGATGGTGCTGAGTCCGCGGCGGACAGCGTCTACGATTTGCTGCTCACGTACCTCGCGATGAGCAACCAGTTGGCGAACATAGGTCTGTGGATCGGTCACCGGTGACCCGTGCGTTGGGATGATCACGTCATCGGTGCGCCCGGCCACAACACGTAGAGAGTCAAAATATGCAGCCATATCACCGTCGGGTGGTGAGACGACTGTCGTGCTCCAACCCATCACGTGGTCGCCGCTGAACAGCGAGGTGGTCGAACCATCATTGAAGGCAAAGCAGGTGTGGTTGGACGTGTGGCCCGGCGTATGGAGCGCTGTCACGGTCCAAGGTATCGACCCGATCGAACCCGTTGCCGCGACGTCGCCGGTGTCCACGACAATGTCAGGGACGAAGGCATGATCGGTCGATTCCTCGATCTTGACCTCTTGCTCTGCGGTGTCGGCTTCTGGCTCCCCAGACGGCGGAGCGATACCGAACCCCTCAGGATCGGTCCCAATATTCCACAACTCGGCGTCAGGTCGGTCGTGTGGACCAAAAGCAACGGTCGGAGCGCCCGTCTCAGCATGAAGCCAGGCTGCAAGCGGAGAGTGATCGGCGTGGCAATGGGTGACAAGGATCGTTCGCACCGTGTCACCGTGGAGTGCTGCAGCCAGAGCGTCGCGGTGAGTGTCGATCTGCGGACCAGGGTCCACGACGGCAACGTCGCCTTCGCCGATGATGTACGTACCAGTGCCGTGATAGGTGAACTTCGACGGGTTCTCCGCAATCACACGGCGAATACCAGGTGCCAGTTGCTCAACAACCCCGTAAGCAAAGGCGTCCTTGTCGAGGGAGACGAAGTTGATCGAGTTACTCACGCCATCATCTTCGTTCCGGCCACTCAAGCGGAACGAGTCGACCGACTGGATGCCCAAATCCGAGGACCGCAACGTTCGCTATCTGCTCGTTGGCGGCGAGCGTGGCAGCGTCGACACCGAGCAATCGAAGAGCTTCGAGCATCACGACTTTTCTTGCGTCGTCGGTTGCATCCGCGATTTTGTAGGCGAACGATCGTCCGTTCGGCAATGCTCCAGCCATCACGGCTGCGGCCCCCTCCTTTGCAATCAGGCCTGGCATTGAGCGCATCCAGTCCGTGACGTCGCGCTCGGTGCCGCCAACTAACTCCGGATGAGCTGTCATAGCGGCTACGACCTTCGAACCACGGGCGAGGGCGCTGAAGGCGCAAGCGAGGCCGCGCAGACTGAACGCCTGGGTTGGCGCGCCGCATCCATCGACCCCGATGTAAGCGACTGGCTCACTCGTGAGTAGCTCAATGTGCGCGTTAATCATTTGTTGCAGCGGATGATCGACACCGAGGTAGCCGTCGATCGGCCATCCGTTGACACGGCAAGTGGCAAGCATGGCTGCGTGCTTACCCGAGCAGTTCTGCTGGAGCGACGAGGGCGGAACGCCCTTTGCTCGGAGCGCCCTCCGGGCCGCGGCGCCGTACGGCCGCGACACGGTGTTGGCCAGGTCCCCTTCGGTCAGGTCCACCGACGCAAGCAGATCGCGCACCGTGGCAAGGTGACGCGGTTCACCGCTGTGGCTCGCGCAAGCCACCGCTAGCTGCTCAGTCGTAACGTGAAGACCAGCTGCGACCATCGCATCAGCCTGCAAGGGCTTAAGGCACGACCGCGGATAAACGACGAGGTCGGCATCCCCAATTTCCGATTCGACGGCACCGTCAGCGTCGAGCGTGACACCCGCTCCGAAGTGGAGTGACTCCTCGAGGGAACTCCGCGTCGAAACAGCGATCGGAGCAAACGATTCGCGGGAAAACCGCGTTCCCTCGAATCGAGTCACGGCGTGTCGGGCGAGTCGGCCTGAGTACTCGGGTTCGATGCCGTTCCACGTGACCGCTTCGGCGGTTGAACATCGGTGAGATGACTATCGACCACGTCGTAGCGACGCCCCGCCTCACCTGCCAACGCTTGGAACATTGCTGCCGCAGGCAATGCCAGAATTGCACCGACAGGGCCGAGCAGTGCAGCGCCACCAAGCGCTACTCCGAAGGCGACGGCTGGATGAAGCTCCATTGTACGGGCGGTGATGCGCGGCGCGAAGAAGTAGTTCTCGATCTGTTGGTAGATCACAATGAAACCAACGACGATGGCGGCTTTGAGCGGGGAGTCCAGGAAGGTCACGAGCACGGGCAAGATGCCGGCGAGGTAAGTACCAACAACCGGCAGGAACTGGCTAACGAAACCAACCCACAATGCAAGCGCAACGGGTGCCTGCGTGCCCAGTGACTGGAACACCACCCAGTGAAAGAAAGCCGACAGCAACGCAAGAAGCGCACGTGAGTAGAGGTAACCGCCGGTCTTGTTGATCGCCAGTTCCCATGCGCTCAAGACACGGTCCTGACGCTGCGGCGTAAGGCGAGAGCAAATAATGCGGCGAAGGCGCGGACCATCTGCAACGAGGTAGTAGGTGAAGAGCATCACCGACAAGCCCTGGAAAATAACTCCGAGCGCCGTGAGTGAGAGGCGGACCGCCTCGTCGCCTTGGCTCTGGATGAACTGTTGCACACGACCGTCAGGGTCGTTGACTTCGTCGATCACCGATTGCGGATCGATCTGTGTGTCAAATGTGTCGTTCAAGAACTCGACAGTGTCTTCGATGTAAACATTCGAGTCCGATAACAGCTCCGCGACCTGCGTTCCAACCAGCGTGCCAATCGCGACCAGGAAGACTAAAAACGACAGGAGCACGCCGAACAAAATCGAAATGGTGGCGCGCCCTCGACGCCAACCACGAACGGCGAGTCGGTTGACCCCAGGCTCAACAGCCAGGGCCAAGAACAGCGAGACGAGCAGCAAAATTAGGAGCGAAGCGAGGCGGTGAAACACGTGGCGCGCGACAAAGGTGAGCAGGAACCCTGTCCAAAACATTGTGACTGCTGGAAATACCCACCGTGGGAGCACTCGATCGGTGGCACGCCGATCAAAGCGATTGCCGTTAGCGTCCAGCCGACCGGCGTCACGGCCTGCGGCAGTCTCATTGGACGACTGTGACTCGTCTGGACTTTCTTCGCGCACATCCGGATGGTACTCAGCATCCCGTGAGACGATGAGTCAATGGCGCCTACCCCAGTGGAACTCCGCTCCTGGCTCGGCAACCAGATTCGTGATCGGGTGGTCGGACCGGACGCTGACGTTCGCCGGACGGAGCTATTCGACACCGATGAGCCCGGCTGGTTTGACGACGACGCACCGATTCGACGGGTGCACGCGGATGCGTCGATGTTTGTCGGCGGAATGCGTGCATTGCTCTTCCAGTCGCTGCACCCGCTTGCGATGGCTGGCGTCGCACAGCACTCGGACTATCGAGCCGATCCCTGGGGACGGCTGCAACGCACCGCAGACTTTCTTGCCGCAACCACGTTCGGGCCAGCCTCCGAAGCACAGCGGGCGGTCGACCTCGTGCATCGAGTTCACCAACATGTTGTCGGCACCTCAGCCGACGGGCAGTCCTACGCTGCGAACGATCCCCACCTATTGCACTGGGTCCACATCGCCGAGCTTGACAGCTTTCTCGCAGCCCACGACCGCTTCGGACAGCAACCTCTTCTTGGGAGCGAACGCGATCAGTACGTTGCTGCATCGGCAGTCATCGCTCGCGCCCTCGGTGTTGAACACCCGCCCACAACCGAGAACGAACTCCGCCAGCACCTCCGTACGTTCCGGCCCGAGCTGCGCGGTTCCCGCGAGGCGCGTGACGCTGCGCGTTACTTGATTCTCCAGCCACCACTCCCCCTCGCCGCTCGGGCTCCATACGGGTTGATCTGCGCCGCAGCCATTGCCCTGATGCCGAAATGGACTCGCTTCCCATTGCGTCTGCCGTGGCTTCCTGTTTCGGAGGCAGTCGTAATGCGGCCTGCCGGAGATCTGGTGACGCGGACGTTGCGCTGGGCCCTCCCAGCCAACTAATTTTCGCAACAGCGACAACAGTCGGGTTGCGGTGAGAAGGGCTGCGGTCAGTTCTCCCCGCCGCTTGACCGCGATTTCGTCAAGGCTGAGTCAGCCAGCAATCCGTTTCGGTTCTTCCGCTGTTACCTCGACGATTCCCGGCCCGCTATACGCGCCGTATGACGTGCCTTCTGGATAGTCGTTAGATCCTCACGGCCGACGGGTTCATTGCCGAGGAGGTACTTCGAATGAAGTTGCCGAACTTCCCTTTGGCCTTCGGCGTATCGACCTCGAGCCGGTATCCGACCCAGACAGTCGCTCGGCAAGATCACGAAATTGGACGACCGGATTAAGAAAGGCTGGGCAAAGCTCGAGCAGTGATCTGGCGTGGATGATTCACAATCATCCAGCCGAACGGCAGCCGTCGCCCGACAGGAACACGGCAGGCCTCGCGGACCCGGTATTCGAAGAGCTCGCCTGACTGTGTGGCATCGGAGATCGGTGGGGCCTAGTCCAAGAATGATGGTTCTCGGGAACTCGCGAGCGCGCCCACCGAGTCGTTCTGAATGAGCCTGGTGTAATCAAAGGAGCCGCCGTCAATCCGACCAATCGGCCGGACGCTGTTCAACTCTTTCGCGCAGAGCGTTTTGCTGCGCAAACGCCGTTGAGGTCTCAGCCGCTGGGTGAGTGTGACAGGTTGTGCCCGGCACCACCTGTCACACTTTGCGTTAGTCCGCTGACTCGGTGATTACGACACTCTGAATCACGACGTCAGTTTTCGGCTTGTCACCACCGCCGGTTGGAACGTTCTGCATTGTGTCGACAATGTCGAGGCCCTTCACAACTTGACCGAACAGGCTGTACTGAGGCGGGAGTCCAACACCGGATGCGCCCGACACGATGAAAAACTGCGAGCCGTTAGTGTTTGGCCCGGCATTGGCCATGGCGAGCGAACCAACCTGATACTCACGCGGCTTGGGTAACTCATCATCGAACCGATAGCCGGGACCCCCACGACCTGTGCCGGTCGGGTCGCCGCCCTGACACATGAATCCGTTGATGATGCGGTGAAAAATTACCCCGTCGTAGTAGTGGTTGAGCGCAAGGAACACAAAGTTATTCACGGTCTTGGGAGCCTTGAGTGCATCGAGTGCAATCACAATCTCGCCAAGCGAAGTGGTCATCGTGGCCGAGTAGCGCTTGGCCGGGTCGATACCCATCTCGGGCGGAGCAGAGAACTCCTGCTGCTGGGGTGCGGAACCATCAAAAGGAGGGAAAGACATGGCTTGAGACCCTATCGGCAAGCGCAGCGACGCTTGGTGCTCAATGAAGACCTGGCGTCAAGCGCGGCTAGCTTGTTGCGGGTGAACGATCCCTCTGCGCCAGAACCATCAAAGTCTGTAGAGGACTCTGAAGGCCCGGTTGAGCACGCCACCCATGCGGAGCCACCACCGTCGGCGGTCGCAACGAGCCAGCATGACCTCACTTCGGCTGCGCCCGACATCGAAGGTGCGGACTCGCTCGATCTCGCCGCAATCGAACGTGACTTAAATGACGTTGAGACTGCACTCGAACGACTGAACGATGGGAACTACTGGACCGACGAGATCACCGGCGAACCTATTGCTGATGACGTACTCGCGGCGCATCCCACCGCCCGCACTGCAACCCCTAAGCTCGGCTGAGGACTCGCCTCATGCAGAAAAAAGGTGCCGCTACTCTCGCTGGCCTGCTCGCGCTGGCTACCGGCTTGGCCACCGCTGCACAAAGGACCGCTAAGAGAGCGAGCGACTCACCGCTGACCAGTCGATTTGCCAGGTCAGCGAAAATTTGGAGAATGTCAGCTCGAAACTCGACCCGGTTTGCGGTGTCAAAGGTCCGTGGAATCGCCAGCGACCAGGAGCGACGAGCTGCACTCGATGAACAGTTCGCCATTCAAACCGCCGAAGACGTTGCTAGGGAGCTCGGTGAAATGAAGGGCGTGCTGATGAAAGCAGGCCAGTTGATCTCGTTCATTTTCGAGGCGCTGCCCGACGAAGCCCAAGAAGCGCTGGCAACGCTGCAGGCCGACGCCGCCCCGATGGCACCGACCCTTGCTGCCAGTGTCGTCGAAGGAGATCTCGGTCGTCAGCCCGAGCGCATCTTTCGCCAGTGGACCGATCTCCCCGTCGCAGCGGCATCAATCGGTCAGGTACATCGCGCCGTCGCTCCAGACGGACGAGTTGTCGCCGTAAAAGTGCAGTACCCCGGCGTGCACGAAGCCATCGAGAGTGACCTCGACGCTGCCGAGGTCATGTACGCGATGTTCTCCGCGATGATGCTCAAGGGTCTCGACGTCAACGCGCTTGTCGACGAACTGCGCGGACGAATGCGCGAAGAACTTGACTACACCCTCGAAGCAGCCAACGTCAGCGAGTTCGAGGAACGCTTCGCCGGGCATCCCTGGGTGCGCATCCCCAAACTTGTTCCTGAGTACTCAACGGCGCGTCTCCTCACTACCGAGTGGGTCGAAGGCCTCACGTTCGATGAGTTCCGCAAGAACGAGACCTTTGAAACAAAGCAACGTGCAGCCGAAGTCCTATGGAGGTTCGCTCAACGCGCCATTCACCACTACGGGATCTTCAACGGCGACCCGCACCCAGGCAACTACAAGTTCCACCATGACGGCAGCATCACATTCCTTGACTATGGCTTGGTGAAGCGATGGTCACCGGGTGAATGGGAGGGGTTAAAGCCCACAATGGATGCGATCATCGTCGACCGCGACCCCGAACTCCTTGTGCGCGAGATGGAAAAGTCTGACTTCTTGAAGACTGGTCACGGACTAGATGCCGGGCTCGTCTATGACTATGTGTCCAGCCCGTACACCCCGTATCTCACTGATGAGTTTACCTTTACCCGGGAGTGGATGCGCAACACGCTCGGCACCATTCTCGACGTGCAAGGTCCGCACGCTCCAGTGATCGAGCAGCTCAACCTCCCTCCGAGTTTCGTGATTCTCGATCGCGTCGTCTGGGGTGTTAGCGCAATCCTCGGCAAGCTTGAGGCGCAAGGCCCGTGGCGGGCCATGCTGCTCGAGTACACAGCAAACAGCGAACCAGCCACCGACATAGGTGCAGCTGAAGCAGCGTGGTACGCCGGACGCCCGGTGAGCTGACCGGATCACTTGGGCACTACTGTCGCCCTCATGGGGGACACCACAACTACTTCAGATGACGAAGCATCTTCGGGTGCCACCGCTGCGTCAACTGCTCGAGCGCCATTTGCTCCGTGGGACCGGCGTGACCTGCCAGGCATGTTCAGTGTTGCAGAGACCGCCCGTCGCGTTGGCAATTACAAATGGACCGAAATGAAGCTGTTTGAAGCGTTGGGTGGGTGGATTGCGACCGTTCCTGAGCTCGACATCAAAATGCGCCTCGGAGCCCACTGCTACCATCACGCTTGGCACGCTGACCTGTGGAATCAGCGGCTTCCCGAACTTCGCGAAATGAAGCCCGAGCGCCTGACGGTGCCAGCCAATGACGCAATCGTGCGTTTCATCGCAGCGATGACCGAGCCAGAAGCGCCCGAGCTGACCATCGAGAAGCTCGTTGGCGTTTACCGCGTGCTCATCCCGCGATTCATTTCGGCGTACACGTACCACCGCAACAACACAAGCGAGATCACCGACGCCCCGACCATCCGCTCGATTAATTTTATCCTGCAGGACGAGTTCGATGACTGGCGCGATGGCGAGATGATGTTGCAGTCCCTGATCACCACTCCCGAAGACGTGCAACGGGCGGCCAGTCACCAGGCAAAGCTCGAAACGATCATGGTCGAGGCCGGCGGCATTACCGGGCCCGGCAGCATCGGCGGCTCATCGTCTGACGGCTCCTGAACCCGTTCGACCAGCACGGCGTACCAATCCGCGGCTACGATCAGGGTTACCTAGTCTGACCAGACCATCTGGGGGTTCATCATGCGTCAGTTCTTTCCCGTCGAAGACCTCGCCCGAGACGAGCGGTTCGTGCAGACAAACATGGCTGAGCGGCTCGCAGACACGCGAAATCCGATGGAGCCGACGTCAAAACGGAAATCTGCAAAGTCTCGTTCGGCAGGCAATCGCCTGACCCCAGATCGCCCGGATGCGTCTGACCGTGCACGCGGCCTCATGCACGGCATCATGGTTGGCGAGATCCAAGCACTTGAAGGTGCCGGCCGCACCGCACACGATTTCGAGGCTGGTGACGGCAGCGGCGACACGATTCCTTTCGAACTTAAACTCGACATGGCCCGTCAGGCATGGGACGAAGCTCGCCACGTCGAGATCAGCGCCAAGCTTGGCGACTGGATGGGTACTGAGCTCGGTGAGTTCCAAGAAAACACAGTGCTTTTCGAAGCTGCGTGCTCTAACGATCCAGTACTTCGCCTTGCAGGAGTCAACCGGGCGTTAGAGGGGCTCGCGATCGACGTCTTCACCCAGATGAAAGAATTTGGTGACTTGGCGGGTGATCCGTATCTCGAGTTCTGCGAGGACTGGATGCTCGCCGACGAGGTAACACACGTCAAGATGGGCTCGGACTGGTTGCGTAAGGTGACTGAGAAAGACCCTGACCGCCGCACGAAAGCACTCGAATTCCAGCAGGTCGTCGACAAGCTCTTCAGCTTTGGGGGCGCCCGCGGTGACCATGAAGAGAGCAGCTTCAAGTTGGCTCGACGGTTCCGCGAGCTCGCAGGCTTCACCGGCGATGAGAACGACGCGATTAACAAGCTCGGCGTGGACGCCTTTAACGAGCGCAGCCAGGCACTAAAACAGGCCCAGGACGCCGCTTCTGCGTTCGCCGACGCCTGATCGTGGCCGCTCTTGTCGCCGGGCAGGTCTCGGTCGATCCTGCTGAGTTCACACAGGTCAAATACGACGCCAACGAGATCGCAGCCATCGTTGGCTCACTCGCCGAGACACTCGGGGTTAGTAATTCGATTTCGCTTGTCGTCGATGAGACGACCCTCTTGGCCAAAATCACGTGCTCGATTGAAGCCCCGTCGTCGGATGCCACGATCCTGATCAATGCGATGAGTGGAGCCATCGAAAACACCAAACATCTCACGACGCTGGGCGTCAACCAAACCCAGACATCGGTTGGCCGGATGTTGCTACGTGCCCGCGATCGGATGCGTTCCGACTTTGCCGGTGCCGGCGCGGATGATGACCTGACTCTGGCCGAGTCCGCCGCGTGGGACACCTACTGCGCCGGACGTCTTGCTCGCGCCGGCATTGAAATCAATACACAGCGTTGGCGCTACAACCATCGCAATCGTTTTGGCTTCAGCAACGCCGGCGATGCAGACTTCGAGCGACTCTGGGCTGCCGACGAACTCAGCTGGTCCGAGGTCGTCGCTGGCATCGCCGACATCTAACTCGCCCTGACTCTCAGCTTCGACCAATCGTCTACTTTTTCACCATGCCTAGCCACACTGTTCGTCGGGTCCACACCTCTGATGAGTTCGGTGGCATCGATATTGACGTCATAGATGCCGGTACACCGGGTGATCCTGTCATTGTGCTCGCGCACGGCTGGCCCGAAAGTTCCCACTCATGGCGACATCAGATCGATCCGCTTGTCGCTGCGGGGTATCGCGTCCTCGCGCCTGACCAGCGCGGTTACGCAAGGTCCTCGGCACCGAAGGATGTCGATGCCTACCGCAGCGACCGCCTTTCAGCTGATCTGATCGCGCTCCTAAACGACATCGAGGCCGACACGGCGACGTTCGTCGGTCACGACTGGGGTGCACTCGTGGTGTGGGACTTGGCACGGTTTCACCCCGATCGGGTTGCCGGCATCGTGAACGTCAGCGTGCCCTACACCCCGTGGCCGATGCAGCCGACCGAATTATTTAACGCTATTTACGGCGACCGGTTCTTTTACATGCTGTACTTCCAACTCCCCCAGCTAGCGGAGAACGAACTCGAGTCCGATGTCTCTCGTTCATTACGTACGGTAATCTGGGGTGGTTCGGGTGAAACCGCTGCACCACCGCCGCCCACTAGCGAACTGCCGCCGTTGTCCGGAACCGGTCTGCTTGACACCTGGGGTGCACCGAACGGTGCGCCCGACCGGCTCCCCGCGTGGCTGCCCGCAGCGGACTTTGATCGATTCGTCGAGCAGTTCACCGCTAGTGGATTTTTCGGCCCGATCAGCTGGTACCGCAACCTCGACGCCGACTGGGAGCTGACGAAGGGTCTTCCTGCCCCGCCGATGCCGGTCGCTTTCATCGGTGGTGACAAAGACATGGTGATCGCTTACCGAATGGAGTACGTCGAATCAATGGCAACGTCGTTACCGGACTACCGCGGTCACCTGCTGATCGCCGATGCCGGCCACTGGACTCAGCAGGAAAAGCCGGCCCAGTTCAACGCTGCGCTGCTTCGTCAACTCGCAGTGTTGACCGACTGAAAGCTGCGCATTCCTCACAGTGACGTTCAGCAGCTCATCTGTTCGATGCCAGAGGGCCGTTCCGGACGTGCAGCGGTGAGCGGCGGACAACACGGTTGACGCCACCCAAAGTCAGGAACTTTTCCGCTCGGTGGCCAGTAGTTGTCGCGGCTATAGGCCCACCATTCGAACGGGTTGAGGTAGTACGCCGCTGACTCGATGGTGGCAAACAGCCGATCGCCGCGTTTGCGGCGGTCGGCTGCCCAGCGGATCGCTCCAAATGCACCACCGAGCAACATCCATCCGACGTAGAGCACCGGATAGCCAGGACCGAACCAGCGTGCCTGCCAGACGTGAACGTCTTCGTGGTCGGTCACGAGCCGGGCGCGTCGAGGGCGTTCGATATCACCGGCTTGGGAGATCACATTGCCAAGGGTGACGGCGAACCCCTTGCGGACTCGAAATCCACGCCGGTACACATGCCGATTGTGCCGCTCGCTTAGCTCAGGCACGTAGCCAGATGATGGCAGGAGCAGACCGACACTCTGGGAAACAATGCCAGCACCGGTCATCGGCAGTCCCCAAGTGGAGTCAAGTGTGAACGCCACGAGGCCATCGAAGCATTTCCAGTCGTAAGTCTGTCGCCAACCTGAAATGGCGCCATTCAGTCCCCCAATAACCGCAGCAGGAACAGCGACACCAACCACAGACCCGGCTGCGCCGGCGAACATGCCGCCAAGCGCGGCAGCACCCGCCGCCTCAGCGAGACGACGGGTGCTGCTAAAAGACATTCTGATCGATATTTAGCTCAGCGCGACTGGAGTTTGGACAGCAGGCGCAACATTTCGAGGTAGAGCCAAACGAGAGTCACGAGGAGACCAATGGCAGACACCCACTCGTAGGTCTTTGGCATACCTGCAGCCACACCTTTTTCGACACGATCGAAGTCAAGAGCGAGGTTCATGGCCGCCACAACACACACGACTACTGAAAAGCCGATGCCGAACAAACTTGGGCTGTTGATGAAGCTGATTGAGGCGCCGAACAAGCTCATCAGGAACGACACGCCGTACAGCACCGCGATGCCGAGAGTCGCAAAAATAATGCTGCGGCGGAATTTGTCGGTGACCTTGATGATCTGAGTCCGGTAGAGGACCAGCATGACAAGGAAGACCGAGATCGTGGCGCCAACGGCCTGTAGCACGATCCCGTTCTGGAAGGTCTCGTACCCTTTCGAGATAGCGCCGACGGCAAAGCCGTAGCCAAGTGCGTAAATTGGACCGAGGAACTTCGCCAACATCGGCTTGAACGATGATGCGATCACGGCGATGAAGCCGACGATAATGCCGATCATTGCCACGGGTGGGAAAGAGTATGTCGCCTCACCCGTGGGGGCCGTGCCGCCTGCTGCATTCCACCCAAATGATGCCGAGATAAGCAGCAGAATGAGCAACGAGGCTGTGGCAGTGATCGTACCATTCACGGTCATCACGTTTTTCGACCACGGCGTAGTCGGACCGTCATTGACAGGGGCGTTGAGCGATGATCCTGTGGAAACAGGCGCAGTGTGCCCACCGCGAACTGGTGCCGCCCATCCTGCGGCATCTCGTTTCATGGTCTCGTCGTTAAAGACTGGATTAGACATGTTCTAATCTTATCGCTGTAACGATCTGGACCGCCGTCAGGCTCCGATGCTGCGCACTACCTCACCGTGTCTCGCCGAAGCTGATTCCACTCCAGCCAGCTCAGCGCAGGTCGTGAGCGCTGGTTGCTTCCCAGAGGTCAATATCAGGCGCTGAGGCCAGCAGGCCCTGGCAGGCATGCGCCATTTCGACCATGAGTTCGGAGTCAAAGTGCCTTTGTTGCATCTCGTCTGAGACCCATTTTTGAACGATGAGATGGCGGCCCAGTTCTGTGACGCTGGAGCAGAGATCGACGTTGCGGCAGCCATCTTCCATGCGCGTCAGAACGATGTATTTGGAAAGCACACCGAGCAGCGTTGCATTGTCCGAATCGTTGGGCTTCGCGTCAAAGGTCAACGTGACAACGACAAGCTCGACGTCTAGGTCATCGTCTTGGCCGCTGCTGCTGACGCCGCCATTCAAGTTGTCGGTCATCGCTCCACTGTGCCTCATTCGCCGCGCCCGATCGGAAGTGTGCGATTTTGGTGATTCCATCCACGTCAGGTTGGGTGAGGGCCTGCGGTCGGTATCGTGACGTTCGTCTCGGGGGTCGAGGCACATAGCACATCGGCCGCTGAGAAAGAACGACTATCAACAAGTGGGAGCCGCCGGTGGCCAAAGATCGCGTTGAACGAGATGATGAAGACCTCGTCCGTCTGTACCTCACCGATATCGGGCAGTACACGCTCCTTACGAAAGACGACGAGGTCCGGCTCGCCAAGGCGATCGAAGCTGGCAACGAGGCGATTGAACATCTCGATTCGGCCGGCAAAGAACTGACTGCGGCGAAAAAACGTGAGTACCGCCGTACGGCCCGAAAAGGTGAACAAGCTGAGCGCCAGTTCGTGCAGTCGAACCTCCGCTTAGTTGTTTCGATCGCTAAGAAGTACCAGGCCTCGGGTCTGCCACTGCTTGACCTCATTCAAGAGGGCAACCTCGGTCTGATGCACGCTGTTGAGAAGTTTGACTGGCGTAAAGGCTTCAAATTCTCGACCTACGCCACGTGGTGGATTCGTCAAGCCATCACCCGCGGGATTGCAAATACCGGCCGCACCATTCGTCTCCCGGTCCACGCCGGCGACACCTTGGCCCGCCTCCAAAAAGCGCGTTCGCGCCTTGAACTTAAATACGGCCGTCCTGCCACATTGACCGAGTTGGCTAAAGAAGTTGAAATGCCCGAAGACAAGGTCACCGAGGCCCTTCGCTTTGCGGCAGAGCCACTGTCACTTTCAGAGCCGCTCCGAGAAGACGGTGACGCCGAGCTAGGCGACGTGGTTGAAGACCGCTCAGCGGAGTCTCCGTTCGAAGTGGCAGCCACAGCGCTGCTGCCCGAGGAAATCAGCCGCTTACTGGCCCCGCTTGATGAACGCGAGCGTGAAATCCTCAAGTTGCGCTTCGGTCTCGATCGCGGTGAACCGCGCACACTCGAAGAGGTCGGTGAACACTTCAACCTCACCCGCGAACGCATTCGACAGATCGAAGCCCGTGCAATGAGCAAGCTGCGTCATCCCTCGAGCGACACTGGCGCCCGAGACCTCCTCGCCGTTTAGATCCACCCAACTGCCTCAAGCCCCATTGGCTCCGCGCCGGCCAAAAGTGCATGACAATTGCTCAACGTGCCGGGTTCGTTGGCAATGAAACCATGGCTGCCACTAACAGGTTTGCTCACCCGGAGATTTCAGCACAAATTCTCTCGCTGCGTGTTCAAACCCTATGGCTTTGACGCCACACCAGAAATCGAGTCCTCGGTTTGCGTATTCCTCGACGGGACCAGCCCGTTTGTTGGCGAGCGCCGACAACTCAAGCATCCCTGAGAAGCGTTGGACCTCAAGGTTGGACTTCGATCACGGCAAGGGAAGCAATTTCACCCCAGTTCTGACTGTCATCGCTCTGTGCCAAAAGGTGGCGGTATCTCGCAGATACCAACCACGCAACGGCCGGCACGCTGGCCACGAATTGTGGCAACGGGCCGGCACTGCCTGCAGTCATTTGGACGTCATGCAGGTCCCGAAAACGCGCCTTCCTTCACGTTGCTCGTGTTGGCGAGAAACGTCTCTTTCGGGTTGTAGGAGGCGGCCTTTTCTTCACCATCATTGACCTCCTTGCGACCGACGACCATCCAGTGCACTTCGTCCGGTCCGTCAGCAAGACGCAGAGTGCGCTGTGAGGTGTACATATCCGCCAACGGCGTCCACTGCGAAATGCCTGTCGCCCCGTGCATTTGCATCGCGTTGTCGATAATTTCGCACACCCGGATCGGGACCATGGCCTTAACCGCCGACACCCATACGCGTGCTTCGGAGTTGCCGAGCTTGTCCATCGCATTGGCAGCAGTGAGCACCATGCGACGCATGGACTCAATCTCGATGCGCGACTTGGCAATCATCTCGGTGTTTCCACCGAGCTTGGCAAGCGGCTTGCCGAAACCGTCACGGCTGAGGCCACGTGACACCATCATCTCAAGTGCCTTTTCAGCCTGACCAATGGCTCGCATGCAGTGGTGGATTCGCCCGGGGCCCAGTCGAACCTGGCTGATCTCAAAGCCGCGGCCTTCACCGAGGAGGATGTTCTCGTACGGCACACGGACGTTGTCAAACTTGATGTGCATGTGGCCGTGCGGGGCGTCATCCTTGCCAAACACGTGCATTGGGCCCAGGATCTGCACTCCGGGTGTGTCAATTGGGACGAGGATTTGCGATTGGCGCTGGTGCGGGGGACCGTCGGGGCTGGTCTGCACCATCGTGATCATGATTTTGCATCTCGGGTCGCCCGCACCGGAGATGTAGTACTTCTCGCCGTTGATCAGCCATTCATCACCATCGCGCTCGGCCCGACACGCAACATTCTTGGCATCAGAGGAGGCCACGTCGGGCTCAGTCATCGCGTACGCCGAGCGGATCTCACCAGCGAGCAGCGGCTTGAGCCATTGTTCCTTCTGAGCCTCTGTGCCAACTCTTTCCAGCACCTCCATGTTGCCGGTGTCCGGCGCTGCACAGTTCATCGATTCTGAGGCGAGCGGGTTCTTGCCCAGTTCAATGGCAATGTAGGCGTAGTCAAGATTCGAGAGACCTTCGCCAGTTTCGGCGTCGGGCAGGAAAAAGTTCCACAGCCCGTTTGCTTTGGCCTTGTCCTTGACTTCCTGAAGTAGTTCAAGCTGCCCGGGTGCGTATTCCCAACGGTCTTCGCGGGTCGCGCCCAGCTCGAAGAACTTCTCCGACATTGGCTGTACCTCTTCGGCAATAAAGGCCTTCACCTTTTCATAAAGCGGTCGGACCTCCTCTGACATTCGAAGGTCGTACATGTCCACGGTGGATTCAAGAGCTGCCATTCCGCGAAGCTACCGACCTAGCGGTGCCTGAGTCTCATCGTGGCTTGGCATCATCGGTCAGAAATAGCATCACGTTCGCTAACGCAGCCGGGCCGGTTCCGGACGCTAAGCCGCTCACTGACGGCCGAGAGGGACGAGAATCCGCTCCGAATTGGAACGCACCCGTTTCGAGGCTTTTCGAAAGAGCCAAATGCTGATCTGAAAGTAACCGTGTGAAATGCGGGCAGTAAATTCTTCGATGGGCCGATCTCGCCAGAAGCTCTTTCGAACCGGAATCGCAAAAGCCCCGCTCCTAAACCCTCGGGTTGCGCGGGTCGGAGCGGGGTCTTGCGATTGGCGGAGATGGACGGGAATCGAACCCGCCGGATGGGGATCGCCCATCCCAACCGCTTTGAAGGCGGCGGAGCCCACCAGGTACCCAGACATCTCCGCTGTAGATGATAGTGCCGATGTGAGCGAGACCAGCCGTCGCAGAGGCCGCCACCAACGGCCACCCCGTGTGGCTCGGCGCCTACCGAGGTGAGCTAGTAGGGAACGCGCCCCCTGCCTGGGTGTCCTGCCCGGTGGGCCTACGAGGTTACGAAAGAAGTCCGTGAAAACTGCACGAACAACTACCACAGCCCCTGTTGCGACTTCTGCCACGGAGCGCCTTTGTGGGCCTATGTGCCAGCGTCGAGTAAACCGGTCTTACCAAAGCAGGGGTCGCCGTCCGCATGGCAACAACTTCTGTGCTCAGGTTTCGACAAGATCAGTGTCGACGCTGGCTTTCACCACTCGTCGTCGTGAACCCGCAATATTCACGCTCGATATTCACAAACGAACTATCATCGGAGGCATGGACAAGTTAACCACCGCCTACAAGTCGGCGTTGCTCGAGAACTACGCAAACTTCTCGGGCCGCCTTTCGGTGCCCGGATTCTGGTGGTTCGCACTGGCGAACTTCCTCGTCTACCTCGTGCTGCTGGTGCTCAGCGGCATCTCAGGCATCTTCTTCATTCTGTACCTGATCTACTCCCTCGCCGTGCTGGTGCCGAGCCTTGCTGCAGCGGTGCGACGGCTGCACGACACGAACAAATCGGGGTGGATGATCTTGCTAGGGTTGATCCCGTTGGTTGGGGTCATCATCCTGCTCGTCTTCTACGTGCAGGCCGGCACGCCGGGGCCGAACGACCACGGCGCCGAGTCCACCGCCTGATCGCTCAAACCCTCATCAAGTTCGACCGCCACCACGATGCGGCCAGAACCCTGGCGGCGGCCCAATTACAATATGTGTGCTTTGGTCACTCAACTCGATCAAGGCAGTCAGCGTCAGGGCACAAGAGCCGTAGCCTGTCGGGCTATGGATCTACGAACCACTACGAGCACCGTCGGTGGCATTCCGACCGTTGCCGTTGACGGTGTCGTTGACCTCGCGTCAATCCCAATCTTTCGCGATGCGCTTCTACGGACGATCCATTCCAATAGCAGCGAACTAGTCGTAGCTGACCTCGAAGGTGTTGCTGCGCTAGACGACGCAGGCCTCGGTGTTTTACTCGGCGCTGCGGCTGCAGCGCGCCAAGCGGGCGGCGACCTAGAAATCGTCTGCAATAACGAACGGCTGCGGATGCGACTTGAACGAACACGTGTGGATAAGGCCATTGCCGTCAGGACATCAATCACGTGACCGATCAGAACGGCAGCGATCGTCCAATATTCCACATTGCGCTTCCTGGCGATTGGGCCGACGCCTTTGCGTCGGGTGAATACTCCGTGTCAACACGCGGGATGTTGCTCGGCGATGTGGGCTTCATCCACTGTTCGACGGCAGAACAGACCGAGGCGACTGCGAACCGCTTCTACGGTGATCTAACCGAGCTGGTGCTACTCACTATCGACCCGCTACTCGTTCCTGCACAGGTCTTGTGGGAGCCACCCACACCCGACGCCAATGAGCTCTTCCCCCACATCTACGGACCCTTACCGATCAAAGCAGTGAATACCCACCACTTTTGGTCCCGTGCAGGCGCAGCTTGGAAAGCACCCCAGCTGCTGCGTGACGACTAGTCCAGGGCCTCGCCCCGATGCAACTGCGACGCCACTGAGCTACCAGTGCAACGTGCCTGGCGCTCCTTTGAACGGGCCAGTCACATTCGCCGTGACCCATCCACCGTAGAACTCGCCTTCGTTGCTAGTCACCTGTTCATCATCAACTCTGCACTCGTCAAATCGTTGCGCGTAGAACGCCCAGCAACGTGAAAGGGAAGCAAAATGGTCGGTGGGATTTTGATAGGTCCAAGCGCCCTGACGGACTACCGACGATCCTGCGTACACGTCAACATAGTCAGCTACGCCCTTCCACTCACACGAGGTCGTTCGATCGGACCCCATGAACAGGGTCCGATCCACGAACTCCGGCTCAACGTAGTACGCCGGTGGCTGACTCGTCTCAAGAACCCGGAGACATCGCGGCGCGTCAACGATCGCGACATCGGCATGTCGCACACGAATTCTCCATTCGACTGATTCGATCATTGGCGGACGTGGGAAGTCCCACACGGATTCGTACGGCTTACCGTTCGGTGCTCGACCAGTCTTTGCGTCGCGGTTATCTCGACTTGGTCTGATCTTGCGCCTCATTGATACTCCGACTTGTCCGGCGGTTTCTTGCCACCTCGTCGTCGATCCGCAACTTTCTCCCGCGCCCTTTGCTCTTCTTCAAGAGCAGCTTCTTCCTCAATCAGCTTCTCCATTGCCGATAAGCGAACCGGGTCAAGTTCGCCCGACACAATCGCTGCCTGCACCGCACATCCCGGTTCCTGGTCATGTTTACAATTTCTGAATCGGCAGCCGTCCATCAGGTCGAACACGTCGGCAAAAGCTCGTTCGATGCCGTTGCCCGACAACCAGAGACTGACGGCGCGCACACCAGGCGTATCGATCAACCAGCCGGTCTCAGCGAGCGGAACCAACTCAGCAGCCACCGTGGTGTGGCGGCCGCGTTGGTCGCCTTTGCGTACTTCCGAGGTTGCCTGCCGTTCGTTGCCAAGCAGCGCATTGACAATCGTGGACTTGCCGACTCCACTTGCCCCGAGGAACGTCAGCGTGCGATTCCCAGCGGCGTAGCAGCGCAGGTCATCGATCCCCTCGCCGGTGAGTCCGCTCGCAAGCAGAACTGGGACGCCCAGTGCAACATCAGCCAACCCAACTCGGCCTGTCTCCGGATTGTCGACCAAGTCAGTCTTGGTCAAGATGACCACCGGCTCCGCGCCCGAGTCGTAGGCGAGAACCAATTCGCGTTCAAGACGGCGCGGACTTGGCGGCGACCCAAGCGCGTGCACGAGAAAGACAACGTCGATATTCGCAGCCAGCGTGTGCGACACGGCCCGCATGCCATCGAAGGATGCTCGCCGAGTGAACGCTGAGGTGCGTTCCAGAACATGGTCGACCTTCTCGCCATCGTCCGAGACGACGATCCAGTCGCCGACTGCGACCTCAGCACCGATGTTGCGCATGCGGATCGGTTCATCGGTACCGCAGGCTTGCGCCATCGTTCGGATCGCCGTGCTCCAGCCGCGGTCGATACGTGAAACACGCGCCGGCCGACCAAGGGCGCCGAGATCCCGCCAGCGCCGATCAAACGCTTCGGTCCAGCCCAATGGACCGAGCTGAGGGTCGACCCGCATAAGAGGAAAGGTACCTCGTTGAGCCGTCGCAGGCACGCAGGAAAGTCGGGACGAGAACCCCGCCCCAGCGTCCTGCCATGTGAAATCGGTGCCGATCCGGCACACTGCCACTTGACATCCCGCATCCCAGTCCCCTAGCGAGAGCGCTCCATGGCCAAACCCCTCGTCATCGTCGAATCGCCTGCGAAGGCCAAGACGCTGTCCAAGTTCCTCGGCAGCGACTACGACGTGCGCGCCTCTGTGGGCCACGTTGCTGACCTTCCATCCAAGGGGCTCAATATTGATGTTGAGAACAGTTTCAAGCCCACCTATGAGCTGACGGATAGGGGCAAGACAGTAGTCAAAGAACTCAAAGCGCTATTGAAAGACGCCTCGGAGCTCTATCTTGCGACCGATGAAGACCGCGAGGGCGAAGCTATTTCGTGGCACCTGCTCGAGTACTTGAAGCCGAAGGTTCCCGTGAAGCGGATGGTATTCCACGAGATCACCAAGGCCGCTGTTGACCACGCTGTCAGCAACCCACGCGGCATCGATTACGGCATGGTCGACGCCGCTGAAACCCGTCGTCTCCTCGACCGTCTTTACGGCTACGAAGTGTCGCCGGTGCTGTGGCGTCGCGTGAATCGCGGCCTTTCAGCCGGACGCGTCCAAAGTCCGACCGTTCGGCTGATTGTCGAACGCGAACGTGAACGCATGGCCTTCGTGAGCACCGATTACTGGGACATCGACGTCATCACAGCCACCGACCCATCGTTCGACTCGAAACTGGTCGGCGTCGCAGGTGCCAGGGTTGCGACCGGTAAGGACTTCAACGACAGCGGCCAGATCGTCACGTCCAAGAATGACAAGACAACGGTGCAGTTAACCGAGGCACGTGCACACGAACTCGCGGAGGGGCTTGGTGGCAAGCAGTTCGCTGTTCGCTCAATCGAGGAAAAACCGTACCGATCATCTCCGAAGGCTCCATTTATGACCTCGACGTTACAGCAGGAGGGCGGCCGTAAACTCCGGCTGTCCTCCAGCCAGGTGATGCGAGTCGCCCAAGGGCTTTACGAGCGTGGCTTCATCACCTACATGCGTAGTGACGACGTCATCCTCTCTGAAGAGGCGATGGCGGCAACGCGCAATGCCGTCACAAGCGAGTACGGGTCAAAGTACCTCAACGCTGCACCCAAGCAATACAAGAAGAAGACGCAAGGCCAGGACGCCCATGAGGCCATCCGGCCGACCACGCCGTACCGGTCACCAGTGGCCGTGTCTTCGGAGCTGAACAGCCAGGAGCTCGCGCTTTATCGACTCATTTGGCAGCGGACGCTCGCCTCACAAATGGCCGACGCTGCCGGCGTGACCGTCTCGATTCGCCTGGCTGCCGATTCCGTCGACCGCTCCACCGGCGAGTTAATCGACTGCGAATTCGCCGCCTCAGGCACAACGATTACCTTTCCCGGATATCGGGCCGTCTACGTCGCATCGAGGGAAGAGACCGGCGAAGATGCAGCTGACAAAGAAGCACTGTTGCCACCGCTCAAGCAGGGGGATCTCGTACCGATCTCGTCTATTTCGCCAAATGGCCACACAACGACACCGCCGTCACGCTTTACCGAAGCGTCTCTGGTCAAACGTCTAGAAGAACTACGCATCGGCCGTCCTTCCACCTGGGCATCGATCATCCAGACCGTCCAGGACCGTGGTTACGTGTGGAAGAAGGGCCAAGCGCTAGTGCCCACGTGGACTGCGTTCGCAGTGATCCGGTTGCTCGAAGAGCACTTCGAGGCGCTTGTCGATTACGAGTTCACAGCGTCGACCGAACACGACCTTGACGCCATAGCCAAAGGCGAGCGCCAAAAGGACAAATGGCTCCAACGTTTCTATTGGGGTGATCAGGGTGACGATTCCGTCCCTGCGATTACTGCCGAGGCCGGCGATGGCGAAGACGCACTTCTCGGCCTGAAGCGACTCGTCGAAGAGAACCTCGATCACATCGATGCCGCCGAGATCAACACCTTCCCGCTCGGCAATGACCCTGATGGCAACGCAGTCGTCGCCAAGCCAGGCAAGTACGGCCCCTATGTGAAACGGGGCGAAGACACTGCGTCAGTCCCCGATGATCTTGCACCGGACGAACTCACCGTCAAGAAAGCCATCGAATTACTCAACGCTCCGAAGATGGACGATCCGATCGGCGAACTCGATGGGCTCCCCGTATTCGCAAAGAACGGCCGTTACGGCCCATACGTACAATGGGGTGACCACGACAATCCGCCTCCCAGCATGGATAAACCGAAGATGTCGTCGCTGTTCCAAACCATGATGTTTGAAAGCATCACGATGGATGACGCCGAGAAACTGCTGCAACTGCCACGCCACCTTGGCGACGACCCGGACGACGGCATTCCGATCTTTGCAAACAACGGCCGGTACGGGCCTTACGTGATGAAGGAGAAGGACTACCGGAACATCGATTCCGAGGACCGTCTACTTGAAATCACGCTCGACGAAGCACTGAAGATCTTCTCCGAGCCAAAGGTCTATAAGCGCGGCGGCCGCAACCTCGCCGCAAAGGGCCCGCTGAAGGAGTTCGGTGTCGACCCGGTAAGCGAAAAAAATGTAACCGCCAAGGACGGCCGTTTTGGTGTCTATGTCACTGACGGCGAAACGAACGCATCGTTGGGCAAGGGAGACCGACTCGAGGAGATCTCACCCGAGCGCGCCTACGAACTGCTCGCCATTCGCCGCGAAGCAATAATTGCCAAGGGCGGCACACCAGGCAAAAAGGCCAAGGCCACAAAGAAAAAGGCTGCCGCAAAAAAGAAAGCCGCAAATAAGAAGAGCACTGCAAAGAAGAGGGTCGCAGCTAAAAAGGCGCCTAAGAAAAAGGCAGCCACCAAAAAGCCAATCATCACTGACATTGCTGATGATGCAACCTGATGACCAAACGACATAGTGCTCGGTGCCACGTCGTCCTCTAACCTCGACCTCCGTGACTGCGCCTCGCTACATTGCGTTTGAAGGCGCTGAAGCCTGCGGCAAATCCACTCAGGCTGCACTACTCGCCGATCGCCTCGGTGCAGTACTCACACGCGAAACAGGCGGCACGGCGGTTGGTGCCCGATTACGCGCGATTCTCCACGACAACGCCGTCACAAACCTCTCTGCTCGGGCCGAGGCGTTAATGACCGCCGCTGACCGTGCCCAGCACATCGTCGAAGTGGTGACTCCTGCGCTCGAGGCCGGGCAAAATGTTGTCAGCGATCGTTCGCTCTACTCGACTCTTGCGTACCAAGGGTTCGGTCGTCAACTTCCTGTCGAGGAACTGAAACAGATCAACGACTGGGCGACAGCCGGACGCTGGCCACAACTCGTTGTCTTCCTCGACACCCCTGAGGAAATGATTGCTGAGCGCCTCCGCGAGCGCGATCTTGATCGATTCGAAACAGCAGGCGAAGCCTTTCACCAACGGGTGATTCAAGGATTCAGAACGATGGCAGGGCTCGAGCCCGAGCGATGGATCACCATCGACGGACACGGCACCATCGGAGAAGTCGAGGACACGATCGTCACTGCCCTTACGGAACGAGGCTTGCTGTGAGCGACATCAACGACGATGAGTTGACCGAAGAACAGCTTGAAGAAGCTCCCACTGCTGACGAAGCTTCAGTAGTTACGAGCGTCGACGTATCGGCGGTCGGTCATCAACAACCGCAACTCAACCTCGGTGATCCGGGTGACGTGTGGGAAGACGTCGTCGGGCAGAAGCAGGCAATCGGGCACCTTCGGGCGGCCGTCGCTCGTGGGCCGGTGCATGCATACCTGTTCGTCGGGCCGTCAGGGTCGACCAAACTCGAAGCGGCGCGCGCTTTCGCCGCGTCGATTCTGTCGGGCGGAGAAACTAGAAGCCATCGAGATGCTCGACTCATTATCGCCGGCGAACACCCGGACGTCCTCGAAGTACAACGCGTGGGCGCATCGATCTCGGCTGAGCAAGCCAAGGAAGTCGTCCGGGTATCGTCGCTAGCACCAACTGAAGGCGCTCGCAAGGTACTTATCCTCGACGAATTTCATCTCCTGTCGCCTCATGGTGCAGCACTGTTGCTAAAGACGATTGAAGAGCCACCGGAGT
>Ga0213868_10001165_pt1 | contig 25490 bp, 22 predicted proteins | sample PICome_9_FD_160087 | JGI IMG/M metagenome (GOLD analysis project Ga0213868, IMG submission 160087) | Coastal seawater microbial communities near Pivers Island, North Carolina, United States - PICO127 | ecosystem: Environmental > Aquatic > Marine > Coastal | place: USA: North Carolina... | reverse complement strand
CTATCAGAAAGAGTTTCTAAACTAAAAATATATTTAGATATCGATAAAAAACTGATTGAAATTTCGAATGAAGAGGAAAAAACAGCAGATCCAAGTTTTTGGAACAATCCAAAAGAAGCTGAAATCTTAATGAAATCAATTCGTTTTAAAAAAAAATGGGTAGATGATTATAACAAAGCGATTTCTTTAGATGAAGATCTTCATGTTTTATTTGAATTCTACAAAGAAGGTGATATAGATGCGAAAGAAATAGAATCTCAATACGAAAAAGCGTCTACATTTATTGAGGATATTGAGTTTAAAAATATGCTTTCTGAAGAAGGTGATAGTTTTAGCGCTGTTATTCAAATTACTGCTGGAGCTGGTGGTACAGAAAGTTGTGATTGGGCAGAAATGTTATTTAGAATGTATTCTATGTGGTCCGAAAAACAGGGGTTTTCGCTCAAAACTCTCAACTATCAATCCGGAGACTCTGCGGGCATAAAGACTGTTACTGTAGAGGTAGATGGAGATTACGCTTTTGGGTGGTTAAAAGGAGAAAATGGTGTTCACCGATTGGTAAGAATTTCACCTTTTGATAGCAATGCCAAAAGACATACCTCATTTGCATCGGTATATGTATACCCGGTAGCAGATGATTCTATTGAAATAGAGGTTAATCCTGCTGATGTAGAAATTACAACTGCAAGATCTAGTGGGGCCGGCGGGCAAAATGTTAATAAAGTAGAAACAAAAGTTCAGTTAACTCATAAACCAACAGGAATTCAAATTTCTTGCTCTAACTCACGTTCACAACATGATAATAGAGCTACAGCAATGAAAATGTTAAAGTCTCAACTATACGAAATTGAATTACAAAAACAACAAGAAGCGAGAAATAATATTGAGGCTGGAAAAATGAAAAATGAGTGGGGAAGTCAAATTAGAAATTACGTAATGCATCCATACAAATTAGTGAAAGATGTAAGAACTACCCATGAAACAGGAAATGTAGATGCAGTAATGGACGGTAACATAAATTCATTTCTAAAAGCATATCTAATGTCGCAAGGACAAAAGGATACAATATCACAATTATAATTTCGAGTTAAAATACTGACTAAATTTATGATAAAAATATACCACAATCCAAGATGTAGAAAATCGAGAGAGGGTTTACAACTTCTCAAAGAAAGTAAGCAAGAATTTAAAATTATAGAATATCTAAAAGAAATTCCGAGTTTTAACGAATTGAAATCAATCATAAATCTTCTTGGCATTACTCCTTTTGAATTAATACGAAAAAATGAATCTATCTGGAAAAAGAATTACAAAGGAAAAGAATTAACTAACGATGAAGTGATTACAGCAATGATAGAAAACCCAAAGCTAATTGAAAGACCAATTATAATCAATAAAGAAAAAGCTGTAATAGGAAGACCTCCAGAAAATATCAAGTATATCTTGTAATATATTTTTGTTTAACAGAATATTAACTAGTATTAATAAACTAAATAAGAATTTTACAGTCGAAGATATAAATCAATGATTGATATGAATAAAGCTAGTTTTCTTATTTTAGTGTCTGTAATTACATTTTTTAATGCTTTTGGTCAAAAGCCTCAAAACTCTCAAATTTTTATTTCCGGAATTATTATTGATTCTGAAACCAAAGAACCTCTTGAATACGCTACCATAGTTTTAAATGATACAAAAAACAATCAACTAAGTGGAGGGATTACTGATTCAAAAGGAAGCTTTAATATAAAAATGAATCCAGGAATTTATGATATCAGTTTTGAATTTATTTCTTTTAAAACCATTAAGTTATCCAAAAAAATTGTTAATCAATCTATTAATTTTGGAACCATTGAATTATTTGAAAACACAAATACTTTAGATGAGGTTGTTATAATTGCTGAAAAATCTACAGTTGAAATCAGATTAGATAAAAGAATTTACAACGTAGGTAAAGACATGACAGTTAGAGGTGGTTCTGCGTCTGATGTTTTGGACAATGTTCCCTCAGTAGATGTTGATGTAGAAGGAAGTGTAAGCCTTAGAGGTAACGAAAATGTTAGAATATTAATAGATGGTAAACCTTCTGCATTGGTTGGTTTAAGCGGTACAGATGCATTACGCCAATTACCTGCAGAAGCCATTGAAAGAGTTGAAGTAATTACCTCGCCATCTGCAAGATATGATGCTGAGGGAACTGCTGGAATCTTAAATATCATTCTCCGAAAAGGAATTGCAACTGGTTTAAATGGTTCTATGAACGCAACTATTGGTGATCCAACGCAATATCGGGTAGCTTCTAATATAAATTTTAGAACAAAAAAAGTTAATTTTTTTACCAATCTAGGATATAGAGATAGTTCAGGACCAGGAAACTTTTTAACGAATCTATCAACTTTTCAAAATGAATCTCTAAATAGTCTAAGAATTGAAGACAGAGATTTTGAAAGGAACAGAAATGGATATAATATTAATGTTGGATTAGAATATTTTTTATCTAAACAAAGCTCAATTACTGGAACCTATTTTTATAGAGACTCCAATAACAAAAACCTTTCAACTAATACCATTCGTGTTTTTGATGCAAATGATATTCTTGAGTTTACTGACACTCGTATTCAAGATGAAGATGAAATTGATAAGACTTCGCAAATTTCTTTGAATTACACCAATAACATCAACAATAGTGGTCATAAATTAACTATTGATGTTCAGTATAGTGATAGTCAAGAAACAGAAAATGCTTTCATTGATGATTCTCTGGCTATTGAAAACAATACTACCACAGAAGATTCTAAGAATACTCTAATACAAACAGATTATGTTTTACCAATTGGTGAGAACACCCAATTTGAATTAGGCTATCGAGGAGATTTTCAGGATTTAAACTCTAATTTTCTGGTTACTAGAACACCTGAACTAGACTTTGATCCTTCCAATAACCTTGTTTTTAAACAAAATGTAAATGCTATCTATTCTCAGTATGGAAGTAAGATTAATAAATTCACCTATCTAATAGGCCTACGAACAGAGTTTACAGACGTAAAAGTAAGACTTACCAACACAAATGAAAATTTCGATTACAAGTACACAGAATTTTTCCCTACCATTAATTTTGGTATAGAAAGAACAGAAAATCAAAGTTTTACTCTAGGGTATAGCAGAAGACTCAGAAGACCAAGATTCTGGTATCTTAATCCCTTTGAATCTAGAAATAGCCAGAATGTAATCTATAAAGGGAATCCAGGTTTAATTCCAACTTTTACTAATTCTTTTGACCTTGGCTTTCTTCAAAAGATAGGAAAACTTACCTTAAACTCATCAATTTATTTTCAGCATTCAATAAACTCTATACAAAGAGTCACAAGAGATGAAATTAGACTATTAGATGGAGTAAACCAAGTAATAACAATTAGAGAACCTATTAATTTAGCCTCTGAAGATAGATATGGCTTTGAATTAACTGCCAATTATAATCCTTCAAAGAAAGTAAGGCTTTCTGGAAGTTTTAATGTATATCAGCAAGAATCTAAGGGGCTATATGAATATAACAAATTTACTTTAGATGATACAACTGGAGCTATTGTCTCTACTCCCGAAATACAAGATTTAGGAAATATAAATAATAGCTGGTTTAGTAGGTTTAATGCAACTTTTACACTGCCATGGAAAATACAAATGCAAAACAGATTATCTTACAGAGGCCCGAGATTCACAGCTCAAAGTGAATCAAAAGGAATGTTTTCTGCTAATATAGCTCTGAGTAAAGATGTATTTAATGAAAAGGGTACGTTCGTATTTAACGTAAGTGATTTATTTAATTCTAGAAAATGGAGATCAACTAATTTCAATCCAAATAAAGAAAATCCTACTAGTATTAATTATCAAGAATCTCAATGGAGAGTACGTCAAGTATCTTTAAACTTTACTTACAGGTTTAATCAGAAAAAAAATCAAGGAAGAGAAAGAAGAGGTGGTGAAGATTACGAGGGTGGTGAAGGTTTTAGTAGACCCTAAAACTACACAAATACCAAATAAAAAAAGACTCACACTATTGCGAGTCTTTTTTTTTATTATTTATAAATAAAACTACTTTCCTTCAGCAGCTTTTTTTGCTTCTCTTTTTAATTTGAAATTTTCCCAGATAGTACCTCCTAGCCAATAAGGAACAACAAAAGTTAATAGAAATATCAACAACCAAAAACCAGTTGTAAAAATAAACATAAATAAAACAAATCCTGAGAACTGAGAAAAATCTAACATTTAAAAAATCTTTAACTTAAGTTGCAAAAATAATAGATAATTTTTATTGATACTAACATTTAGTAAAATATTTACAGAAGAAAATACTCACAAATGTTACTAACTGATTGTTGTGGATTTTGTAATTTTGTAATATCATTGAAAATGCACTAATCATGAAATTTAGAATAGAAAAAGATACCATGGGTTCAGTTGAAGTTCCTGCTGATAAATATTGGGGAGCACAAACCGAAAGATCTAGAAATAATTTTAAGATTGGTTCAGCTGCTTCAATGCCTCTAGAAATAGTCTATGGTTTTGCTTATCTCAAAAAAGCTGCAGCTTTTACAAATGCTGAATTAGGTGTTTTAGAAATAGAAAAGCGTGATTTAATAGCGACGGTGTGTGATGAGATTTTAGCTGGTAAGTTAGACGATCAGTTTCCTTTAGTAATATGGCAAACAGGTTCAGGAACTCAATCTAATATGAATGTAAATGAAGTAATTGCAAACAGAGCCCATGAAATTGCTGGAAAAATAATTGGAGAGGGAGAAAAAACTATTCAACCAAATGATGATGTAAATAAATCTCAATCATCAAACGATACATTTCCAACAGGGATGCATATCGCATGTTATAAAAAAATTGTAGAAACCACGATCCCTGGAATTGAACAACTAAGAAATACTCTTCAAAATAAATCTGAAGATTTTAAAGATGTTGTTAAAATTGGTCGTACTCATTTAATGGATGCCACTCCCCTAACCTTGGGACAAGAATTTTCTGGGTATGTTGCTCAATTAAATTTTGCTTTAAAAGCATTGCGTAATTCTTTGGAACACTTAAGTCAATTAGCTTTGGGAGGAACTGCTGTAGGAACTGGATTAAATACACCAAAAGGATATGATGTTTTAGTAGCCAAGTACATTGCAGAATTCACAGAAATGCCATTTATAACTGCTGAAAATAAATTTGAAGCCCTTGCTGCACATGACGCATTAGTAGAAACACACGGTGCTTTAAAACAAGTAGCTGTTTCTTTAAATAAAATTGCAAATGATATTCGTATGATGGCCTCTGGGCCAAGATCTGGAATTGGGGAAATTATCATACCAGCTAACGAACCCGGAAGTTCTATTATGCCAGGAAAAGTAAATCCTACACAAGCAGAAGCCATTACTATGGTTTGTGCGCAAGTTATGGGGAATGATGTTGCTGTAACTATCGGTGGAACTCAAGGTCATTATGAATTAAATGTTTTTAAACCTATGATGGCTGCTAATGTGATACAATCAGCTCAGCTAATTGGAGATGCTTGCGTATCTTTTGATGTAAATTGTGTTTCTGGAATTGAACCAAATTATTCAAGAATTAATGAATTATTGAATAATTCGTTAATGCTAGTCACTGCTTTAAATACCAAAATTGGCTATTATAAAGCCGCTGAAATTGCAAATACTGCACATGCTAATGGCACTACTTTAAAAGAAGAAGCAGTCCGTTTAGGCTACGTTACACCAGAACAATATGATGAATGGGTAAAACCAGAAGATATGACAGGCAGTCTAAAATAATAGCCATTCCTTAAATTTTTTAATTAAAAGAAATCTAAACTTCTTTTCTTAAAATATATTTTCTTGATTCAACAATAACAACGAAGCATTTTCTTTTTTTAATGTAAGTTTGTTTAATATAAGTAATCATAACGTATGACAACTTTATTTATAAATATTAAAGAACTTATTCAAGTAAGAGAACTGTCTGAAGATAAAGTTTATGGAAAAGACATGGGTATTTTACCCATCATAAAGAAAGCTTTTATGTTAATTGAAGATGATACCATCATCGATTTTGGTGCTATGGATAATCTTGGTGTTAAAAAAGCGGATAAGATAGTTGATCTCTCTGGAAGATTAATTTTACCCACTTGGTGTGATAGTCATACTCATCTAGTTTATGCAGATTCTAGAGAAGATGAATTTGTTGATAGAATAAAAGGATTGTCATATCACGAAATAGCCGAAAAAGGAGGAGGAATTTTAAACTCAGCAAAAAAACTTCAACATAAAACAGAAGACCAGCTTTACAACGATGCAGTTATAAGGATAGAAGAAATAATTAAATCTGGGACGGGTGCATTAGAAATTAAATCTGGCTATGGGTTAACTCTAGATAGTGAACTAAAAATGCTTCAAGTAATTAAAAAATTAAAGGAAAAATTCCCAATTCCAATCAAAGCTACTTTTTTGGGAGCTCACGCCATACCCTCAAAATATAAAGAAAATAGAGAGGAATATATTCAATTAATTATTAACAAAATGATTCCAGAAGTAGCTTCCAAAAAATTAGCTGATTACATAGATGTTTTTTGTGAAAAAGGCTATTTTTCACCTGAAGAAACCAATCAAATTTTAAAAGCTGGTGCAATATATGGATTGATTCCGAAAATTCATGTGAATCAGTTTAATTCAATAGGTGGTGTAAAAGTTGGTGTTAACAATAATGCCTTATCGGTAGATCATTTAGAGGTTTTAACAGATGAAGACCTTAGCATATTATCAAAATCAAATACAATGCCGGTTGCACTACCTTCATGTTCTTTTTTTCTAGGAATTCCATATACGAATGCTAGAAAAATTATCGATTCAAATATTCCGTTAGCTATAGCGTCTGACTTCAATCCTGGATCAACTCCATCTGGTAATATGAATTTTGTAGTCTCTCTAGCTTGTATAAAATTGAAAATGACACCAGAAGAGGCCATTAATGCAGCTACCTTAAACGCTGCTTATGCTTTAAATTTATCTAAAGAAATTGGCAGCATATCTAAAGGAAAGCTAGCTAACTTTATAATTACAAAATCTATAAAGTCTTACAGTTATTTACCATACAGTTTTGCTAACAACTGTATTTATAAGGTCTTTATTAAGGGTGAAGCTATTAAATAAAAAACTATTTTTTTGGTTTAATAAAGCTTATTAATTTTTTAAAAAAGGTTTTTGATTCTTCATTTTCATGATATCCATTCCCATAAACTTCACTGTAGCCATAATTGAAACCATAACCATATTTATTTTTCACCTTTAGATCATTAAAAATAAAACTTATATTGGAGACCTCTTTATTAATATATTTATTATCTATTATGTTAGGCATTCCTCTCTCTGTATAATCTTGACGAATAACATAACAAATAGCATCTGCATATTTAAATAATTCTAGTCCATCAGAAACAAGACCTATTGGAGGAGTATCTATTACTATATAATCATATTCTTTTTCTAATTCTTTAATTAATCTATCACAATTTTCATTTATTATTAATTCTGATGGATTTGGAGGAATTGGACCAGATAAAATAAGATCTAAATTAGGTATGTGCGAATTAAATATAATTTCAGGAAGTGTTTTATGGTTTATTAAATAATTAACCACTCCAATATTATTGATGATTTCAAAATCATCAAAAATCCTTGGTTTTCTTAAATCCATTCCAACCAATACTGTCTTTTTACCACTCAAGGCAAAAACCGTTGCCATATTCATTGAAATCATTGTTTTTCCTTCACCACTAACCGAGGATGAAATAAGTAATGTTTTAGAATTCTTACGATTACTTTTATCGTTTTTGAATAAAAACTGAATATTAGATCTTAGCGCTCTAAAAGATTCTGATACTGTTGATTTAGGTTGTTCAAAAACAACCAAATTATTTTCACCAATAATACTACCAACAGCTCCTAATATAGGAATTTTATATTGTTTTTCTATTTCTTCTATTGACCTAATTTTATTATCAAAGAGTTCCCTAATAATAATATAAAATAATGGTAAAATTATCCCAAGCATGATACCTACTAAATAATTAAAAGTAGGATTAGGGTAAATCGGGTTTTGACCCAAATCTATTGCAGTATCTACTACTTTTATATCCGAAACACTAGCTTCGATTGCAGCACTAGCTTCATATTTTTTCTGTTTAAAGTAACTGTAGTAAAACTCTGAGAATTCATATTCTTTTTGATACTTCAGAAGACCTTGCTCTTTTGTTGGTAAAAGTTTTAGTTTATTTTCAAAAGAGACTAGCTCATTTTTTAATTTATCTATATCTCTTTTAAGAGAAATTCTATTATTTGACAGATTTTCATATAAATTTAATTTAATCTGCTCTATTTTATTTACTAACTTTTGAAAATCAGGGTGTATAGATCTAACTTTATCTTTAAGAAATTCTAGTTTAGTAGATTCTAAAATAAGTTCATCAATGATAAGTGATGTTTTTATATCAGCAGTTTCTATAAATGCCGGAACTGGAACTGGACTTTTATAAATTGTATTCGATCTTATGTAGTTTTCTAAAATGTCAAGCTCTTCTAAGTTTCTTTCTATTTTCTTAAAATTTAAATTAAGTTCATTTGATTGGGTAAACAATTGATTTCCTTCAGATGAGAGGTTATAAATATTATTTTCTTTTTTATATTCACCAATTTTATTCTGAATTTTTTTTAATTTATCTTCTTCAATTTTAAATAAATTTTCAATATACTTTACTGTTTTTTTTGCATAAAGGGTTTTTTGGTCTTGCTTATCTGCAGACAGGAATTTTACCGATTCGTTTAGATAATCAACAATTCTATTTTTATTTTTACCAGTCATGCCTAACTCTAAAATTGAACCACCATCTGTTATGTTTTTGATTGAAACATCTTTGTAGGTAGCTACGGTTGAATTAAAGTTATTTAACTTTATATAATAAACTTGATTTGGCTGAATAGCCAACTGATCTGAATAAATATTTAAACTTAAAAAGGCATCTTTTACATTAAAACTAGAGGAATCATTGTCATTAAAATAAAAAGTTTTCGTGTATTTTTCATCTTTTATAAGTTCCTTTCTAAAAAAAGTGTTGTTGGAGTACTTAACAAGTTTAACAGAATTTTCATCCTTAAAATCAGTAGAAATCTTAAATTGGTTACCGTCTAAGGTTTCAATCTTAAGTGGCTTGTTGTATAATTGAAAGTTATTTTCATCAACAATCACCCTGAAAGGGGTTTCACCATACACATCTTCAAATCTATACTCACCATCTTTTAAGTAATCAACATAGAATTGAAGTTTGGAGACTACCTTTTCATTGTGTGTTCTAGATCGTAAAATAATATTTACGTTTTCTATGATATCACTAGCACCTCCCCAATTAAAAGTAAGATTGGTTCCAGATGAGAACAATGGATTGGTTTCTTCTTTAACCGAAATCGTTGTTTTTAAACTGTATAATTTTGTATTATATCCATTTAAAAATCGAGCAGTTATTAGAGAAAGTAATATTGTTGCAAGAAATAATTGCCAATACCCAAGAACCTTAAAAAAATAATATTTAGGATCTAGAGAACTGTTTTTTTCCTGACTATTAGATTGGTTTTTTAAATTCATATAATTACAATCCTCTAATAATTAAAATTGTTGATGTAATTAAAGAAATAACAGAAGCAATTCCCGAAATAGAGCTCAAGCCCTCCTTTAAAGATTTTTGAGGTAACGGATTAATGTTTATATAATCGTTGTTTTGAATAAAAAACACCTCTGAATTTAATGCCTCTACAGACGTCAAATCAATAGTGAATTTTTTTGTTCCATTTGGAGAAATTCTGATTACCTCAATATTTTTCTTATCACCTGTAATTGGAATATCTCCAGAAGATGAAATTGCATCTAGTATAGTGAGTTGATTTTGATTAACTACTTTAGGGCCAGGAGAATTTATTTCACCTATAACCGTATATTTAATCCCGTTAAGTTTTACTGAAACAAAATAACTGTTTTCATCTTTAAAATAATCAGCAAAGTTTTCCTCTATTTTAAGTCTAACTTCCTTTGTAGTATACCCTAATACATTTATTTCTCCTAAAATAGGCATCCTAACATTACCGTTTCTATCTATGTTGTATAGTGAATGAGTGGATGATGAATTTTCTGAAATAGTTGTAGATTTCAAAAAAGCAGCGATTAATCTATTATTATCTGATTTAACATCTATTAAGATGTTATCTCCAACTTGAAGTTTATAAGGAGGTGATTTTATTTTGTGTATTTCTTTTTCATCAATAGGAATTCCCTTGAGATACACTAACTTTTTCGTAGGAACACAAGATGATAAAAGAAATAAAAATAGTAGATAAAGGGGTAGTCTTCTCATTTTATTAGGGTAAATGATATAACAATTTATATTTTAAAAGTCAAATTTAATAAATATTCTATTAATTTCGTTATTCAAAACCCAAAATAAGTTGTTTTTTAGAATTAAATCCTTCATTTGCTTTGTAATTAAATCAAAAAACAAACACGGAGTGCATTCTCCTTTTGTATTTAATTTGATAACCAAGTGCTTGCATAAAAAAATCTCAACAAATTGTAACCATTTATTTTTGGATTATAAAAAAGAGCTTTTCAAAAACACCTCTACAATTAATGTTACAGACTATGGAGCTGGATCTAAAGTATTTTCTTCCAACAAGAGACTAGTATCCAAAATTGCTAAAAATGCCGGAATCTCTAATAAAAGAGCAAAATTGTTAATGAATTTAATGCAGTACTATAAACCAACCTCTGTTTTAGAAATAGGAACTTCATTGGGTTTAAGTACTGCTGCATTATCAATTTCTTTACCAAATTCGTCAATAACAACGTTAGAGGGATGCAAAGAGACAGCAAATATAGCCCAGAACTTATTTAATAAATACCAATTCAAAAACACCAAACTAATCATTGGTAATTTTAAAGAAACTCTTGCAAAACAACTAAATAAAAATACTTTTGATTTTATTTTTTTTGATGGAAATCATACAAAAAAAGCAACTATAAATTATTTCAAACAAAGTTTATCTTCTATTCATAATGATTCATTTTTTTTATTTGATGATATTTATTGGAATTACGAAATGAAAAAGGCTTGGGAAGAAATTAAGAAACATCCTTCAGTTACTATAACAGTTGACACTTATCAATGGGGTATCGTATTCTTCAGAAAAGAACAACAAAAAGAGCATTTTACAATCAGAATTTAAAATCATAAATTTACACTATGAAGATTTACACAAAAACTGGAGACAAAGGTACTACTGGATTAATTGGCGGCTCAAGAGTATCAAAAGATCATCTAAGGATAGAGTCTTATGGAACAGTAGATGAACTAAACTCATACATAGGTTTGATCAAAGATCAGGCTATAGACAACCATTTAAAAGAGGTGCTTTTTAGAATACAACATAATCTTTTTACTTTGGGTTCTATGTTGGCTACACCAACCAACAAACAGACTCTTAAAAATGGGGAACAACGTTTAAATATTCCTGAAGTAGATACTAAATCTGTTAATAGTTTAGAAAAGGAAATAGATAAAATGAATTCAACGCTTCCTAAAATGACTCATTTTATTCTTCCTGGTGGCCATACAACGGTGTCATTTTGTCATATAGCTAGATGTGTATGTAGAAGAGCAGAACGATTATCAGTTTCATTACATGAACAAGAGGGAGTAAATCCAATTACTTTAACATATTTAAACAGACTATCTGACTTTCTTTTTATGCTGGCACGGAAGTTGTCTCAAGACTTATCAGTTCAGGAAGTTAAGTGGATTCCTGAAAAATTATAACTAAGTTCTTTTTTTATTGATATATATTTCAAAAAAAACTTGCTTTTTTCAGTAAAAAAATTATTTTTGCAGAAAAATTAAATCCATTAGAAATGTATTGGACTTTAGAATTAGCATCTTATTTAGCAGATGCGCCGTGGCCGGCGACAAAAGATGAATTGGTAGATTACGCAATCAGAACAGGGGCACCCTTAGAAGTAGCAGAAAATTTACAGGAAATTGAAGATGAAGGAGATTCTTACGACTCCATAATAGAAATCTGGCCAGATTATCCTACCGAAGAAGATTATCTTTGGAATGAGGATGAATATTAAAACACAAACCAAACAAAAAATAAAAAGTCTCTATTGAGGCTTTTTTTTTGTTTATTTTTATAGTCTCATATCTATATCAAAATAGAAAAGAAATAAAACACAGCTTAAAGAATGAGTATCCTAAATTCAGTAATCAAAATATTTGTTGGAGACAAACAGCAAAAAGATCTTAAAATACTTCGACCGATTGTAGAAAAAGTTTCTGCTTTCGAAACCTCTTTATCTTCTATATCTAATGATGAATTAAGAGGTAAGACAATTGAATTCAAGCAAAAAATTGCTGAAGGTATAAAAGTTTTTAATGATAAAATTACTGCTTTAGAAAAAGAAGCAAAAGAAGTTGGAATAGAAAGACAGCAAGAAATTTTTTCTGAAATAGATAGTCTAAAGAATGATTCGTATGATGTTTCTGAAAGTATTCTAAATGAACTTATGCCAGAAGCTTTTGCTGTGGTAAAAGAAACTGCAACACGTTTTGTAAATAATGATGAAGTTGAAGTTACTGCCACTCCTTTTGATAGAGAACTCTCTTCTACAAGAGAACATATTGTTTTAGATGGTGATAAAGCCTTTTGGCAGAACTCATGGGATGCCGCAGGAAAACCAGTTACTTGGGATATGATCCACTATAACGTTCAATTAATTGGGGGCTCTGTTCTTCATCAAGGAAAGATTGCAGAAATGATGACTGGAGAAGGAAAAACATTAGTATCTACACTCCCAGTATATTTAAATGCATTAACGGGTAACGGTGTTCATGTTGTAACCGTAAATGACTATCTGGCAAAAAGAGATAGAGCTTGGATGGCACCTATGTTTGAATTCCATGGATTAAGTACAGATTGTATAGATTTTCATCAACCAAATTCTGAAGAAAGAAGAAAAGCATACAATGCTGATATTACTTATGGAACTAATAACGAATTTGGATTTGATTACCTGAGAGATAATATGGCTAGTTCTAAAGAAGATCTAGTTCAAAGAATACCAAACTATGCAATTATTGATGAAGTAGATTCTGTTTTAATTGATGACGCAAGAACTCCTCTTATTATCTCTGGACCAGTTCCACAGGGTGATAGACACGAGTTTAATGAATTAAAACCCTTGGTTAGTGATTTGGTTTCAAAGCAAAACAAGTATTTAATTGGAGTACTTGCAGAGGCTAAGAAATTAATTACTGATGGAAATACTAAAGATGGAGGATTTTTATTATTAAGAGTTTACAGAGGAATCCCTAAAAATAAAGCACTTATAAAGTTTTTATCTCAAGAGGGGGTAAAACAACTATTACAAAAAACAGAAAATACCTACATGGCAGATAACAACAAACTGATGCCAGAAGTAGATGAAGAATTATGGTATGTTATCGAAGAAAAGAATAATTCTATTGATTTATCAGATAAAGGTATCGCTGCACTTTCTACGAATACTAGTGACGAAGATTTCTTTGTATTACCAGATCTTGGAGTTAAAATTGGCGACATAGATGCTTCTGAAGAAACCTCAGAAAAGAAGGCTGAACTAAAAGAAAAACTATACAAAGACTTTAGCATTAAAAGTGAGCGTATTCACACAATGAATCAGTTGTTAAAGGCTTATAGTTTATTTGAAAAGGATGTTGAATATGTAGTAGTCGAAAACAAAGTAATGATTGTTGATGAGCAAACCGGACGTATTATGGATGGTAGACGCTACTCAGATGGATTACATCAAGCTATTGAGGCTAAGGAAAATGTAAAAATTGAAGATGCTACCCAAACATTTGCCACAGTTACCCTACAAAACTATTTCAGAATGTATCGAAAGTTATCTGGTATGACAGGTACCGCCATTACTGAAGCTGGTGAATTATGGGAAATTTACAAATTAGATGTAGTTGAAATTCCTACTAATAAGCCTTTACTAAGAGATGACAAACAAGATTATATTTACAAAACTACTCGTGAAAAATACAATGCAGTTATTGAAGATGTTGTTCAACTAGTAAATCAAGGAAGACCAGTATTGGTAGGTACAACATCTGTTGAAATCTCTGAATTACTTGGTAGGATGTTACAAATGCGTAAGATTAAACACAATATTCTTAATGCAAAATTACATAAACGCGAAGCTGATGTTGTCGCAGAGGCAGGTAATCCAGGAGTTGTAACTATAGCTACTAATATGGCAGGACGTGGAACAGATATTAAATTATCTGAACAAGTAAAAGCTGCAGGAGGTTTAGCAATTATTGGTACAGAAAGACATGATTCTAGACGTGTAGATAGACAATTACGTGGAAGAGCTGGACGTCAAGGTGATATTGGTTCTTCTCAATTTTATGTTGCTCTAGATGACAATTTAATGCGTTTGTTTGGATCTGAAAGAATTGCAAAAATGATGGATAGAATGGGATTAAAAGAAGGTGAAGTAATTCAGCATTCTATGATTTCTAAATCTATTGAAAGAGCGCAGAAAAAAGTTGAAGAAAATAACTTTGGCATTCGAAAAAGATTATTAGAATATGATGATATCATGAACGCTCAAAGGGAATTTGTGTATCTAAGAAGAAGACATGCTTTAGATGGAGATCGTTTACAGATAGATATTTCAAATATGATTTTTGAAACATGTGAAACCATTATCAATCAAAATAAAGCAGTAAAAGACTTTCAAAATTTTGAATTTGAATTAATTAGATTTACATCCATCACCTCTCCATTTACTGAAGATGAATTTAATTCATTAAGTGAACCGGAATTAACCGACAGACTTTATGATATAGTAACCAAACATTATAAAGAGAAAGTTGAAAGAAATGCACTTCTAACCTATCCAGTAATCAAAAATGTATATGAAAATGAAGGCGATAGATATGAACGGATTGTAGTTCCCTTCTCAGATGGTATTAAAACTCTTCAAGTAGTTACAAACTTAAAAGATGCCTACGAAACTAAAGGAAAGTCTTTAGCTACAGATTTTGAAAAAAATATCACTCTTGCTATTATTGATGAAAACTGGAAAGATCACCTACGTCAAATGGATGACTTAAAACAATCAGTTCAAAATGCGTCTTACGAACAAAAAGATCCTTTATTAATTTACAAGTTTGAAGCTTTTGAATTGTTTAAAGTAACCATCGATAAAATAAATCGTGAGGTTCTGTCTTTCTTGTTTAAAGGTGAGTTACCAAATCAAGCAAACGATCAAATTTCCGAAGAACGAAAGAAAACAAAACAAAAATTAAACTTAAGCAAAGCTGATGTTCAAAACACTACAGAACAAGCAATAAGCAACTCAAGACAGCAACAAACTGAGCCTATTGAGACCATTGTAAGAGAACAACCTAAAATTGGAAGAAATGAACGTGTTTCTATCAAAAATGTGATGAGTGGTGAAGAAAAAGTTGTTAAATTTAAACAAGCAATTCCGTTAATAGAAAAAGGAGAATGGGTATTGGTCAAAAGTTAAAAATATATTAATTAAATAAAAAAACCACTTTTATAAAAGTGGTTTTTTTATTTAATTAAGTTTTATCTACAACCCCTGAAAGTCAGAGTCCATTTTTAAATAATCCAAAAATTCTTGTTTGGTTTCTTTTTCTTTAAATTTTCCACCAAATTCTGCAGTAACAGTACTACTCTCAATATCTTTTATACCTCTAGAGTTAACACATAAGTGTTTTGCGTCAATAACGCAAGCAACATTATCTGTTCCCAAAGCCTCCTGCATCGCTTGAACCACTTGCATTGTTAGGCGTTCTTGAACTTGAGGTCTTTTAGCAAAGTATTCTACAATACGATTCATTTTAGACAGTCCGATAACTTTTCCATCTGAGATGTAAGCAACATGAGCTCTTCCGACAATTGGAAGTAAATGATGTTCACAAGTAGAATAAACAATAATATTCTTCTCTACTAACATCTCGCCATAATTGTAATTATTTTCAAATGTAGAAGCTTTTGGCTTATTTACTGGATTTAGCCCCATAAACAACTCATTAACAAAAGATTTAGCCACTCTTTTTGGTGTACCTCTTAAGCTATCATCTTCTAAATCCATTCCTAAAGTTATTAAAATGTCTTTAACACTTTCTTGAATTCTTTCTATTTTTTCAGCATCTGAAATGTCAAATGCATCGGGGCGTAAAGGAGTCTTAGCTGAAGTACCTACATGGTTGTCTCCTATCTCCTCAATTCTATCATCAGTTATTTTCATCAGTTTATTTCTGAATATTAAAATTAGTTTGCAAATTTACGACATTAAGCAATACGTTTATTGCATTTTATCAATCAATTCATCTAAAGTACAAACCACTTGAGAACCATTAGACATGTCTTTTAACTTAAATGTATTGTTCTGTATTTCAGAAATTACAAAGGCTATTTTTCGAGTAGACACATATTTCCACTGCTTCTTCTGTTGTTTGTTACTAGATGCCGTATCTGGATATATTTCAGTTTTTATCCCTACATTTCTTAATGCCTTTATTGCTTCTAACTGAGCACTATTATCCTCCTCATTAAAATTTAAAAATAATAACTTAGGTTTTGGAAGAGATACAGCATCAAATAAACCAAGTTCTTCTAGTACCAAATAAATTCTATCTAAACCAAAAGATATACCGACTCCACTCACCTCCTTTAATCCAAAGATTCCTGTTAAATCGTCGTATCTTCCTCCTCCTCCAATGGATCCCATTTGAACTCCGTTTGGAGCTGAAACTTCAAAAATAGCCCCAGTATAATAGTTTAAACCACGTGCTAATGTTACATCTATTTCTAAAGAAGCCGATTGTAGTCCTAAATTATTAATAGTATTCACTACAAAACGTAATTCCTCAACTCCTTTTTTTCCTTCTTCAGATTCAGACAACAACGTTTCTAGAACATTTAATTGATTAGTATTTGATCCTGAAAGGTCAAAAAGAGGAGTTACCTTTTTAATGGCCTCAATAGATATTCCTTTTTGTAGCATTTCTTTTTCAACACCACTTGACCCAATTTTATCTAACTTATCTAAGGCTACAGTAAAATCAATCAACTTATCTTTTGCTCCAATAACCTCAGCAATTCCAGCTAAAATTTTTCTATTATTAATTTTTATAGTAGTCCCTATTAGTTTTAGATTTGTAAAAACAGTATCATACAATTGAATAAAATCTACCTCTTGTAACAAAGACTTACTTCCTACTACATCAGCATCACACTGGAAAAATTCTCTAAAACGGCCTTTCTGAGGGCGATCTGCTCTCCATACAGGTTGGATTTGATATCGTTTAAAAGGAAATGTAATATCATTTTGGTGTTGCACTACATATCTAGCAAAAGGCACTGTTAAATCGTAACGTAATGCTTTTTCTGAGATTTGAGAAGTTAGCTTTGTGCTATCTTTTAATTTTAAAAGATTACTGTCTGCCTTCTTTAAATAATCTCCTGAATTTAGAATTTTGAAAATTAAGCGATCTCCTTCCTCTCCATATTTACCCATTAAGGTAGCGGAGTTTTCAAAACTTGGAGTTTCAATAGGCTGAAAACCAAAGGTTTCGAAAGCAGCTTTCATCGTATTAATGATATATGTACGATTAGCTACTTCTCTAGATGAAAAATCTCTGGTTCCTTTTGGAATGCTTGGTTTCATAAAAAAAAATTCAGTTATCTATTCTTAGCTAGAATAATAAATCTAGCTTCTGGTGCAAATATCCGAAAAATCTTGGGAAGTACTATTCTGTCAAATTTGTTTTATTTTTTCTTTGAAGTGAAAAAATACTCGCATTTAACTCAAAACCTAACAACAATATGATTGCATTCAGCCAAATAAATAACATTAAAATTAAGAGTGTTCCTATAGAACCATACAATTCGTTATACTGAGCAAATTCATTAACATAGTAACCAAAGAGATAAAAAGTAAGTATTGACAATGTTGTTGTAAATACAGTTCCTGGCGAAAAAAATCTGGAATGTTTTCCATTTTTTGTTCCATATTTATACAAGATAGAAACAATAGTAAAAATCATGATTAGAAACAACCCCCCTCTTCCGAACTGTAACCATATGGTTTCATCATCTATCCAACCTTTATTCATAAATGCATCTAAAAGCAACTGATAAAAACCTGTGAGGGCAACAGTAATAACTAAAAACAAAGCCATTAATAATGACACAAACATCGATAAAAAATAGGCTCTAAAAACATTTCTATTTTCTTTAACATGATAAGAATATTCGAACCCTCCAAAAATAGCATTCACACCGTTAGTCATTAAAAAAATAGACCCTAGAAAACCAAATGACAATAAACCTGCTTGTTTATTTCCTAAAATATCTAATAAGACGGTGTCTACTGCATCGAAAGTTTTAGGTGGTAGAACTTCTGAAATTAAAGTCATTAATCCTTCTTGAAAACCATCGATGTGGATGTATGGAATTAATGTTAATACAAATAGCATAAAAGGGAAAATAGCCATAAAAAAACTATAAGCAATACCACCAGCTCTTGTAGTTAATGCTCCTTCAACGATACCTATGATATACATTTCTAAAACATCATAAAGCGACATTCCCTCTAGACCTGGAATTTTTATTTTTTTTCCAAATCTAACCAGTACACTAAGCACTGGAATTTTTACGAGTTTGTCTTCTATTTCTTTACTCATTAATTTTTGAGAGAATTTTATTAAAAATATTTAAATCTCTAATTCCGATTATTGAATCTTTCATGAAAATAAAATCTGCACCATAAGCAACATTTGCTAAGATTCCATATTCTTTTCTAAAGAGGATAAATCTAGGATGAGAGGTTGAATTATTTTCTGAATCACTATAAATTTTATATTCTGTATCATCTAAAAAAAACTTCTTGTTGGTAGGAATAAAAGAATCATCTACAATAAGAAAATCTTTGTTTACATCATACCTAAAGCTTATATTTTTTTGAGAATCTTTAGCCAAATAAGAATAATTAATAACTGAATCTTTAGGTTCAATAGTTAACACTAATGAATGTCTGTAAACTAATTCATTGGAAACAAATTGATGAACATATAATTTTTCTGAAATTAGTTCTTTCTGATTGCATGAAAATAGAGTACCCAACAATACTATTTGTAAAATTTTTCTCATATAACTACTTTTAAACTTAAATCCATATTATAAACTGAATGTGTTAAAGCTCCAGATGAAATATAATCCACACCACATTCTGCATATTTTCTAATGGTATTCTCGTTTATTCCACCTGATGATTCTGTAAAACATCTCCCGTTGATTAAGGCAACAGCTTTTCTGGTGTCTTCAAATGAAAAGTTATCAATAAGTATTCTATATACTCCCTTATTTTGAAGAATCTCTTTAATCTCCTGAAGACTTCTAGCTTCTACAATAATTTTTAAATCTAATTTATTTTCACTTAAATATTGATTGGTCTTTGTTATTGCCTCTGAGATACCTCCTGCAAAATCAATATGATTATCTTTAATCATTACCATATCGTATAAAGAAAAGCGATGGTTCACCCCTCCTCCAATTTTTACTGCCCATTTCTCTAATGCTCTAATACCTGGGGTTGTTTTTCTAGTATCTAAAATTTGAGTTTTAGTTCCTTTCAATAAATTAACAAAAAAATTTGTTTTTGTAGCAATTGCACTCATACGTTGCATAGCATTTAATACAAAGCGTTCTGCTTTGAGAATAGATTGGGAGTTGCCTGAAACTTGAAAAACTATATCTCCATAATTAACATGAGATCCATCATCAATAAAGCTCTCTACTTGTAAGTCTTCATCAAAATATCTAAATGCTTTTTTAGCAAAAGCTATCCCAGCTATAATACCCCTATCTTTTACTAATAAATTAGCTTTTCCTTGAGCTTTTGAAGGAATACAGGATAATGAGGTATGATCTCCATCTCCTACATCTTCTCTATACCCATTTTTTATAATGAAGTCTAATTCTTTTTCAAATTGTTCAATTGAGATCATAATTTATAATATACAAGCTAAAATACAATTAAATGAGAAAAATGATAACAATAATTGTAATTTTGAAAAATGAAAATAAAACTGCTTGTTATTGGTAAAACAGATGACAAAAATCTAGGGCAACTTATTGAAAAATACCAACAAAGATTAAATCACTACGTAAACTTTGAAATCGAAATCATACCTGACATCAAAAATGTAAAGAATTTAAACCAATTACAACAAAAAGAAAAAGAAGGTGAATTGATTCTTTCTAAACTTAAAAATACTGATCAATTGGTGTTATTAGATGAAAAAGGAAAAGAATTTCGGTCTTTAGATTTTGCTTCTTATTTGCAAAAGAAAATGAATTCAGGCATCAAACAATTAGTTTTAGTTATTGGAGGCCCTTATGGGTTTTCTGAATCTGTTTATAAGAAATCTACAGGAAAAGTATCTTTATCAAAAATGACCTTCTCTCATCAAATGATTCGCCTTTTTATAGTTGAACAATTGTATAGAGGGTTTACCATTCTCAAAAATGAGCCTTATCATCATGAGTAAATAATCTTATTTAAATATGTTAAATTCTAAATCTTAAATTAATTAGTTTAGTAAAATGAAACTAGTCTTTGCCACAAATAACCTGCATAAGTTAAAAGAAGTACAAGAAATGCTCTCTAATTCTATAGAGGTGTTGTCTTTAAAAGATATTGGTTGTTTTGAGGATATAGAAGAAACTGAAAGTACTCTAGAGGGTAATGCTAAATTAAAAGCTGATTATATTACTAAAAAGTATGGATTTGATTGTTTTGCCGATGACACTGGATTGGAAGTTGAAGCGTTAGATGGAGATCCTGGGGTATATTCTGCTAGATATGCTGGAGAACATGGAAATGCAGAAAAAAATATGGAGAAACTTCTTATTGAACTTAAAAATAAATCCAATAGAAAAGCAAAATTCAAAACTATTATTGCTTTAAATCTTACAAATAAACAATATCTTTTCGAAGGAATTTGTGAAGGTGAAATTTTAAATGAGAAAACAGGTGTAAAGGGTTTTGGTTATGATCCAATCTTTAAACCAAGTAATGCTTCATATTCATTTGCTGAAATGAACTCAGAAGAAAAAAATATAATTTCTCACAGAGGAATTGCCATTCAAAAATTGGTTAAATTTTTAAATTCATTATAATTGATGATTCAAAAGTCATACACAAAACAATTTATTACACTTTTTTTTGTGTTGGCTATGGTCTTTCTAGTAAGTATTGGCCTAGGCTCTGTAGCTATTCCTATTGATGAAATCATAGCTGTTTTGTTAGGAAACAACAGTTCTAAATCTAGTTGGAGTACAATTATTCTTCATTTTAGACTTCCAAAAGCAATTACTGCTATGCTAGTTGGATCTGGTTTGTCTATAGCTGGTTTGTTAATGCAAACTCTTTTTAAAAATCCATTAGCTGGTCCATTTGTATTAGGAATTTCCTCAGGAGCCAGTTTAGGCGTGGCTATTTTAATTTTAGGAGCTGGTATCTTTGGAGGGGTTCTAACTACTATATCTTTATCTAGTTGGGGTTTAGCGATAGCCTCAAGTATTGGTGCAGCCTTGGTATTGTTTGCTGTATTAATAACCGCTAACAAGGTGAGAAATACCATGAGTATTTTAATTATTGGGCTGATGTTTGGTACAGTTACTTCTGCTATTATTAGTGTATTTACTTTTTTTAGCAATGCGGATAAAATTCAACAATTTGTGTTTTGGGGGTTTGGAAGTTTGGGAAACCTATCCTGGAATGAAATACTTATCTTTTTTACCATTTATCTAATAGCTATTATAAATTTAATAGGTATCATAAAGCCATTAAATTCATTATTAATTGGTGAAAACTATGCCAAAAGTTTAGGAATTAATATCAAAAAAAATAGAAATATCATTTTACTAATTACTAGCTTACTAACTGGTGTTATTACAGCTTTTGCTGGACCAATTGCATTTATTGGATTGGCAGTTCCCCATATCACAAAATTAGTTTTTAAAACATCTGACCATAAAATATTACTTCCTGCTGTTACCATTCTAGGAGCTATCATTTTGCTAGTTTGTGATATCGTTGCTCAATTACCAACAAGTGAATTTACTTTACCTATAAATGCTGTAACCTCATTAATTGGAGCACCAGTAGTGATTTGGTTATTGGTAAGAAAAAAGAAAATATACATATGAGTTCTTCAGTTAAAAATAGCATTGAAACAAAGAATTTGCATATTGGATATCAGCAAAAAAAATCTGTGTTAACTATTCAAAAAAATATTAACATTCAATTATATAAGGGTGAATTTGTAGGTATTTTAGGTAAAAATGGAATTGGTAAATCTACGCTATTAAGAACACTTACAGGAGTACAAGATTCTATTTCAGGAGAGGTGTTCATTCAGGGAATAAACATCCAATCTCATAGCCTTAAAGAACTGTCTAGTCTAATTAGCCTTGTGCTTACAGAGCGTCTTCCTGAGAGTCAATTAACTGTTTATGAACTAGTTGCTCTAGGAAGGCAACCTTACACAAATTGGATTGGAAGATTAGAAAAAAAAGATAAAGAAAAAATCAACTGGGCTTTAGAACAAACAGAAACAATGTCATTAGCAAACAGACATTTTAATGAATTAAGTGACGGACAATTGCAACGGGTTTTAATAGCTAGAGCGTTAGCTCAAGATACCCAAATCATCCTATTAGATGAACCCACAGCTCATCTAGACATGCACCATACTATCAAAATTTTCAAATTACTAAAAAAACTTTCAAAAGAAACTAAAAAAACGATTATAATAACTACTCACGAAGTAAATTTAGCAATCAATTCTGCTGATCAACTAATTTTATTGACAGATAAAGAAGTAGTAGCTGGAAATAAAAAAGTACTCATTGAAAGAAATTCTTTTAATCATTTATTTTCATCTGAAATTGTTAACTTTAACGCAAGTTTAGAACAGTTTATAGTAACAAAAGAATTATGATTTTTACTTTTATAAATCATTAAAACTATAATAACATCATTTAAAGAAATAGCCTTATGAAAAAAATACTCTTATTATTTTGTTTTTTAGTGTTTACTTATTCCGTTTCTTCTCAGAAAGAAATAGATTTATCTGAAAAGTATGCAGCTTCAATAACAGCTAAAGAAATAGGAAACCACCTATTTACATATGCCTCAGACGAATTTGAGGGTAGAAATACAGGAGAACTAGGGCAAAAGATGGCTGTTGAATATTTAAAGGATTTTTATGTAAAACATAAAATTATATCACCCATAGGTGGAGAAGATTATTATCAAGAAGTTCCTGCCAGCTATATGAATAAATTAAGTAGAAGAGGAGGATTGAAAGATTCTGAAAATGTAGTTGCCTTTATCAAAGGAACTCAAAAACCAGATGAAATTATTGTTATTTCAGCTCATTTAGACCATGTAGGTATGAATAAAGATGGTGAAGTTTTTAACGGAGCAGATGATGATGGATCTGGAACCATAGCTGTATTGGAAATTGCAGAGGCCTTTAAAAAAGCTGTAAATGAAGGAAATGGTCCAAAAAGATCTATTTTATTCTTGCATGTTACTGGAGAAGAAAAAGGATTATTAGGCTCTCGTTACTACACAGAGAATCCAATTTTCCCTATAGCTAACACCATTGCTAATCTAAATATAGATATGATTGGGAGAGTAGATGAAAGACACAAGGGTAATCCAAATTATGTGTATTTAATTGGTTCTGATAAGTTAAGCACCTCTTTACATGAGGTTTCAGAAGCTATGAATGCAAAACACACCTCCTTAGAACTAGACTACAAATACAATGATGAAAATGACCCTAACAGATTTTACTACAGATCTGATCATTATAATTTTGCGAAATTAAATGTACCCATCATCTTTTATTTTAATGGAACACATGTAGATTATCATAAAGAAACTGATACGCCAGATAAAATTAATTATGAGCAATTAGAAACTAGAACTCGACTTGTTTTTCATACTGCATGGGAAATAGCTAACAGAGAAGCTACTATTGTAGCTGATAAGATTGAAAAAGCGGAGTAAAAAATTAACTGTCGTTTTATTAATGCATTATTTTAAAAAGTAATTCTTTAAGAACATCTCCATGAGATTGGCTAGCTCCTACCCCTTTACTTTTTATATCAGCATCTCTTAACATGGAAATAACTTGTGCTACCTTGCGCATTGGATAATTCCTGGCAGCAGTTACATAATCTGTAACAAAAAAAGGTCTAATGCCCAGAGATTTGGCTACCTGATCTCTAGACTTATTCTGTAATCCATGATAAATTAGGAGTTGAGTAAAAAAACTATTTAACAGAGAGATAGTCATTACTAGTGGGTTACTCTTAGGATTTAGCGCAAAATATTGTATAATCTGATTGGCTTTTAAAATATTCTTCTCTCCTATGGCTTTTCGTAATTCAAAATTATTAAAGTCTTTAGAGATTCCAATATTATCCTCTATATGATCCGGAGTAATGATAGTATTTTGAGGAAGAATAGTGATGAGTTTTTCTAACTCATTATTAATTTTACTTAAATCTGTTCCTAAAAAATCTACCAACATTTGAGCTGCCTTAGGTTCTACTTGATAGTTTTTACAACCTAGTACTCTTCTTATCCAATCTGCAACTTGATTTTCATACAAGCGTTTACTTTCAAATACCAAGCCTATCTTTTGAATAGCTTTAAACAAAGCTTTCCTTCTGTCCAGTTTCTTATACTTATAGTTAAGTACCAACACAGTAGATAGTTGAGGATTGGTAGCATAAGAAGCTAATTTTTCTATAGTTCTACTTAAATCTTGAGCTTCTTTTACAATAATCACTTGCTTTTCAGCCATCATTGGAAAACGCTTTGCAGCTCCTATAATATCTTCAACAGTAACATCTCTACCATACATCACTGTTTGATTAAAACCTTTTTCTTCTTCCTCTAGAATAGTATCTTCTATAAAATCTGAGATTTTATCAATGTAATATGATTCCTCACCCATTAAAAAATAGATTGGCTTTACTACTCCATTTTTAATATCAGAAACTATTTGATTTATTTCATTCATACGATACTTACTTATGCAATATACAAAGCCGTTAATCTAGTTTTTATTACATTTAACCCCATGCAAGAACTAAATTTTCCATCTTATGCATTTAAACTCAAATCTAGCGAAAATAAGACACTTATTTTTGATATTGTTAGAAAAAAATATGTGATTTTAACACCTGAAGAATGGGTGCGACAACATGTAATTCATTTCTTACTAAAAGAAAAGAACTACC
>Ga0213868_10001164_pt1 | contig 25503 bp, 33 predicted proteins | sample PICome_9_FD_160087 | JGI IMG/M metagenome (GOLD analysis project Ga0213868, IMG submission 160087) | Coastal seawater microbial communities near Pivers Island, North Carolina, United States - PICO127 | ecosystem: Environmental > Aquatic > Marine > Coastal | place: USA: North Carolina... | reverse complement strand
CTCTTTTATTTGATTTTCTGGCTAATAATGTTGAGTCAGTTGGCCCATATATTAAGTCTTCTGTAAATGAAGAATCTCCTGGATTTTTATATCTAAGATAGATTCTGTGTTCTATACTCGCAGGCCCCTCAGTGCCGTTTTTTGATTTTAGCGAATACATACTATCATATTGGAAAGTAACTTTTAATCTATCTACTGCAGATTTTTGAGTACTTACATTCATCTGAGTAGAAGTAATAATAATTGGATTAGCTGTCCACGTACTTGTTTCATCTCCCTTAATACCATATCCGTAAGTACTATAACTATTACTTACTCCTATTCCACTTAAATCAGTAGTTGTGAGTGTTTTACTAATATTTGCAATTACTGAAGCATTACCAGTATCTGCTGCAGTACCTACATAAGATTGGCTTCTTTCTCCTGTTTTGAATCCATAAACCACATTATCATAATTATAATTAAAATTTGTTGCTTGATATTCTGCGACACTTGAGGGACTATCCATATACACAGCTGTGTTTGCAACTGTTCTATCTCCGCCAGTATCGGGCGTAATTATAGCTGTATTTGAATTAGTTGTAGAACTAACTGTTCCACATAAATCAATAGTACCTGCTAAAGATGAGGCAGTTATTTCTGCCATTCTATCTATTTCTACAGAAGTTGCACTTGTGTATTTTGTAATTTTACATACTAAAGTTGTTTTATTTGGGCCACCTTCTTTTATTCTTAAATATTGACCGCTTACATATGCTTTTGAAACATCATTAGTAGCAAAACCTCCTGAAGAAGTAACAGTCTTACTACCTGCTGTTATAGATATTCCTGAAATAGTCTTTTTTGCTTCTTCTACTCTAATTTTATAAGTTCCATTACTAGAGTTATATCCTGAAAATATAGAAGAACCTGTGTTATCAGTAATAGTATTGGTACTAGCATTGTAAGATACATCAAAACTTTGTTTTGGATTATGAGAAGTTTTATATGAATTATTTAAAACTTGAGTAGTATCTAAATATATAGAAGAAGCTCCATCTATAAGTCCTTGAATAGGTCCTTCTGATATTAAATCATAGACAATAACAGATTGCTCCTGATTAGGACTTCTTCGTCTATTTCGGGTTGTACCATCTGCAGGAGTTGCTGCTCCGCCGCCGCCATAAGGTCCATTAACCATACCCTTTATTATACTCATTACCATAATATTTATTTCTGCATTACAACAGCATGGGATTTTGTAGAATCTCCTCCACTGTTTGCTGGGCTATTTGAAGTCGAACTTACATAAGTAAATGACGAATTATAACCTGTTGTTTTTTGATCTCTCATAGAGTAGTTTATTGTTACTCCAGGAACTATTAGTTCTCCATAAAGCAGAGGAACGGGACTCCCCATTTTTACATTTTCTTGTGCATTACCAAATAAGTAACTATCTGGAGATTCTCCTGGAGTTTGAGGAGTTAAATAATCTGTTAATCCTTTTAAGGCTAGTAGTCCTCCTACCGCAGCCAGTGCATACGTCATTAAAACATATTTTGTAGCTTCTTGAGCTAACATAACACTCCAAGACATTCCGCCCGATAATCCTGCTAAAGCTCCAATAATCTGTGGTGCAAATATAATTAATATAACTCCTACTATTATTTTAAATACATCTCCAACTCCTGCTCCTGTAGGCACAGGGGTAATATAAACAGTATCATTTATAACAGGTAAAAACATATCTGCAATATCATCCTCTGTTTCAATTAATAAGTCTTTTCCATGTAGTATTTCTATTCCTACATTATCTTTCTCTACTAAGTCTCTAATGTAGTCTGCGAATCCTTCTGTTTGGGCTTCTATAAGCTTTAAAATATCACGCATATTGTTATCTGCAGATACCCAGTCTGTTCCAAACTTTTCTCCCATTCCACCCATTAACTTAACTTGGATCATAAATACACATCTCTTTTTCTGGGTACGATACTATCATGTATGGAACACCCATTGCTCGACAAGATTTCTTGTCTTGGTTACTCGGATTACATTTTGAGTCATAGTGACTATGGACTACATATTTTATTTTCGAAATGAGTTGATACTTCACAAAAGTTTTTGGGTCAATTTTAAACTCATTTAATTTATTCTCGGCAAAATTTTCACAATTTATAAATTCTTCATTTCCATCTTTTTCTATAATTAAACCACACATTTCTTCAGGGGCTGCTTGTTCTGCTGCTTTATAAATAATATCTAACATTAGTTAAACCTCGAACTCCCTGGGAAAGCCCCAAAGGGTAGCACACTTGTACTATCACTATTTGCTTTTGGATTTGAAGTAGCACTTGATGTATTAATTGGAGTTGCATTAAACCTACGATTACAAGATGTCAGTCTTTTTCCACAAATATCTCCTCTTTTCCAGAAGTTTCCAAAGTTAGGAGTGTTTCCTGCATTAGTAACTTTTGTTTGCCAAATACTGTATCCTGTAGCCTCCCATGCTGTATTTGCACTTACATAAGTCCATGTCATTCCATAGTTATGAGTAGTATCCCCATTACTAGGGCTAGTAGGTAGTCCTACTGTAGTTGGGGGATTAATTGTTTCTGTTTTTCTAACATAATTATTAAATTTTTCATCAGTATAAGCATAGTAAGTAGTACTTGAACTATAATCATCATATACACAGGCTCTTACAAAATTAGTATTACTTTCAGAAGGCGTTCCTTTTGAGGTTTTAGTTCCAGTAACTCTTGCTTGCCAATAACTTTTTACAGAAGCAGTTGTGTAGTTTCCATTTGTATCTAATCTTGTTGCTGATTGATTATATGAATATAAAGTATTTGTTGTAATATTTGAACTTCCTCCTAAACTATCCCAACTTGTTACTGAAGTATTTGGAAGTATATAATGGTCATCTATGTTTACAAACGCGGTAAACTGTGTTCCTACACTTGTTCCTGAATTTGTTATTTCAGGTCTATATAGTCCATGAGAGTGCCAACTACATCCACCTATTTTTTGACTTTCTTTTCTAGTAGGACTTGCACCTTGATATTCCCATGCACATCCATTTCCTACAATAGTTCTTTTTGGTACAAGCACTCCATCTATATCAAAAGGAGAATTTAACTCAAACTCAATACTTGCTGCGTCCTCACTTGATATTTTATCTATAATCCAAACTTCTCTATTAAATTCTATTGGAGTTACTCCTGAACTTGTTTCGCTTGCTCCACCTACTATATATTTAGCAAGGGTAGTTCTACGAATTATTTTTTTACCTAATAATTTTGTGTAATCTCCACCTATTGCTTCTTTGAAACTTACTTGAGCATTAGTACTATTTGTTGCAGAAGAGACTCTTAATCTTGGTCTTGCCATTGCTCCTGATTGATTTTTTTCAAAACCATCTGCTGTAATTGGCAAAGTATAATAAGTATTTAATTGATTATTTGTTGCATAGTCATACATTTGTATAGGATCATTATTTGCATTATTATATCCACTAAATCTAACATAAGTTCCATCTGCTTTTTCTATTTCATACATATGTAAAATAGAACCAGGGGTTAGTGTTTGTATTGCTGCAATTAAACTCATTATTCGTAAACTCTCTCTAATTTTGTCTGTAAATCATAGTAGTCATCATATGCCCAAGATTGAGTCCAATCAGAACAAAGTACTTTAATTGTTGTTTCTGAGCCTCCTTCTGCATAAGTGAAGTTAAAAGAGGTAATACCTGCTTTAGTTTCTAAAAAATTTGTTATATCGTCTATATCTGCTTTTGTTCTGTTTGCAAAATTTAAACTAAAAACTTCATCTAATGGATTGATTCCATTTCCTACTCTTTGTGAATATCCATCCCCAAATTGAGTTTTAAAAGTTCTAGGGTTTGATTTTCTAGTAAACCCTTTATCTGGTACTGCTTGTCCGAGGCTTCCGCCTACGTTAAATCCTATTGCCATTAGTAACTACTTAACAGGCCTCCTGTCCTTTGCTGTTTAACAATCTCTTGTTGTACAGCCGCTGCGATACTGCTTCCAAATGCTTTTGCTTTTTCGCCTTCCATTTTAAAGTCTGTTCCACCTTCAGTCATATTTACAGTAACGTTTACATTGTTTGTTCCACTGCTTCCTTCTAACATTTTTACTGGTATAGACTTATCATTTCCTAATGGTACGACAGCTTCTGTTCCGTGTAGTGTTGCAGGATAACCAGCTTCTGGTCCATCTGCTACTCCACCACTTCTATAAGAACGATATCCACCTCCAGCTCCTGGTTGCATGACTCCGCCTTGTCTTGCAGGAGTTCCCCCCATTAATGCTGATAGTCCTGCTGCTGCTCCTGGGTTTGCCATACCTGTTACAGCCATTATAGCTGCTAGTATCATTTGTTTAATTATCATTTTTGTTATATCTGCTAGTATAGAAATTGCCATATCTCCAAAAGCTTGTTTCATAGTTTTTGTGCCTTGTGCCACGGATACTAAAGCTCCTGCCATATCATTTGCAAGTCCTTCTGTTAATCTTGTTGATATACCTTGTTGTAATTTTAAAGCTGAATTTACTTTTTCTACTTCATAGTATTGAGCTGCATAAGCTGCTGTTTGTTGGTCAATCATAGCTACTTTAGCTGCTTGGGCATCGGCTTCACTTCCTCCTGCAGTTATCGTATCATCGTACGCATTTGCTCCTTGCAGTTCTATATCACCTCTTTTACCTAGTACAAAATCTCTTTGTTTATTTATAAAAGAACTACCAAAACTACCTGCACCTAATCTTTCTTGTGATCTAGTAAGAGATAGTCCACTTTCTGCAAAAGCTAATTTTGCTTTTTCTTTTGCAATTCGTAATTCTTCTCTAGCTATATCTAACTTTTCTTGTCCTAAATCTACTTGTTTGTTTAAATCTTCTAAATTTAGGTCTGTTGCTTCTGCATACTCTTGAGTAGCGATGAGTCTAGCTGCAGCTAATTCATTTTCTAGATTTGCTATACCTTGTCTTTTTTGGTCTAAATTATTTAAGAAAAGTAATCCTGCTTGTTCTTCTTTATTTGCATTTACAGATAATCCAATTGCTTCAAATTTTAATTTATTATTAGCTTTTCTTATTGTATTCTCTTCTCTTATATTATTTAATATTTCGGTACCATAACCTTTTAATAATTTTGCACTACCTTTGTCGTCTTCTGTAGTTTTGCCATCTAACTTCTGATTATTTTGCATGTCTAATGTTCTGTTATTAAATAAGGTATCAGAAGCTTTATCGCCAAAGTTATATTGATCGTCTATTTCTCTTAAGATTTTATTTATATCAAATTTTCTTTCTTCATATTTCGTTTTATTGCTTTTTCCTACGCCTTTATCTGTGAAATAGTTTTTAACATCTTTTTCATCTTTAAACTCTTCTCCTAATGCTGCATTAATTGCATCTAATCCTAATTGAGTACCTGCTATATTTTCAATTGAACCCATAGCCAGGTCTACTGAGTTTCTAAAAGCTCTTTTGTCCTTTGGTTTACCTTTATGTTCTCCTGTTATTAGCTCTTGGTTTCTGCCAACGAAAGAAAATGTTGCTCTTTGCTCTATTGCTTTTGTCATATCTTTATTTGCTTGTTCACGGGCTAAAAATGCATTTTCTCCAAATGCACCTGATTCGTTGTCAGTTAAAGTTTGTATTGATTTTTGTAATTTAGTAAATTTACTTGTAGGAGCTCCTGTTATTAAACTTTGAAATTGTTTTGATACTTCTTGAAGTTGTTCTGCCATTTGACCTAAAGCCTGTCCAACTGACATAATTGAGTTAGCTACACCCATAATTTCTTTTGTAGCTCCTTGATCAATTACTTTACCGCTCATCATATCTATCAAAGGCTTCATTTCAGGATTTAGTCTTGCTATTCTTTCTGCTGTTTCCGCAAATTTACTTAATGTTTCTTTGTCTGCTCCACCTCTTACAGCTTCATTATAGTCTCTAATTATTTGTGCAACATCTGATGTTTTTAAGGAGTTTGCTTGTTGTACTACTTTTTCTATAGAAGTAGAAAGTAAGCCTAAAGAAGATACTTTTTCCATTCTATATAGTTCAGTATTTAACTCTCCCATAGTTTCCCCTAACTCTTTCATTTTCTTTTCAAAAGCAGTTGCTTCTTTTTTAGGGAAAAACTTTTTATAGAGAGCCTGTACAGCAATAAGTACAATACTTATCCAACCAAAAGCACCTAAAATTCTACCACCCCATTTTACAGCGGTGGCTCCAAATCTAGCTGTAGCTGCTGTAGCTGTAGAAGCTCCTGCTTTAATAGTTGCCCAAGTTTTATTACCAACTATACCTAGTTGTTTAAATTGTAATTTTGATTTTGTTAAACTACCTTTTAAACCTAACTCTTGATGTTTTATGTATTTGTCAAATACCAATTGGTCTTGTCTAGTAAACCTACCAATAATATTATTTTTTTGTTTTAAATGTCTTTTTAATACTCCGAGTTCTTTTGCATTTAATTTTTTACCTTTAGCAGCTTTTTGTAAAGTAGCACTTTGATCTGACATATCCATACCAGATAACATGCCTTGCATACCTGTTCTACCTCTATCTGTAAACTCTTTCTGTGCACTTTTGCCTATGTCCCCACCTGTTTTTATCTTCTCTATCATTTTAGAGTCTTTTTTTAAGCTTTTTGCCATGCGAGTAGAAGCGTCGGCTGTATCAGAAAACTTACTTGCCATTTTACCAAAATCTGGTAATATTTGGGAAAGAATTGGAGCTGCAAGTAGTCCTAATACTCCTATAAGAGATAGTAAATTTTCTTTAAAAAATTGTACTACTGGAATAACCACTTCAATTACATTAACTTTGATAACTTTCATTAAATCGTCAAATTCTTTAGCAAACTGTCCTAGTGCAAAAGCATCAGGATCCATAATAGTTGCTATAGCTCCGAATTTTCTTTCCGCTTGGTCTAATACTTCATTTGCTACTGCTTGTGATCTTTCAAATGCGTTTAACTCTGTTCTTGCTTTACCTATAGATATAGCGTATTTTTCTGTTGCTGGCTCTAGTCTTAATATGATACCTAATTCATCTAATAATTCGGGCTCTGCTTTCGTCACACCTCTTATTAATCTGTTAAAGGCATCAGTTACATCTCTACCAAGAGCTAATGATGCATTTTTTGCGGCGGTTCCAAGACCTTCTAATTGACTACGTGTTAATCCTGCAGCACTACCAATAGCAACAGCTGAAGCTGCTTCTTTGAATGTAATCATATCTGCAGTAGCTTTTTGAACAGAAGAAGTCATAGTTGCAAAGGCCTGACCAGTTACAGCACCAAAAGTCTTTTGACCTTCAATCATATTTCTGGTTTCCATTGCGTCTTGTAAAAATCTAAATGCTGCTGAAACGGCGAATACCTGTGCAGCGATTGTCGCATAAATAGGCACAAGTCCCCCACCAATAGTTTGGGCTTGTTTTGAAAATGCTTTTGTTGAGTTTGATGTTTGTTGTGATAAGGATTTTAGTCTTCTATCGCTTTCTTGTACATTCTTTGCGACTGAACCAACGTCTTTTCCAGCTTTCTTTGCGTTTTTACCTAGATTCTTTAACGAACCATCATCAGTAATTTTAACCTTAACCGAACCGCCATCTCTTTTCTTTCCTGCCATTATTTTTTATGCTTTCTCTCTTGTGCCATTCTTTCGTTTATTGAACGACTATTGAGAGCCTCGATGTTTTTTAGCCAAAAAACACATTGTTTCTTGTCTTCAACTTCGTATATATCCATTATTGTTCCTAGTGCTGATAAATCTTTTCCAAAGTAAGACCCAGACATTCCGTCCCATCTGTCAGGTAACATATCGTGAATTGAAAATGCTATCTGCACCTCGTAGGGTAAATCCACACGAGAGGGAGGCATCTTATTAGGGTCGGGTTCTTGTCCCAGTTGTTCACAGACTTTTAAATACTTATCTAAATCTATGTCATGTTTAAAAAATCTTTCTAAATCCGCAAGTAGTAATGTTACTTGCGTTCTGTAAAATTTTCTAAATCACCAACTTGTTCAGTTACCCATGTATCGAAATCGTTTGAATTTTTCATTAGAACTTCACAATTATCTTGTGTAAATTCTAAGCAATCATTTGCATCGACTCCTGATGTATCAACTAATAGAAGCTCTTCTAAGTATTTATACTTCAGTCCAGTCCAGTTTTTTATAACTGCGGATATATACTGAGGTAGGAATTTATCTGCATCGAATTCTTCTTCGTATGCTCTAGTTTTCTTATTAAACTTATTAGTTACGCATTTATTACGTAATTTTAGTAACTCTTCTCTTGCAAGATAAGTTAGTTTAACTTTGAAATTTTCCATCCCAGGATAATCAAATTCTACGGTTTTGCTAGGAGCAAGTAAGCTCTTAAGCGATATTGGTTCTTTTTTTAATTCTTGTACTACTTCTTTATTTTCCAATTTTATTCTCCAAAAATGAATGAGTGAGGATTGGAACCCTCACTCACCCTAGTTTATATTATGAGGTGTAAGTTACACTCACTTCATTTGTTGCATTAGCTGCTGTAGCTGATGACATATCAGATGCTAATCCGTGGAAAGCTACATCTACTGATACTACATCTTCAATACTATGTGAAGGTAGTTCTAAATGCGCTTTTGGTAAAGCTACTGAACATCTTGGGGTACTAGTACCTCCGCCTATTCCAAAGGTTAAGGCGAACGCGTTAGTAATAACTCCTCTTGATTCTTGAAGTTTCTCAAATAAGTCTAATGACCCATTTGCTACATCATTCAAGTAACAAGTAAAGTTTCCAGAAATTGACCTAGTGCCTGTTACATGCCCTAAAGGCGTGTTAACACTACCAAGTGTTTCTGGCGTTAAGTAATTAAGATTATTCTCAATACTTATGCTACCACCAGTCAAAGTTACAGCAAAAGTGATATCACTATCTCCTAAACTACCTTTTGTACCTGTAGTTTCGGAAGCGTCATACACGATTGTTAAATCTGTTAGCTTTTGTCTAATATAGTTGCTTGATGAGGAAATCCCTTCATTAATTAAACCGAGAGTAGTTTCACCACCACCAGTTGTTACTAAAGAAGCTGCTTCTTCAATTGTTTTTCCGTTTCCGGACCAGGCTACTTGTGCAATACCATCAATATCGAAATCGATTGTAGCAGAACCGACCGAACAGTCTGCTAGTTTATAGACGGTTACTCCATCTGTGCCTGTTGTATATGTTGTACCCTCAGTATCCTTGGAAGCACCAAGAACAAAAAATAGGTCAAATACTCCGATTGTTACTTTGTTTGAATTTGCGAAATCAAATGCGTTAGGTTCGTGAGTTGCAGGATTAAATGTTCCTGATTCACCAACTGCACCCATATAATTCTCAGCGCCCATAGCAGCCCATAGTGGGCCTTCTACTGCAAACTTTTTAGCTGCTCCAGCATGTAGTCCTGCATCTGCTGCAACTGAACCAGCTGCTGAAGTTGTAGGTCTCATGTAAGTACTAAAGCTCCATTCTGCTGGTGCAAAAGAATCGGTAAACATTGCTCTACCTCTCTTACTGTACCCAGATGCGCCTGCTGCTTCATTCAAAGTTACTTCTGTCGTATTTGTTCCCTGACTGAATGAAAATCCATCCAAAACAGGAATTTCATAAACTGCTGTGTTGGCGGTTGTCCCGTCAGCACTCCACTTCATAAAAACTTTTGTATCTCTACTAAAGAAAAATGACATTTTATATCTCCATTAATATCGAATCTCGCAGGTGATTTCTCCTACACCCAGAGGTTCCAATACGCCTTCATCTGTATCCACAGTAGCAATTGTTGTTTGCACTGTAGTATGAGATGTTCCTGTTGAGTCTGTGTAAGTTAAGGGATCATTATCCTCCAACACAGTTTCAACGTCTTCTAACAATTCTTCGAGAGCTTCTACGACATCATTGTCATCTGAAACATAACATCGAACTGTTATTGTTAAAAATCTAAATCGAAATCCACCACCATCGTATTCTCTGGTTTCCGCTCCTGCTCCAACATGAATAGTTGGAAATTCATTTACTTCATCCCAGAATTTAAGTCTACGCTCTACTGAGGCAACTGAAGTTCTAAATGGAGCTTGTCCGTTTATTCCTTCTAGTGCTAAACATATAGATTCAACTATGGCTCTACGACGCGACGAATATCTTCTTGCTGTTGTTGAGTCCATTATACTCTCCTAGTTTTTATAAATTTACTTTGCATTGCTTGTGCAACGATTTCTCTAATTGTTTGCCCAATTATTTTTCTTGGGTCTCTTTGGGTACTTCCCATTTTATTGCCTGGTTCAAACGTTTCATAAGGGTTTCTCATGTAAGTATAATCTGCACTTAAACCGCCTCTCGGCCCTTGCATTACTTGTGTAACTCGGGCTGAGTTTGCAAATCTGCCTGTTCTATATCTAAGAGCAGGTGGTTGCATTTTCATTGCCACTGCTTGTGGTAGTACTGAATTTATCAAATTCTTTAAAGCTAAAGGATTCATTTGCTGTTTGGCTATTCCCTCTCTTGCTCTTTGATTATTTGACTTTTTATGTCTTTTTGTACCACTACTTCTTGCTTTACTTGTTTTTGTTTTTATAGAACCTGCTAGTATTGCTGCTTCAATAGCTTTTGACATTTCTTTTTCACTGCCACCTGCTTTTTGTAATCTTTTATTAACTTTTAAACGCATATTTGGTTTATTCCACCATTTCAAATTTAAAAGTTCTTTTATTGCAATAGCACCTACTAATTCTCCACTTCTTTGCGTTAAACCTTTAGAAGCTATATAATCCTGGTTTGCACTAGCTGCTATTAAATTTTCCACTAGTTTGTCTAAAACATCTTCAAGATTCTTTTTATCAGCATGGCTCATTAAGCCTTGATGAACGTCTCCTCCTAGTGCCATGCCTATCTCTATAGTATTATTTAAACTAAGTATATCACTTATTTTTACACTATTTATTGTAAATTCAGCATCTAAACCACTTATTATATCTGCATGTGCCTTACTATACATAGCAGGACTTTTAATATTACTAGGTATTTTTGCTCTTGAAGGGTCTATATCTCTTAAAGCTTCTACTACTGCTACTAAAGGTGCTGAAGTATCATTATTGGCTCCTGTAGGAACTCCTGCTGAATCTTTACTTGCTATTGGTCCATGTAGTCTTCTAAATCTATGTTTTCCACCTTCTTTTGCTCCTGGGACATAGTTGCCTCTTCCTTTAAACTTACCCATAAATGTTAAAGAATGTCTTAAAGCATTTCTAAATAATTCTCTATGCACTTTTAAATTAGCAGGGTCATTTGGCTCTGCACTCATTCCTGCATAAGTTACAGGGATAGAATTAGCATTTACTCCCAATCCTTTAGGAAGTAGTCTAAGGTCTGTGAAACCTCCTCCTGGAATATAACACGCCAATTTCTTATTACTTCTAGGTAATGTTCTACCATCTGGTCTGTTTCTCATTCCTGCATATTTCTTCATTTTTGGAAGAACTTTTGTTTTTGAGCCAAAAGTATATACTTTATAACCTGCTCTTTTATGCGCACCAATTATATTCTTTCTAGTATAACTTGTCTTTGCTCCATGAGCTGCTGCACCTTTAATTGTTTTTAACTCTTTTTGAGTTAATCCTATAGTGTACCTGCCTTGCTCTAAATGCTGTAATAAAGAATTATAAATTTCATCTTGAATTAGTGATCTTTCAAATAACATTTCTACTACGTAGTTAGTATACTGTAATTCTCTTAAATTAGTTCTACTAAGTGCTGTCTGTAGCTGTTCTCTAATAGCCGATACTGACATTAAATAACTACTTTATATAAATCAAGTACCCTTTTTATATGGTCTGGAAAATCAGTACTATTTCTTATTCCTGCAGTTCCTTGATTTTGTTGGACAGCTCCGCCCAAACTTCTTCTTTCTTTATGCTCATCTTTTATGTAGTAATTAACTAAATCAAATAAAGCTAACTGTAAATCTCTAGGTGTTGAAGCATATCCTGCCCTGTATGTAATCTTTACAGCACCTACACCTCTTGCCCAATGTATCTGATTACCACCTGCATTAGTTCTAATGATTGCATCGGCTTCTTCATCAACATAGTACTCGTATTTAGGTACAGTAAGTTCTGTATAACTATCTGAATAGTTTTGTCTTTCTTCTACTTTTGTTACAGAAACTATAGGACTTTCACTCACAATTATGGTGTTAGTAAAGTTATCTTCAATTGTAAAAGTTTCAACTTTGTCTGTGGAGAAAAAGTCTACAAAACTTGTTCCGCAATACTTCTTAACTAAATCAGATACCTGAGGTACTATAACATTTAAACGATCATCATCCTTCTCCCCTCGAAGGCCTTCTGCGTCTTTATATTCGTTTACTGTTATTAAGTCTGCCATAGTTAAAAAGGGTGGGTTTTAAGGAAACCCACCGAAAACCTGTAATTAGCTATTAACTAGCTGCTGCGTACTTCCATCCGTGTACTGTGTGTGCGTTCTCAATTAATTCGGCAAAGCCCAATCTTTGTGAAGCTACTAGTACTCTTCTTTGGTTTGCTACTTCGTAGTCAGATTCTATTGTTACACCTCTTAGTCTAGGCATTACATAGTTTCTTGGGTATACTGCGATAGCACCAGTTTTTGAAGCTGCTTTAGAAGCGAACTCATCACATAAAATGACTCTAGAGCCAAATACTTGTCCGATTTCACCACTTAGTTTAGTAGCCATGTCGCCAACTAGGTTAGCGTCTTGGAACTCTGCATCTTCAAGTAGGTTGTAGTAACCTTCTTGTGAAACAAGATAGACAACTTCTGATGGATTAACACCATATTTGCCCATGTTCTTTCTTAGACCTAATAGGTCTGCTGCAGTTAAAGCATCGCCTGCTGCAAAGATTCCACCTGAACCGCCACCGACGTCTACAGTGTTATATGAACTATTGCTTGCATGCTCAATCAAACCTTCAAATGAAGCTGCTGATGTACCATATACACCTTCAGCATTGTCACCTGCTAAGATAGCGTTCTCGATACCTCTTGCATGTGCTCTTACCATTGACTCTCTAATTAAAGGGAGGATAGGCATGATTGCATCTTCTTCAGTCTCGTTACCTAAGTAAGATTGTGAAATTAGCTTTTTGGTTGATAATGTAACTTCTGTTAAGTCAACACCATCATTAGCACCTATAGCGGCACCTCTAGCTTCTAAGTTTCCTTTTGGATTACTTCCACCAGCTGTTTGTGCTGATGTAAACTCAGCATAACCAGCGTCTGGTAATACTGGGATAACCATATTAGCAGAATTCATTTGAATTTCTCTAAATAATGGGGCTAATACTAGCTCATTTTGGATATCTCTTTCAATTGATGTTGATACTAACTGTTCAAAGTTAGCTGAAGATACTTCTACACCTGCTTGAGTATTAACTTTTTCCATAACACTTTTAGCATAGTTTGTATCCCAACCTTTACCAGTAGCTAAACCAGCAAATTTTGCATCCATAACATCTTGTTCAAAGTCTTTCTTCCAGTCGCCGTTACCATTTCTATTAGCAAAAACTCTTTTAGATTCACGAATATTCATGATTTCTTCTGATTTCTCAGCGAGTTGCTTTTCTAGGCTATCGACTACTGATTTTAAGTCTTCTTGTTTTTCATTGACTCTAGTTTCTAGGTCGTTCATTAGCCTTTCAGCTCCTGTCAAACCAGCTTCCACTATAGTTTTTGTTTCAATTTCCTTTGCTTCTTGAACAGCTTTTTCGTTAGCTTCCACTTTAGCTTGCTTTTCAGCCGCCTCAGCTTGTGCTTTTTCGTCTGCTGCCTTCTGTTCGGCTTGCTTCATCGCAATTTTAGTCGCAGTATCTTCTGCTACTTTTTTTGCAAATGCTTCAAGATCGATTGAAGTTTCAGGAGATTTTCTTTCTTCTGACATATCAGTCTCCGTTGATGAGGATTTCTCCTCGCTTGGCTGCTCAATTTTAACAGCATCTGCTGGTGCAGTTGAGTTAGCCTGTAATATTTGTTTTTGGTACTTTCTGTACTCTTCCATAGAATCAAAAGACTTTGCTAGTCCAAAGGTTGCCCCTTGGTTACAAGGTACTGATACTACAGATACTTCGAAAAGTTCCGCGTCTTTTATTTTGTATCCATCGGTTTCAGTCATATATTCAGAGTCTTTACATCTGAATCCAACTGAAAATGCTCCGAGGACACCATCTTTCACCAAATGAGTAATGTCACCTGCGGCTTTTGATATCTTTGCAGTTATCTCTAAACCTTTGTCTGTGACTTGTAAATCCGTTGCTCTACCGATAGGTTTGTTATAATCATGGTTAAAAAGTATAATTGGATTACCTTTAAAGTTTTCCAATCCGCCTTTCATCCATGCTTCGCTTTCGATTATATCTCCAGCTCTATCTAGTGCATTTGTACTTGCAGAACCTTTGATGTTTATTCCACCATCGTCGGTTTCGCCTAAAGATTTAAAAGTACTCGTCCATTGATAAATTTTATTTGACATCTTTTTTCTCCACTTTCACAGTCTTTTTAGGAGCAACTTTTTTAGGTGCTGCCTTAACTGGCTTTGGTAGATTAACAGGATGTCGTTTTGCTACATACGATAAAATTCTATTCCAGCTACCGATTTTTCTACGTAAAACGTAGTCAAATACTGGAACATCGTTACCATATGATTTGTATTCAGCTAATGTCATTGTTTCAACGCCTTTTGACGCCATAAAGTCTGAAAAAGCCTTTACCATCATATCTTTTGTCATAATTATTCTTCCTCGCTTGGCGGAGTTTCTTTTGGCCTGCCGCCTTCTTCTGGGTTGACTGCTGAACCTGCGATATTTGCAGGAACTCTTGGTGAATCAAACCCTTCGATTGTTTCAAGTCGTAACGCCTCCCGTGCTTCATTCGGTGTCATTATACCTGTATTCACAAGTGTGGCGTAATAGCCTGCTTGGTCTCTCAATTCTGGTTGAAGAGCAGGTATATCTGATACATTCTCATCAAGTTTGAAACCGAAAAATCTCTCGAAAGCATATGCTATTTTAGTAGTAATAGGTAATATGGTTTCTAAATAAAACAAACGGTGGTTAGGTCGCAAGTTTGCGTTATTACCACTGTCCATTAAAATTGGAGGAATACCTAAAGCTTTTAGAATTATCTTTTCGTTTGAAGCAATTCCTTCTTGAAAGTCTAAGTCTTTAAAACTAATTTCTGTTAAGTTTTCCACCTCTAATCCACCGTCTAAAAACAATGGTCGTCTACCACCTGACTGTGGATTGTATCTAGCAACCCATGCCTGTAACATTCTTTCTTTAATTTTCTCAGAAAGAGTATTTGGTGATTTTAAAACTAATCCAGGTACTGCTCCATTCTTGAAGAAGTTATCCTGAAATCTTCTCATGCTACCTAGTAACTGCATAGTTCTAAGTGCTGGTTTTAATCTAGGTACTCCTCTATAAATAGATTTAAAGGAGTTTTCTTTAATATGTATAATTTCTGAAGGCTTGTAGTCTATAGTATTATCATATGAAAACTTTTCAATGTAAGTGTTATCATCAGTATGTATAGTTACATGCTCCGCTGGAAGATGGTACAGATGTGCGCCATCAAAGTACACAAAAATATTTCCATCAATCAGTAAGTCTATTAAGAGATTTCTTTTAAATGTGCTTACATCTTGAAATGGATTAGGCTCTGTGTTTAATAACAAGTCTACTCTACTTCTTCTAATATTTTTAACTACAGGATTTGCTCCTTGTATCTTTTCTCCAATGTCGAAAGGTATCTCAGCTGCGTCATCCACTATCATGTTGACTGCTCTGTTGACTATTTCTAATTGTTCGTAAGCATTTCTATAGCTATGTATTACTTCTTGAGACTGAACAGTAGTACCTTGGTCACGAGAGATAACATATTGCGCAGGGTTTTCTTTAACCTCTGAGCTTCTGTTTATAAATCTGTCATACCATGCCATATTTGTCTCTCTGTATCTCGACCCATCTTTGTTGTTTTGTGGCTGTTACTAGCTTTGGGCGTTTTCCGTATATGCCATGTAATCTTAAATGATGATTATGACATAATGTAACAGCATGTGTATAAACTTTATCTTCGTTTTCTTTTATAAATTGTTCACGAAGTTTTAATATTTCTTGTTCTTGAGTTATAGTTATCTTATTTTTATATAACCAAGTTTCTAATAGTTCGGTTAATCCATAAAAATGATGGAAGTCTAGATTTTGTTGTTCTCCGCAAATGTAACATTCCGTGTCTTTTTTATATTTAGACTTGGCCTTATCACGAACATATTTTACTAAATCTCTTTTTAAATCCATAACTTTACTTGTATAATAGAATTTTATCAAACTTTCAAGCTAAAGTCAAGAACTATTTTTTCAAGGGGTAATTAGAAGCTAGTGACGCTTGTCTCAAACGAGTATAATGCGTAGCGAAGGGCGTCTGCCATGTGAGATGCCATGTTGTGTTTGGGTTTTTCCCTTAAAAGATTAGGGTTAGGATCCCATTGGTACTGGTCTAAAGAAGCTAGACTTTCTTTACATGCTTGATGTACCATTAGATTATCATTATCTACTATACCTGCTACGTGACCTATACCGTCTAGTACAGATTTCTTTGCGTTGATAGTAGTAATATCGTAATTTTGTGCAAAGTCAAATCTTGTTTGCTGGGCAGCAGAGTCAATATAAATATAATCTATATCCCATTTGTTTATGAGTTTTTGTATTTGAAGTGCATGTTGTTCTGTTGTTTTTTCTGCATCTAAGTATTCGTCTAGTAAATAATACTTTTGTGAATCCCAGTCATATGCTATTACACAAAAAGCAGTGGGGTCTCTATACCCTACGTCCATCCCTGCAAACACATCCATCTTACTAAGATCTAGTTCTGATAAATCAGCTACGCATTCTTCATGACTAAATGCCCATACTTGACCTTCAAAGACATTAAAGTCTGCCATGTATTCCTGATTGAATTCAGATTCAGACATAGTTTTTCGTGCTTCTTCAATATCCTGGTCAGATATACGAGGGTTTTCATGATAAGTTGCTTTAATAGAACACCATTCTGGAAACTGGTCTGAGAATCCTCTTTGCCAGAATTCTGAAAACCAGTTATTTCTACCCCTTGGAGTAGATATAAAGAGTGCTTTTGAGTTTTCTTTGTCTAGTGTGGGCCTGAGCGCAACATTGAAAGCATCCCTCCCGTCAACGAGAGCGGCCTCATCGAATATGATGAGATCGTATGATCTACCCACAACCGAGTCCACTTGGTTAACGGAACCCATACGTATTGTCGAACCATTAGAAAGTTCAATAACTTTATCTTTTGCATTGTCTCTTGTGACCTCCAAGTCAAAATGCTTAATCAATCCTCTTTGTAATTCAAAAGATATCTGAGAAAGCGAGTAGTTAGGTGACATTAATAAAACATTAGAGCCAGGCACTAAAGTGATTAATTGACCTATTATATTTGCGATATAAGTTTTACCTTGCCTACGTGAAACTGCGGCAGTAATAAAACGATATTTAGGGTTGTTGATTGCATTGATGATTCCATGCTGTGAGGTGTTTGGTGTAATTCCGAGTAAGTTCATATAGCCATCGATAGGTAATTTTATAAATCTTCTATCATCAAACTTCATTAAACTATCTGATAGTATGTCTGTTCTGCTAATTTGTATCAATGTATTTTCTCGTTTTCAAATAAAAAGTAACTTTCCTCTTCTTCTAGTATTCCAAAGTCTTTTGCTTTTTCATATAAGTAGCAATAGGAGGCGGACAGTTGTTTTAGTTTTTCTTCTGATGGTGTTAAATCTCTTCGTTTTTCGGTATGTAGTACTTGTGCTAAGAATTTTCCTGCATGTACTTGTCCCTCATCTAACCATAGTAATCTTCCGTCTTTTTCTGGTGCGCTCATCTAGTCTCCTATATGTATTAAATCATTTGAAATGTGGTTGTTGTGCGTTGGTGGAAGATATGGCCATTTCATATATTCCCAGGCAACACTATACCTGAAATACCTACTAGTATTCTTATAACATCCATGAATTAAGTTAGGATGAAAAAATATTGCAAAAGGTTCGTCTAATTCTACATCTACAATGTCTACTTTTGGATTTAGGTTTATCCAATTAAACACTCCATGAGAAGATTTATTATGTTTAAATATTCCTCTAGTATGAGAGCGTGGAACTACTCGTAAACATCCGTTTTCTTTTGTTGCTCCGTTAACAAATACATCGCAACTTATTAATCTGTCGGGAATTGCATTTATATAGTAATTATCTTGGTGCCAATCTACTGAAAACCCAACTTTAGGCACCATTGGAAAAAATTTAGAGATGTAAGTACCTAGACTAGTTGTCTTTAATAGCTTCTGTGCCACTGATACTAACTTTTTATGTCTACCTAACTTTTTCAAATCATCTGAATAAGCCATTGCACCCTGTAATTTGCAAGGATTAGTAGGACTATTCCATATCCATTGGTCATTCTGCGCCGAAAATGTCTTAGACTCTTGTGTCAAAGTTTTACATGTACGGTTAAGCTCTTTATGTTCCTCTGTTGTAAGGAAATTTCGTACTACTACGTAGCCTTCTAGACTAAATTTGGATATATCGTAGTTCATTTACCATTTTACTTTGTTTGCCCAGTATGCGGCAGACATTTTACCTCTTGCTATGTTCTTTCTGTGTCTTGCTTTAAAACTTTTTCGCTTCATTTTCATTCTACGAGACTCTCCAGCTTTAGGTTTACCTGCTGTTTTAGCTCCTTTTTGTCCAAAACGAATAGTCTTAATCTTACTACCTACTTTTGCCACCACTATGTGTGACTTTGTTTTATGACCAGGTGTTCTCTTAGGTTTATTGAATCCTCTAACTCCTGCTCTCTTTAATCTTGGGTCTCTTTTCTTAGGCATTGTGTTCTCCCTACATTACCTGCAATACAGTACCTAACAAATCCATTTAAATTGGGTTGAGTACTATGTAATACATCACTTTTAAAAATATATAAGTCTCCTTTTCTAGGAAACTCTGTCTTACAAAAAGTGGGATTAGCTTTATCATGGAATAGTAAAGCTCCTGTCTCGTTAATGTCATGTAAATAATAACAAAAAGAGTATTCAGGAGTTACTTGATTATTACCAACGCCACCTGATGTGTGATTATGAATACCTGTGTATTCTCCAGCCTCTTGAAACGTAGCCCATAAATTAATAATCTTATAATCTATGGGAAACTGTTTTTCGACTAGCTCACAGAACTGTGTAAACTCTGGTTTCTCTTGTAAGAAAGTATTAGTATGTCTAGGGTTAACCTTTGACACCTTAAATCCAGAGTTTCTATACTTCTGTATACTGCGTGTTATACCAAGAGTATCTATATTTAAGTTAATCTTGGTAAAAGCCACTATCTACGTCTCTTCATTATCCTACCAACTCTTGCTTTTTTCGCAAAAGTTGCTTTTCTAGGTGATTTAGTTTTGCCGAACCTTGGTCCAACTCCTTTTGGTGCCGCACCATAGAAGCCTCCAGGGCCACTCATTGGGCTTTTTGTATTAACAAAAGTTCCAGCTGCTGCGTTCATGTCTCTGGTAATACCTAACTTTAATCTGTGTTTACGGATTTTCTGAGTTCCATGTTTACCAGTAGGGCCACTTAAAAATTTAGCCATTCTTTTCTCCTATAAGCTGTTTAATACGCTTATCTCGAAAGGTACACTTTTTTAAAGTAGTGTATTCTTTCAGTTTCTTTAATCTTTTTAACTCTTTTGCTCTTTTCATAATAAGAGAGGCAGTTTTTAGTTCTAGCCCTTGTAGACGAACGATTAAATCTTGTCTTCTATCTACTTGTTTTGGGTTCATTACTTTTTCCTTCTAGTTGTTTTTCTTTTTCGTTTGACAAAGGTTGATACGTTTCTTGGTTTTCCTCCTGGGTTACCTGCTCTTCGCTTTCTTGTAACTGCGGAACGTTTCTGAGCTGCTGTCATTCTTCTAGCTTTACTTGCTGGTACACATTTGGGATATCCTCCCTTTCCTCTTGCGGACTTTCTTCCACAAGGTGGATGTCCTCCACCTTTTCTCTTACGAGAAATATCTACCCAACCTTCTTTAAACCATTTAGTTAGTCCGCCACTTGGTTTTCTAGCCATGATCGTCCTCTAATCCATTAACTAAAGCGTTGGCGGCTTGTACTACTTCATGTTCTGATACTGCTAATTTGTTAGTCCACCATGTAGGTAAACCGTCCTTGTCTTCATCGATATTATCAAGTATCATTTGGCAATGTGACATGATAGTTTTACAACTATTAATAGCGGATGCAGCATCTGTATGCCCACCTTTCACTATCCATTTTCCGTCTTTTAATATTGCTCTCATTTATTTTCTCTTACGTCCAGTACCCATACGATACCTTCCGCCTTTGGCTTTGTAAGTTTTTACTAGCCATCCATTTGCGTATGCTGAAGGATATACTTTAAACTTTCTTTTTGCCTGCGCTTTAACCCTTGCATATAATGCGGGATTGGTAGGTACAGGTCTCTTTTTTGCCACCTTCCTTTTTGATTTTCTTTTTTTAACTGCCATAATAAAAGTGTAGAGCTCCCCACTCATTACTGAAGAAGAGAACTCTACGTAGGGTATTAACCTATTTGTCCTTGGCTTTCCACACGTTTAATGCGCACCAGTCCATAATCATGTAAACCTTTTTCATTAATCCATCATCCACTGGAGTTGGAGTAATAGCCGCTACAAATGAGCAGACAGTCACGATTACGGGAACAACAGATATCAATTTTCCAATTAGTATGAAAAAATCTATCATATTTCTCTCCTCAGTCCTTTCCGCTCTTTCGAGCAAGACTGCTTTACCACAGATTTTTAGCCGCCGTGGTTCCTATTCGGCTTAAATACGTTTGTTACTTTTTTACCGCTTTTTATTTCGGCTGCAACAAACTTATCCTTAATGTCAACTTTACCGTCGCCATTTAAGTCTTTTGGGTCTTTACCCTTAATTATATTCCAAATTCTTTTAAACATTTATTTCTCCTAAAAGGGCGGATTGGAGACCCCTCGATTTATTTCCGTGTCATGAAATTTACTTCATGCAGTTTTGCTTAGTATAAGGTCATCCAATCCTAAATCATTTTGTTGGTATGATAGTCATGACAAATAGCACAGTTAAATCCACACTTGTGCTTTTTATATGCTGTATCATCCCAAGGATGTGTAAAGTCCTGTGGGTTGTGCATATTTATTTGCTGTACCGTTAATATAGGTCTAGTGTTCACTTTATTTTTATAAAGTGCCCAGCCTAGTGCAAGTCCCTCTCCAGATGCTACTCCATGATAAGGATTTGTTTGTGTCATAGACTGTTTTCTAAATAACGGTTCTATCTCAACTAAATCTTTTCTAATATTTTTTGCTTTCTCTTTATCTACAGAAAACAAAGTGCAGTGTTCTAGTACTGGGGAGAAATGTTTTACTGTGTCTCCCATTCGGTCTAATATTGGTTTCCAATAATTAAGTCCAAATCTTAAATCTTTATTTGTAAAAGCTGCGACACTACTTGCTTTCATGCCAGGCGACCATACTGATAAAAAGTAACAACTATTATCATAAACTGGTCTATCATATAATGCATTTACCATACTTATATCATCTATAAACTTTTCAACAATGTGCAGTCTATAAGCAATTCTTTTTATATCCATCTGTAGAACAGGTCTACCTGTCTCTATTACTGCATCCAGTGGCCAAAGTAACTTATCAAAATAGTTAAACCTTGGTTTGTTATAAGGTACGATTACATGACGTTTATCTGCTAGTACTCTTTTAACTTTACTTGGTTGGTCAGTTAATATCCAGAACTTCCAGTCTGGCATTTGGTTTACAAACTCTTCTAGTTTGTTTATATAAGTGTTTCCAATACAACTTAGTGCTATATCAGTAACTCGTGTAGTCTTCATATGATTTCTTTCGTAATATCTTAAGTCTTTATCAATACTCCAGCAAGGTTGTTTACCAAACACATTAGGAATACACGAGTTTTCTAGGTCAAGAGCTCCAGTATATTCTACTTCTTCTTTTTGCCCTTTCCTTTCTTTGGCCTTCCTCTTTTCGAGCCGTATGTTCCTTTGCCTTTTGGCATTATCACCTCCTTTTATGTCCATTTTGGGGGATCCAGTGGACACTCTGCCCATCTAATTTTAGTCTTGAGGGGCATAAAACAATGACAAACTTTACAAGTTTTCCAAAACTTTTTATAGTGTGGACATTTCTTGCAAATCTCTAATCTTTCATCTGGTTTCTTCTTTGTCATATTTAATGATTCCTGAAAATGACGGAAAGATTAACCAGACTTTTAGGTGTTTAGGTTTTAATCTTTTTATTGTTGCAAACCACCACTCTTCGGGTTTGCAGTTCACATGGTAATTTGTACCATCTGGAAAATGTTTCTTTGCTGGATTGCAAGATATAGTGAAGAATACACTATGTCTTGCATAGTTAAAGACTTCTTCTAATACTGCATCACATTCTTCTTGATGTATATGTTCCATAACATCAGTACAAAGTACACTATCATAGACTCCGTTAGGTTTTTTGTCTAATCCAGGTACTCCAGGGTCATACAGCGTAGGCATATGTATATTGCCTTCTTTGTGTAACTCTCTTTGAGTCCACTGAAGCCCTTTCCCACAACCATAATCTAAAACTGTTTTAGGTTTATATGCGTAACAAAAATTTACAAACTCATTGGTATGCCTTTGTATACTATTACCTGGCATTAAACACATGGTTGGATGTGTATGTGCTTTTCTATATTCTTTTAACAGTTCTGTTGGGTTCACTTTCTTCTCGGTCTTAGGTGATTATGTGTTCTTCTTTTTAGATTCTTTTTCTTTGCTAGTAATTGTTTTACTCTAGCACTTACTGGTGTTTCTTCCTCTACTTGTTCTACAGCTTCTTTTAAAGCTTCTTCTATTTGTTTAGCCATTTATATATTTCCATGCTTCTGCTTCTGTACTCCATTGAGTTAATCTATACTCAGCGTCTCTAACATTCCAAACACCTCTTTTAATATAAATTGACCATCCTTCTGGTAGTACGTTTTCTACAGATTTTGTTTTCGGTGATTCTTTTAAATCTTTCTTTTCGTATTTTAATTCCATTGTTTTCTCCTAGTGCATTGTTATCATTGTAGCAACTACACCACTTAAGCTTACAAGTAAAAAACCTGCACATGCTATTAATATAGATTCTATTCTAGTAGTCTTATCGTCGATTCTATTAAACCTATTATCAGACTCCCCTTCTATATCTTCTATCTTGTTAAAAATTGTTTTCCAACGTTCAGCGCATATAGCTTCATGCTTTGCTAACTCTGACGCTACATCTTTTGCTTCCATTGTTTGTTTTCCCCTTTACTTTGTGAATATTTCCACACTTATGAAAATTATATCAAAATATAGAACTCATGTCAAGTACTATTTTCGTATGGTATAGATTTTAACTGGTTCCGACTTGCCTTTTACAGTTACCTCGTCTAAAAATTCGTAATCATAACCATCTACTAAACTGTGTTCGGATATAATTAAGTCGGCGTCATAATTCTTACAACTTGATTCTAGCCTTGCAGCCAGATTAACCGCATCGCCAAGGACGCTGTAATCGAAACGAGTAGTAGAGCCAAAGTTGCCAACCACGCAAGGACCTGAATTGATGCCAGCACCTGTATTAATTTGATCAAGGCCTTCCTCTTTAAGTGTTTCATTTAATTTCTCCAAAGCTATCCTCATTTCAATAGCCGCTTTTGTCGCATTCTCTATGTGATTCTCATCAGGAAGCGGAGCTCCCCAAAAAGCCATAATGCAATCTCCCATATACTTATCGATTGTACCTCCATGCTTGAGAATTATCTCAGTCTGGTTGTCAAGAAAACGATTAATGAGGCTCGTAAGTCCTTGTGGATTTTTTTGATATTTTTCTGAAATCGGTGTAAATCCTCTGATGTCAGAAAAAAGAAAAGTTAGTTGTTCGGTCGACCCGCCGAGTCTCAGTAATGATGGGTCTTCCTGTAATTTTTTTACTAAGTCGGGGCTTACGTACGTCCCGAATTGTTGTTTGATTCGAAGTTTCTGACGATACTCGGAAAGGAAACTCAGGAATGTATGATAGCCCCAATAAAGAACCGAGATAACTACGACACCATTAAGGTTAAGTAAGTAGGAAGATTTATAGGCATATCCCATTCCATACATAGCACCTGCTATAACTAGTATTAAAGCTAGTACAGAAAGATAGACTCTAGAGACCGTAAGAGCCAATAAGGTGAGGCCAAGTAAACTGTAGGCAAGCTGAGCAGAAAGAGTCCAGGTCGGTGCAGAAGGCGCAGTACCGTTGATAAGATTGTGTAATATATTTGCTTGAATTTCATGTGGGTATTTAGCCCCCGCAGGGGTCGGCACAGGGTTTGTTACACCCTCTGCAGTCGTGCCGATGATTACAAAAGGTGCATCAATCGGTTCTTTTAAGTATTCTAGTAAGCTCTGTTTGTAAAAGTTCGTGTTCCAATTTAGAAAGATACGACCATTCGCATCTGTATTCATAAGTGGATAGTTTGGTATTCTAATCCAATCAATACCTTCTGGTGTTGTTTTTAGCTGGTACGAAGGGTCGTTTACGGCGACTCTTAAGAGTTCCAAGGCGAAACTCGGGTAGAGTTTTGACCCTACGTTTACTACTAGGGGAATGCGACGAGTAACCCCGTCTAGCTCCGGCGTAGCGGTTACTACTCCGATTCCCTTTATTTTTGACTCCAGAGTAGACTCTGTAGGTATAATTCCTGGGTATTCGTATAGCCATGGTAATGGGTTTTCTCCTAATTGCGCAGTTCCTACATGAGGAGCTTTTATATTGCGCACTTGTGTTGATGCCGCGTAGGCTAACACAGTTGGTCTTACTTCAAGTCTTCGTACAAAATAATCATCTTGCATCGGTCCTCGTAAGTCTTTATTTGGCATTAATACTGTAATGCCTGGAACTGCCTGGGTCTGCATGATAGCATCCCCATAGACACTTCTTGGTAATGGCCATCCTCCATAAGTATTGACAGTTTCTTCGTCAATATCAACTATGAGAATGTTCTCGTTTTGAACTACTTCTGTATTCATAATTAAGTAGTCAAATGTTTTAAGTTCTAAAATTTTAAATGGATAAGGATTCCAGATTAGGAGTCCTATCATAAGTGCTGCTGTTATAAGTTTATTCATATTTATATATACTATAGACATTACTTATTACTACTATACCTAATATTGTATTTAGCCCATCAATATACCATTCATCGTCTGGGTGAGTACTAAACAGGTCTAAGTGACTCATTGTAGCTATCACTATAGCTTTTTGTAGAATTAGTTCTTCAGGCGATGGTTTCTCTGGAAG
>Ga0213868_10001163_pt1 | contig 25509 bp, 36 predicted proteins | sample PICome_9_FD_160087 | JGI IMG/M metagenome (GOLD analysis project Ga0213868, IMG submission 160087) | Coastal seawater microbial communities near Pivers Island, North Carolina, United States - PICO127 | ecosystem: Environmental > Aquatic > Marine > Coastal | place: USA: North Carolina... | reverse complement strand
TTTCTCAATGTGTTGCCTGTGCTCGTCCAGGGTGGTGGCTCCAATGCAGCGCAGTTCACCACGGGCCAGCATGGGCTTTAACAGGTTGCTGGCGTCCATCGCACCACCGGTGGCACCTGCACCCACCACGGTGTGGATTTCGTCGATGAACAACACAATTTGTCCTTCGGAGTTGGTGACCTCCTTGAGCACGGCTTTGAGTCGTTCCTCAAATTCACCGCGATATTTGGCCCCAGCGATCAGTGCTCCCATATCGAGGGCGATCAACTGACGATTTTGCAAGGCTTGAGGCACGTCCCCATTGACGATGCGTTGGGCAAGCCCTTCCACAATCGCTGTCTTGCCGACCCCTGGTTCACCGATCAGGACAGGGTTGTTTTTGGTGCGTCGGCTGAGGATTTGAATCGTTCTGCGGATTTCTTCATCACGACCAATCACCGGATCGAGCTTGCCGTCTCGGGCAGCGCTCGTGAGATCTCGACCATATTTTTCAAGAGATTCGTAGGTTCCCTCAGGGTTTTGGTCGGTCACTTTTTGACTGCCACGCACGGCATTAATGGCGGTTTTTAAACGAGAGCTATCGGTGCCAGCTTGGCTAAAAAGCTGACGGCCACAGCGACCATCGTCGGCGAGGGCCAGCAGCAGATGCTCGATGGAAATAAAGCTATCGCCAAAACTTTGCTTCAGCGTTTCAGCGCGATCGAGCAGGGCATTGAGACCTTTGCCTAGAAAGACTGAGTCGGGGGCATTGGTGAGGGATGGTTGCTGACTGAGATAGGTGTCTACGGCCGTTTGTAGAGCGGGTGGAGACACCTCAGCCTTATCGAGGATCCGGCCTGCCAAACCTTCTTGGTCCAGCAAAGCCCTCAACAAGTGCTCACTTTCAAGGTGTTGATGCCGACGGTTTTGGGCCAGCTGCTGGGCTGACATGATCGCGGACCAAGCTTTTTCGGTGAACTGTTCAGCAGTGGGTTGCATGGCGATTTCTACGTTTTATTGCTTGGAACCGTATGTGGATCTTTTGCATTTGTAGAGCGGAGAACCGATCCGGCTCGGTCGGTCTTTGCGCCACCATGCGGTATCCCGACCTGCACTTGTAGGGTCAGCCGATCCTCAACGTTGAATGGGAGATAGGGATGGCAACTGATTCAGCTTTGGTCAAGGCTTTGGTGGAGCGTGTCCATGCCGTGTATGGACACGAACTGAGTGATGTGGAGCGCAAGTGCTGGACCGTGGTGCATGAACATCACCATGGCGCTATGCCTACGGAATACGACATCCGGGAGATCGATGAAGATTTGTACTTGGCAGTATTAGAGGCAGTTCGCCAGTAATTGCAAGGGTCTTGAGGAGATTTCTCAATGCATGTAGACGCACATAGACGTAAGGAAATCGGGCTTTTATGCACGCTCTGTCCATAACCAGAAATTGCCGACTTGCGCTGTTTCATAAATCGGCGACACTGAGCCCTAATGCTCTTGATCTCGCTTTGGGCAAGATTTCGATCAACGCTCTCCGAGGGAAGCTGTATTTGCTGGGAATGCTCCCGTCCAAAGACGGCTCTGGGGTTGTCAAACAGATGCGGATTCCGTTGGGCTTGTTTGATGCTCCGGCTGATCTCAAAATTGCAGAGAAACGCCGAGCACTTCTTCAACGGCAGGTTGATACAAATACGTTTGATTGGGACGACTGGACTGAGACAACTAAGGGAACGACTTGGAAGTCGGCCATTGATCAGCTCTATCGCAAGCGTGTCGTCTATGGACGAACGGGAGAGAGGACTTGGGAAATTTCTTATATGGGTCGCCTAAGGCAGATGCCAATGGGCAAGGTCGTCACAACTGAAGAAATCAAACGAGCTCTTACTCGCTACGAGCGTGACACAGCTTCCTATCGCGAGTTTTTCTATCTGCTCAAAGACATTTGCGACCTTATAAGCGTCACATTCCCTGAGGCTCCGGTTCCTACGTACGGCTCTAAACCTCCTGTTCTTGAGGTGCCGTCTGACAAAGAAATTGTTGAGTGGGTCCAAAAGGCAATGGACTATCTGCCTGAGCTCGGTTGGACTATGGGGATGATGGCGACCTATGGGCTGAGAGACCACGAGGTGGATACGTGCCGTTTTGTCGATGACAAACATCGGCTCTGGGTTGATAAATCGACAAAAACGGGTGAACGCATTGTTGTTCCCGTGCCTCGGGAGTGGGTGGAATTATTTGATTTGCGAAATGAGAAGAGGCGTAGTGGTCATAGTCCTGGCTACACAACGGCTAAGTGGCTACATGACCGTCGAAAGAAGATAGGCATGCCGTTCCGTCCATACGCTCTTAGGCATGGATTTGCGGGAAGACTTTGGAGCACTGGTAAGTCGAAACTTGATATCTATACAGCCTCAAGGTTGATGGGACATAGCCCCTCAGAGCACTCAAAAACCTACAGAGCATTTCTGGCTCCACACACCATTGCAGACAAGGCAGAAGAGGCGCTATTTGGTTGATAGTTATTTATTGATCAGTACGGCTTCCAAATTGACACGAATGGTCCTGCGAGCTGAGTGACGAGGACTGAGGTTGATCAATTCACGACCATATTTCCAACGGCTGCGTTTGGTGTCAGTGTCTGCTTCAGAAATTAAATTTTGAATGTGGCGAAGAGATACTCCGAGTGCAGTAGCTGCTTCCTTAGTAGTAAGTAATGTGGACACTTAATTGACTTCGTGTCCAGTTGTTGTTTGCGTCTATGTGCGTAGTAAACGAAATTTCAGCAAACTCTCAGATAGCGTAAAAATCCTGTTTCATGGCGCACGATTAGTAGGTCTATTTTTGTCGCTCAAGGCGATCCATCACCCAATTCAGATACGCAGTGGGATCAGTCTTTAGATCGGGAGCACCGAGGTCATCCAGCGTTGTTCGTTCGATTTCACTAAGCAGCTTGAGACTTGAGACCTGTTCAACGTGAGAGATCACCCCGTGGTCACCAGAGGCATTGTTTGGTGGTTGGTATTGGTTTCCATTAACACCAGCTTTCGTGTCCTCTGGGGACCTTCTGGGGTGCCTGACCACTCCAAGATGAGAGAGGTCTTTAGGCGGCGACTGAGCCCTTGGGCTCTGGTCGTCCGCTTCTTTTATTGATCTAAGAGGATTTTTAGTTTGATTAGTAGATGGACTAGTAGAAGTGGATTGATTTGAGACATCCGTTGGGATTGATTTGTTCCCACCGACCAACACAATGCTGACCTCAGGTTTGTCAGGGAGCGTGTAATGGAATGTATGTTTCCATCCGTTGAGGAACTTTTTCTGCCTTACGACAAGACCAATTTCTTCCAATCGTCTGAGTGACGCTTGGCATGTTTTTGGTGATAGGTCACAAAACATTTTCTCGCTAATGAATGAGGCGCATTGCTCAGCCGTGATTGCGGACCATTCAATGCCGTCGTCATCTACAAAGCCGATTTCGCCTTTACGTGATCGGACAGCACGAACCCAAAATGTGACTGCTTGTAGGCAAAGAGCCTGAGCAGGAGTGAGAGGAGGCGACAAAAACGAACATGCATACTATGTCCATAATAATCTGTTTTATGCCTCAAATCCTAGTTGTGGAGCGGGTTCTCAGCTTTCTGGTCGCCAGCTGAACTGAACGAGCTTCCATTCGTTTTCTTGGTCCATGGGCAGCATTACCAGCACAGCCAGATCATCTGGAAATGTCTCTTTGGACCTACTGATAAATGCCGTTAGATCGTCCGTGCCCATCAGCATGCTTCCTCGGCTTTCACGTTCGTCCACAAACGCCTGGTAGGCCTCAGCCCATGCTTCTCCGTGTTCGTCTAAATAGCGATTCATAGCCTCTTCAGCCCCAACTTTTGAGCTCAGAGCAATCCATCCCTTAAGTAATTCGTTGTCGATGGTTGTGCTGACGGGCACGACATTTGACAGCCCACCTACGGGAACAACTGTCGCTTGACTGTCGCTTCGTCTGTTGTCAATCAACACGACAGATGACGACAAGTCCCATACATCTGTGGACTTGAGCTGTTTATATGCGGTTTCTAAAACTGACGAGTGTCTCGCACACAACGACGTAAGAAGGCCTTCTGTCTCTGTCATAAGAGCGAGCATATAGTGCTGCATGCTTACTGACAATAAAAAAAGCCGACCGTTAGAGCCGGCTGGATGAGTTAGTGATCAGGAGTGGAGTGTTCTGAATTTGGTTTCAGCGTCGTCGATTGTGATGACAGAGCGATCAAGCATGTCGATTAGATAATGCTCAAGTGGCATTTCCATTGGAGAGTTCCAAAGGATTTTGGAGCCGAGAGTTTCGAGTTCGGATTTAGTTGTGGCGTTAATGACGGCGGTATCGATTTGGTTTTGAATGGAATCGAAACGTGCTTGAAGTTGTGAGGTAGTGATAGACATCTGGTGTCCTATTTGTTTGCCTCTTAACAATAGCATAGTGGCGTGCTTAATCAACTATTTAGTCTGAGAATTGGCTTTGATTTGCTCTATTAGTTGATGTGAATTTAGGCAGAGTTGGCAGCTCGATTTCTTTGTGTGTTGTGTAGGTCACGTTTGTGATCTGTCCAGCTCTGTCCGCTTCGAGTGCGGCATCGAACATGTCGTTGAAGATAATTCGTACACGAGTTCTTATCAAATCGATTTCAGCTGCTACTCGCTTTTCTGTTAAAGCCTGAGACCGTAGGCCTTTTGTTTCGCAGTCACGTGCGAGTTGCTCCGCTGTGTAGAGGCTGTTGGTTATAGCTGCAATGACGGCTGATTCAGCTGCTGATAGTTCTGAGAGAGTCATGGTTGGTTGGCTGTAGTTGTTGATTGGATGATCAGTCGTCGATGTTGTCGTCTTCGAGTTGGTCGTAAAGATGCTGTGCCCAGTTTCCGTAGGTGGAAAGGTCAGCTTTTGCTTCAGGATCTGATTCGATGGCTGCTAATAGCTGATAGGCCATTATTTTTGTTTTGGGTTGCATGACTTCCTGAGTCGTAGGTGATGTTTTAGGAATCTTATCTCTTATAGATATAGTAATCTTTTTGTGAGATTTGGGCATGCTAAGCACCACCGAATACAGAAGTTGTCCCTGCCTTGTATTTAATTAATTTCAATCGATAGCACTCTCTCGCGTGCTTTCACATCCCATCCTCGTTTGAGGTGATATTTCTCGATACCGGCAGCTGTGCTGACAACTGTCGGATCGATTAGTGATCGCCATCGATGCGATGAAGATCGACGACCTCCTTTCTGTCCCCATTGTTTGAAGGCATCACGAGTGAGTTCCTCCATCAGTGATCAAGCCAAAGCTCAAGACCTAAGCCGCTTAATGCGCAGGCTCTTCTTAGGCAAGAGCTTGCAGCTGACTCAATTGGTGGAGCACCAACGCTGTTTAGAGGTTCTGAGCTGACCGCTTCGTACGTCAGTGTCTTCGCCCCGATAGGGATTGTGAGACGACCAGAGACCATGACGTATTCGCCAATGGTCTTGATCTCCAATATCTGCCATGTCCAACCAGGCACTCGTGCATGGAGACATTTGGTCAGCACTGCCCATGGGACGTACTCGAGCTTGAACTCGCCATTGCGACTCTTCTGAGTGCGAGTGCGGATGTGACGCTGATCTATCGGTGAGCCAAGTACTGCCAGTGTCTCGCTGATAGGAGGTGGAGATGCTTGTGGCCGTATGGGATGGACATTTGTGATTTTGCCGCTCATCTTGCTGACCTCCGTCCGCGTTGGTAAGCCAGGTAGCCAGCACGCAAGTGTCTTGGGATGTCTTCCAGACCCACTCCCTCGTTGTGTTTGTCGCGATAGAAGTCGAGTGTTGCCTCGTCCTTATCGAAAGATGAGAAGCGATCTTGTGGTGCTTGCCGTTGCTTTGCTCTGATAAACGGTTTGCTGATTCCTTCAGTAATTAACTGCTTTCTGAAGTCGAATGACTCCATAGCATCCGTGCATCGAGCGTGGACTATGTAACCCGACTCTGTTTTTTGTATGAGATAAAAGTCGAAGTCCTGAGTTGGGAATGTCTGACGTGACCATGTGAGGTCCCATATTCTTTCGTTTTTGAGGTTTGTGACCTCATAGGGAGGATCAAAGCGTAAGATAGTCATCTGAGTGACTTAAGATAGGCGTATAAAGCAACCAGTTAGTTGCTAAATATCATAATAATTTGCATTAGCAGGCATGGCAAATTATGGCAAGTAAATGTAATAAAAATTATCTTAAACCTGTTGTGCAGTAGTGGGTTGACTCTTTTTGTTGCCCAACCTTATGTTCTGTCTTCGCCTTTTCTCTTCACTTCTTAGATGTTTTGAGGAACTTCGAATACTGATCGCGTGAGGGCAGTTCTCGATTTGTCATGAATGCATCGAAGTAGTGCAACACAGCATCTTCAACAACACTTGAGAGGCTGCTCAGGGAGTCTCCTTCTTGATCTTTCACCCATCTAAGGATTGCGATTTTCTTCGAGATCTTCTCCTCAAGAGCAATTCTGACGACTGGTGTCTTGCCGTCTTGATACCTATCGCGTTGAGGAAACCCTGCTTTGGACCGTTGAGGCTTGCTATTAGGCCTGTATTCCTCGATTGCCATAATTTAATCCTCCTGGGATGTAGTGGTGGCGGTCGATCGATTGATGCGCGTCTAATCAGTTTGAGGGATCGGGCCACATAGCTCATCTCGCTTTGGAGAATTGAAGACCCAAAGTGCTAGATCGTTTTCTACTGGACTTTCGAACAAAGCCGGATTGGGCAGGTTGCCACCGCTGGTCGTTGACCGCTTTCAGTTGGACGTTGCTGCAGTCGTTGCTCACCCTTGCTGTTTTGAATGTGGTGGTTGCTGGAGCGAGCTTGCGGATTGGAGGACAGCTGGCGAAGGGCCCTTATCTGCCCCAGACCCTTGAAGGCTTGTCCAAAACCACCCGTGCCGTGATGGGGCGTTGATCGGTCTTGGCTAACGCACTTGGTAATGGAGCCAACGGCAGTCGAGCCCTCCGTTGTTGATGGGGATACGTCGGGATGCTCTCATCCGGAGGGCTCCCGTGACGCCGGCATTTCCGCTGAGCAGCCAGAAATCCCATCCTGAGGCTTGGGTTTTCACCATTGCCCCGAGATCTCCGTAGAGCGCCTCGAGATCCTGATCGGCTCCGATGCGTAAGCCATAGGGAGGATTGCAAACAATCGTTCCCGGTCCTTCTGGAAGCTGGAGATCTCTGAAATCTCCCGTTTGGATGGAGATCAAGTGGGAAAGGCCAGCGGCCTCTGCGTTGTTGCGAGCCTGTTTGGCGATCGATGGATCCTGCTCGCAGCCAATGATCATGGGCTGGAATTGACCTTGCTCTTGGCGCGTGCGTGCGCGTTCTTTTTCTTCTCTCCAGAGGTCGTCATCAAAATCAGCCCAGCCTTCAAGGGCAAAGCTGCGGTTCAGCCCAGGGGCATGCCCTGCAGCCAGGGATGCCGCTTCGATCAGCAGGGTCCCTGAACCACAGAGGGGATCCACGAGCGGAGTGGTTCCTGTCCATCCGCTTAGGCGGATCAAACCAGCAGCGAGATTTTCTTTTAGTGGAGCATCCCCCATTTCTGCGCGATAGCCGCGGCGCAGGCCGAACTGGCGGTGGCCAAGTCAGCAGCATTGGCGTCTAAGGCAGTTGTGGTGGGCGACTTTCAGCTGCTGGTTGAACGCCTCGATGTGTGGATGGTGCTGGTCTGCAGGGGGCGGCGCAGAGCCTTGCTGATCAGTTGGGGGATGGCGCTGCGGTGGTGATCGGTGGACTGCCGGATCCAGCCGATCAGGGCAAGGTGATCCTGGTGGCGGCCTTCGGCAAGGAGGTGATCGCCGCCAATCTTCAGGCCGGCAAGTTCATTGGCGGAATCGCTAAGCGCTGTGGCGGAGGTGGTGGCGGTCGTCCGAACCTGGCTCAGGCCGGTGGTCGGGATGGCGCGGCCCTGGCCGATGCTCTTGAGGCGGCGCAAACCGAACTGGCGGAAACGCTTCGATCCGTTTGAACATTGTCTGCCGTTATGCAGTGGCAGAGCTCAAAGAAAAGAGCTGCGTTAATGAATAGCTGCAGCTTTGGAAGCTTTATTGAGCCTGCCTCAATTCTCTGTTCGGGTGGTCCAATATGATGCGTAAAATAGCTATTAATACGGGCCCTTTCTAGTAAAGGGTCAACCCATTCAATGTGTGATTTCAGTTGGATGGGACCTGGTAGCCGTTGCAGATCAACAATGCCTCGGGGTCATCCAGCAAAGAGAGGGCAATCAGCAGCTCCGCTTTGCTGCCCGCTTTCAGCCCGAAGTTCCAGCGCTTGCCGCGGCTTACTAACTTCACCACCACGTGTCGTTGTTGGTTGCACTTCGCCGGGAAGGGCCTTGGTATCGCCCTTGATAGCTGTACTGCGTGATGGCGCGTTCAAAGACTGCATGGAGCCGCTCTCAGCGGTTTTCTGCTGGTCATGGTGTCAGAAGAGGGCCCCATATTGATACCGCAGGGCAAAGCATTTGCTGCAGATCACGGCCGCATGGCCGACGCAGAAACCTAATCGGTCTGTGAGAAAGTGATTGGTCTTGAGACCCATGTGCAACTGGAAACGGACAGCAAAAATTTGACAGCATCGTCGTTCACCTTTGGCGATGACCCCCAACATCCACAGTGCCCCGGTGGTGTGCGGTTTGCCCGGCACGCTGCTGGTGCTGAACCAGAAGGTGCTCGAGTATGCGGTGAAGGCTGAGATGGCACTGAACCTCAACATCGCCGAACACTCCAAGTTCGACCGCAAGCAGAACTTCTATCCCGATTTCCCGATGAGTGATTCAGATCTCTCATTACGACCACCTATTCGTTGATGAAATTTGTTGCTTGAGCTGATCACGGGTGGTTGGTTTATATCTTCTATTAGTAGTGAAATGTCTTGCCTGATCTTGTTGACGCATGCGTCAATATTTAGATCTGCTTCATCCACTTCCCTGAAAATTTACCTCCTATGTTCTGATTGGGTGCGATCTGATTTGCAGAGTTTGCTTTCAGGCTTTGATTGTGATTTCCGGTTGCATGGAAATGAAATTAACTGTTTAGTCCTATTATCTAGCCGTTGCTTCTTTGTGTCTTCAATGTCATGAATGTCTCTTTCGCTTAGGTTGATCTTTGGGTTATCTGGTCGGTTATGGTTCTGTTGGGGTTTGGCTGTACCCTGAAGGATGGCCTCAGCGCTAGCGCCATTGATTTGTTTGCAAGTATCTATTTCCCTAGAATATTAACGTCTACGCTTGAATGGGCAGCCAATAGTATTTGGATTTTTAACACAATACTCTTCGACAAGCATCCCTGCTGATTCTGCATAGCAACCTGCCGTTGCCGCTTTGCAACCCCAGCCACCTTGGGGCCGTTGTTTGCCACTGCTGCAGATTCCGTGCCATGGATATTTTTGGTTGGTTTGGCCGTTATACCAATATTCGCCACTGAAGACGCATTCTGATTCAAAGTTAAGCCTAAATCCTCCTTGCTTGCCCTCTCGATTGCTGAATGTGCCATTCACTTCTGATTCTTGGCGTGGGCTTTCTCTCCAATATGTATTTGTGATCGCAATAGTCCCATATCCATTTCCATAACTGCCAGTTTGATATTGACCATTGCTGCTTTTGAATATGAGTGGGCCAAACGTTGTCGTAAACTTTTTTTTGTAAGCGGGTATGAAAAAGCCGGTCATGTTGATCCCGCTGTTTCCAGATCCAGTCATTTTGATTGTTCCTGTCCACTGCGCTCCGGGTGCATAATCGCATACTCCAAATTTTCCGCGAAAACTCTCGGAAGTAAACTTAAGAACGACAGGTCCCCAATAGTACGAACCATTTATGGGGTAATTGCAACGTGGGGTGTTGCGCTTGCTGTTGATCCAGTGCCCAGTGAAATTCCCTGTGGTGCTCCTTGCCCCTAAGAGCATATTGCCCTTGAAATTTCCAGCGTAATTGTTTCTCCCTTTTGATTGAAGTTGGAGCTCTCCTTCGCTGGTATTCCAGTATTCAATAGATTGTGCTTTCGCTTTGTTGGCCGAGCTCGTTCCCACTGCGCAATGAATTGCTAGAGCTGCTACTGAGGCCATCTTCAATGAGTTAATAATTTTGGTCACTGATCACGCTTATTTGCTGATCTAGCGATAGCAATAGCGAGATCCCAGGCCAGAATCTGTATCAGTTCTTAAAAATTATTTTGTGGCTTGAGATCGGTTTGTTCGAATTTGTGAGGTGGTTAGGTTGAATATATCTATCCCTTTGTTCTCATTTGCAGAGAATTCTCATGTGGGAATGTCTCGCTAGCGATGGCATTGCCCTCTCCATCTTTAGGGGCACTGAAGCAGTTGGTGGATCCTGGAATCGGCCAGGCTGGCTCACTAGTTAATTGCGATCGTCTGCGCTTCGACTTCCATTGTCCGCAAGAGGTGACGACTAAGCAGTTAGAGCAGATCGAATCCTTGATTAATGGCTGGACAGCCTAGGCCCATGGTCTGGTCGTGGAGGAGATCGCGATTGATCAGGCGAAGGCTGCTGGTGCCGTCGCCGTGTTTGACGAGAAGTATGCAATGCCTTGTCGCGGCTGTTATTCGCAGGATTGAAGCCGTGGATGGCGCTTCTGCACGGGCTGAATTAGCTGTTGCGAAGTCAGAGGTCTTGGCAACCCAGGCCGTAGCGGTTGGTGAGTATCTGCTCTTGGTGGCCCGTCTTGATGGTGTAGATGGTGACGGCTTACAGGGCGCTGCCTTGGGATTGCTGGATCAGTTGGGTGATTCCACTGCTGTTGTATTGGGAGGTTTGCCTGATCCGAGCGATCAAGGGAAGGTGATTTTGGTGGCAGCTTTTGGCAAGGCTGTGATCGCTCAAGGTCAGCAGGCAGGCAAGTTCATTGGTTCGATTGCCAAGCTCTGTGGCGGCGGCGGCGGCGGTCGCCCGAATCTTGCTCAGGCGGGCGGGCGCGATGGAGGAGCTTTGGATGGGACGCTTGAGGTTGCACGTGTGCAGCTCATGGGTGCAATGGGGTGACTCCCTTGGAGGGAATTTATATTTCTGTTTTGTAGCAGGGCGTATGGTGCTGCAGTTGAAATAGCAGCAGAAGTATTAGAGGAATAAATTATCGATCACAATGGCTTTCATGATGAGTTATCAATTAAGAACATTGCTAATGTAGGCACCTTGTAAGTTGTGGTCGAATCAAATAATTGGATGGGGGTTACGGCAAACGCTAACGATGATAAGTTGATCTAAGGGAGAAAATTTATTAATCGTACGCTCTAACTTTTCCTAAAAGCCATTCAGCAGAGAGTCCTTGATTGTAGGCACTCTGCCGAATAGATTGGCTTCAGCAAGATATCAAGAAGAAATCTTCATGGATATGAAATGTTGATCAATGGAATCTGACTTCTCATGAATGCGGGCGTGACAAATGGCACTTTGGGCTGATATTTTAGACTGATGGTTTTCGCGGTAGCATTAACATGAATATTGGGAACTATATCGGGATTTATTCCGAGAAAATATTCAAGTGGATTGGCGTTGATCCCAGGAATGGCTCCAATGGTAGGCATGGGAAATTTTCTCGCGCTTATTGGTCTTAGACTCGTTTGCAGGCTTTTACCAATACCTTTTGAGATAGTCTCCTGAACATTTCCAGTTATCTTACTTTTATTGACATTGAACGCTCTTAAAATGAAGTTAGGGGTGCCTGTCAGGTCAAAGCCAAATCCTGAGATATTGGTCGAGCATTCTCCCCTTGCACAATTTTTTAGCTGGTTAACTTTGATCGCATTGCCCTCCTTGACGATGGCAAAGGGAATCTTCATGTCGATTTTGCCTCGCTTTATCTCGTAGTCGTAATCAATACCCCCGTCGTTATAGATCTCACCCGTAACTTTGCTGACGTTGACTCTGAAGTTGATCTCAAACTGATTATTCTGTGAACTTGTTAGTCTCGCATTGCTAATGTTCATGCTCGGGCGATTGTCAATTGTAAGGCCTTTGTAATCCCCGTCTATATCTCTAGTGGTTTTGCCAACATCGACTGTCATTGTTTCTCCTGCAACCGTGACGGTCCACCGTGAACCTCTTGAGTTGGCTCTTACTGAGCCTCGAATATTGTTAATGCCTGCGATTGCATTAGTAAGGTTAACTATTTCAATGAATTGATTTCTATTTGAGGGGTAGATATTCCTGACAACATATAAGGATTTGCCGGGGCTTTTGAAAGTGTCTTGGAGCTTTTCTCGCACACTTGTGTTGAAGGACGATATTAATGATACGCTTTTATTGTTGCTGTCATATATAAATGTTTTGTAAGTTCTTCCTAGGCTCCAATAATTTTTACCAGGTGCGCCAGGTGCGCCAGGCATGCTCGATAATGCGGAGTTTGAAAAGTAAGATGATGCGCCTCCTGCTGTTAGTGCAATCATGTCGCTTAGCTTTAAGTTTTTAGTGATGAAACCAGAGCGCCCTTGAAATGTCCTGCTACACCATTGACTCAGTGCTGAATCCGATGCCCCGCTAGCTAGATAATTACTGCTTGTTCCATTCGCATTCACTCTCCCGATTCTTCCCCCAAAATAGGGAATGTAAGTAACTGCAGGGGGCCTTCGGCTGCATATCAAAAGTTCTGCCGCAGGTGTAGAAGTATTACCTTTAAATGCCATTCCTTGTCCCAGCTTGACTGATGTTGTCGCTGGATTTGGTCTTATCGTCAGTTCTGCAGATTCTCTGCTGATAGAGCGCAATGCTCCACCTGAGCGACATCGATCTCCAGGAATACATATCTGGAAGGTTGGCTCAAATCCTTGATGTCCTAAGCTTGCTTTAAATGATGCTCTTCTATACATTTCCGAATGGAGGGGGCCTGCGGAATGATTGAAAATTGCCTTGCTAGGACTATTTCGATCGATGATCCTAAATTCGAAATTGGCTGTTGCTCCAGGCCTCAATCTGGCTGTTTTGGTTATCGTGGCTCCTCTGCCAATAGTCTCCCATTGGCTTCCTTTCTTTTGTTGAATAGTGAATCTTAATGGGTTTTTGATGGTCAGGGTTCCCGTCTTCGTCGTGTGCAGCGAATTATTGATCTCCTCTACAGGCTTCCTTGGCGAGAATTGAGCTTTGGCTATTCCTATGTCCGTGGTAGTCGCTGCTAGGACTGCTGCCAGCCCAAGTGTTGTTGCTTTCATATGATTGGAATGCGATGCGTGCATACTCTTTAAGAATGCAACTGATATGCCTGTTGCATTCTGCTTCTTTACAATTCGCTTATGATCGCAGTAACTTTTGTAAACCCTTTTGTTTTTATTGGAGGTATGTATTCTTTAATTGATTGCATTGATTTGTGGATATTCCAAAGGTTTTTCGGGTTTTGATGGAGTTTTAGTTTGTTCGGGGGAGCTTTGATTTGCTAATTAACCTCTGTGGTTATTCTTCCATTGGCGAGGTCTCTTCTCATCTTGACGGTGTTGGAGAAACCTCTATGGTGTGACTATTTTTTTTAGAGGACTGCTCAATATTTTTAGTCTGCTTGCTGCTGTTTATATGGCGTATAACCTTTGGCAAGTCTTCTTGGTATTGGCATACGAGCATAAGGTCCTATTTACTGGCAGCATTTCAGTATTTGTGCTCTATCGAATAGCAGGGGTTGTAGATTTCGCCATTGCCGTTTTCGATGAAGCTGGAGTGCCTTGTTCTACCATTACTTGAGAGCAACTTCTCTTCACCTGTGCCTGAACCCTGGATAAAGGCCCGGGGTCGACATGTTCCGCTACGAGCACATTAATGTGTACCAGAAATCCCCATCTGTATCTACTCCAGTCGGAGCTATGTCGATTTTGGTTCGGTGATCTGTGTGTCAGTTGCGATGTTCCTTGGCGTTGGCTGACGCCCCATCTTTGCCTAGGTCATGTAACCCGATATTATTAACGCTTCTGGAGTGAGGATTAGGGCTTTCGCTTGAAAGGGCAGCCAAGAGTATTTGGGTTTTTAAGGCAATATTTTTCGACCAGTATTCCCCTTGATTGTGCAAGGCAGCTGGCGTTTAGGGCTTTGCAGCCCCACCCGCCTTTTGGACGCTGTTTGCCGCTGCTACAGATACCGTGCCATGAATACTTTTGGTTAATCTGTCTGTCATACCAATATTCGCCACTAAACGCACTCTAATTTAAAGTTAAATATAAACCCTCTTTGCTTACCATCTCGGTTTTTAAATGTACCATATACCTCCGATTCTTCGCGTGGTTGTTCTCTCCAGTATGAACGTGTGATCGAAATCATTCCATATCCGTCGCCATGACTCCCACCTTTATATTGCCCACTATTGTTCTTGCTGATAATCCAGTGCCCTGTGAAGTTCCCCGTTGTACTTCTTGCACCTAGGAGCATATTACCCTTAAAGTTGCCCCTGTAATTGTTTTTGCCCTTAGATTGTAGTTGTAGTTGTAGTTGTAGTTCTCCTTCGCTAGCATCCCAGTATTCAATTTATTGCGCTTTTGCTTTGTAAGGTGTGATTGTTCCTGTCGCAAAATGAACTCCTATTGCGGCAACTATCCCAATGTTCAATGAGTCCATGGCTTTTCTCATCGTCAACGCTGAGTCTCTGATCCATCTATAGCAATGATGATGAACAGGATGAGATGATGTTTCAGTTCTTGAAATCCGTTTTGTATGTTGAGATAGCTCTGTCTCGATTTGTGTTGCGGTTCGGTTGTGTACCTTGAACCCTTTTCTTCCATGTCAGAAAAACATTCTTTCTGTACTGACGAGGAACCGATTGTCTAGATCCTTCAATCCGCAGGCTGCCTTGAAACAGCTATTGAGTCAGTGTTTGGACAGGCTGGACGACTGGTCTATGTCGAGTGGGTGCGCTTTGACTACTACTGTTGGCGGGTGGTGAAACGTGTGGAGCTTGAGTCGGTGACGTATGGCTTTTTGAGTTGAAGATTGTAGGGGCCAGAAAGTTATTGGCCTAAAACTCAATTTGTCCAAAATTCGATCGGGATCATGAACGGTATCAATTCGTTGAAGGCTCGTTGTTTCAGCTCTTTCTCTTATTGAGAAAGTAGTTCATTTCGTTTTGCTTCAGCGCTACTCAGTAGTTTGCGCGTCGTTGCTACCAAAGCTACAGAGACTGGTGTGCTGATGAAACTCATTGGAAAATTGGCTTTTTTGCTTGCTGCTGTGGGTGTTGGCGTAGCCCCTTCAATGGCACCGGCTATGTCGAAACAGCTGCTTGCCCAACAATTCTCACCGTCGTTGCTTCGCCTTAACGTACCGACCACAACTATTAACAAGCCTGCGTCATCGACGACAAAGAAGAAGTCTTCATCAGTTGGTTCAGATTCAAATAAAAGCAAAAAAACTATTCAGTACAAGCCACCTAAAACTAAATATGAAAAGCCTAAGACGCCTAAGTATGAAAAGCCTAAGACGCCTAAGTATGAAAAGCCTAAGACGCCTAAGTATGAAAAGCCTAAGACGCCTAAGTATGAAAAGCCTAAGACACCTAAGTATGAAAAGCTTAAGACACCTAAGTATGAGAAGTCGCCACAAACAACAAATCCAACTCAGCCAAAACTCACCCCCAAGGAACCTCGGCGTAGATCTTATATCTCTTTGCGTAAACCAATTCTTGCGTGTAGATCTTTTAGAAAAGATGGGAACCTTGTGCGTGGCTTTAAGGTAAGGCTTTATGGGCAAAGGCCTACTTCCACAGCATCGATATTGAGATCAAAGCTATTTAGTTATCAGACGTCCGGTGGAAGCCTTTCAAGATGCTTATATTCTGGAGTTATCGCGCCATCTATATTTATTAAGTATTTTAATGGTCGCAAGCCTCAAGCGCTTATTCGATCATCAGACAATTATAAGCTCCCTTTGTATTCTAGTTTTTCACAACTTCTTGAGGCGAGTAATGGAAGACGAGCAAGGTTCGGTTTAATTGCCAGCACTTCTTCTGTTCGTAGCTCAAGAGGTCAGCAAGATTTACTTCGAATTACTGCGAATAATGCGCTGATATTGTTTATTGACGGTCGAAACCAGTCTTTATTTAAAGCGCCTCCTTCTAGGCTTCCATTGCGGCTTTTCAGTATTTCTTCCCAAGTGAGGGAAGTTTTATCTGATGCTTCAAAATCTTCTTTGAAGCGAATGATTGATTACAAGAAAAAAAGAAAGACTTCCTTGAAGAAGTCATCCCTTTTCCCATCCGAATGGGAGTGGGGCCAAGATTCCGAATCGTATTTCAACGCCTTGTCAATTGCAGCTGCAAGTAGCCACTCTGGCCTTGGCGTCTTGGCTCAGTTAGACAACGTTGGCCCTTGGATGCAAGTTCTTCCGAGCATTAACGCGAATAGGGTTCAGCTTTTGGCCGAAGTTGATCCACAAATTGCCGAGACATGCATGCAGGCTCAGGATTTTAGCGGTTGTGTGGAGACGTTGCAAGGCTCTTCTGAGAGCGAGTACCAGGATTCAGGTTCCAATGAAGAGAGTGACGATTACAGTTCTGAATGCCCCGAAGGAGAGATCTTCGACTTTGATATGGGTGAATGCTTGCCTGATGATTTTAGTGATAATGGTTCTGACGATTCTCAATATGAATATGTGGACGATTATGGTGAAGAGTCAGAAACTGGTTTTGACGATGAGCAGGATTCAGATTATATAGAGGAGGATGATTATGATATTGGAGATGGGCAGTATCCCGATGATATGGGTGCTCCAACAGGGCAGGCTTGTACTGGAAAGACATTTGGAGAGCAGTTAGCTTGTGCTCTTATATCGGCGCTTACAACAATGTTGCAACAAGCTTTTACCACTAATTAGCTACGCATCGCAACCGGTTTATTTTGCTTGTTTGTGTTAAATTCTGTTATTCGTATTTGTGTAAAATCTCCTTGTATAAGCTTTGCCTCTTAGGCATTTGTTTCGTATAAGTATGCGATGAATTGATTTTGCGCTGCTTGCTGGGGGCATATTGTCGCTTTGCTTATTATTTGATTTGTATTTCTGTATTTATATGTCTTCTGTTCGAGCCTGTCTATCCGTGCTTTTTAGCACTTGCTTGAAATGCATTTCTTTGTGTATTCAGCGCCTTTAGTGTCTTTGCCTTTGTATTACCTTTAGTGGTACGCAATAGTCTGAGAAATTTTGAAGTGTATAGCTCTTTGTTTTGCCAGGAATTGTTGAATAATCTGTCTGGTTATTAGGTATTTGTTTGGGTATGTGGTCGTTTGTTTGTAATCTCAGGCTAGCAACATTAGATTCTGTTTCATGCTGCAGTGATCTGCAATAGGTTGTTTTCTGCCTATTTTAATTGTTAAGGTCGATCGAAATTGTCTGAAGCTATTATGAGACACTTGTAAGCGAAATTCTTAGAGATGTGCATGTTTATAAGGCAGGCATTGGTTGCATATCCTCTTGTTCGTTCTAATTAATTGTACAGGTATTGTAATGCCTTGCTTTTATACCTGGCCGTTTACATTAAGTATTAACCGTCATTTCTGTTTTTGATGTTTCATGGTCATCTTCCCTAGTATTTCTTCTTAGAAGCTCTGCCCCTTTCAACAGTGTTTGCGTTAGTTCTTATATAATAGATTTATTGGTGGTTATTTGTTTGCATTGCTTGACTGGTTGTTATACCATTGACCTTCTATGATCGTACTCTTCGGCGCGATGTTTTTTTATTGCAGTCTATCTGCTTGATGTGTCAAGAATCAGCTTTTGGTTTTTTGTTCTTTGTTATTCGCTTTTAATTTGTTTATCCTTAAATCTTTATTCCTTTATCGATACTTGGTTGAAATTTTGTCTGTGAAGGCTTGATATAGACCTACCCGAAACCTTGATTCTTCTTGGTCGTCATCTTCTATTATGCATATTGCAACTATGAACAAGGCTCCCTTGATGGGAGCCTTGTTCTGTACGTTAGATGTACAGGATCTTAGTTGCTACATGTAACATTAGGGCTAACGCGTATTGTAAGTCTACCTCTTGCTCCATCTCTTCCACCATTCCGAACTGTTTGTTCGAATGGCTCATTTTCTTCCCGAAGCTGTCTGGCGAGAGTTGAAAGATTAATGTCATCTCGATATTCTCCCCAGACCCTATCATTGCTATCCATGAAACCAGTGTCCCTATCGTAGAACGTTGACTGCACTTCTAAGAATTTATCCCTTCCACGCATTGGGACTTCAACGCATGTGTCTCTATAAAGGGTAACAGAGTCACCATCATTCATACTTCTATTTCCCACATTCCAGATTTCGTTATCCGTTTTTTGTCCTTCGTTCCTACCGTTTCTACCATTTATATTGAATGTACTGAAACTCATTTCGTCGGCACCAGTAGTGTCTTCAGTTTCAATATGCTTGTATATCAGAGAAATATTCATGGCTGTTGCATTTTGTCGGCAACTTTCTCGTTCCTCGACAATAATTGTGCTATTGCTTATGCTCCTCCCGTTGGATAAGAATCGGAGATTGTAGCTTATTGCGGGATAGAGGTTTAGGCTTTCGTTTGTAGTATTAAAGTAGTTGGCTAGAGAAGCTCTTGCATCTCCTTCAGACCAGCTGCTAATTGTATTCAGTATGGATTGATTGTTTCCACCAAGAGACCATACTGAAAATTTAGCTTTTGAGAGTGTTTCTTTAGTCTTTCCTTCGAAGTTTGCCCTGCCTTCTGACGTGAGGCCTTTATAGGATGCATCTATGGCTGCTTCCATTGCTTCAAGAGTATCAACTGACTCCATTTTCATAAGCAATATTTTGCCATAAGTGATTGATGAAATATATGCTGCTTTCCCTTGCCAACCATTTGGCAGACGGTTGGTAGCTTCTGCTCCTAGTAGTCCCTCTGCGGGTGAGTTTGGTCCGTAATCAACAGCCGTGGTGAAGGGTTTTTGTATAAACATTAGCATTAGGGTATTCTTTTTACTATTTGATTCGGTTTCCCCTCGGAATGCTGCGCTCCAGTTCATTCCTGATCCGTTTATCCCTGCCTTGGCTAAAACTGATTCTACACTATTAGTTTTAGCACTATAAAAATAAATTTCGCTCCCTACATCCTGGATAGTGTTTCCCCTGGTCATTCGTCTCAGTGCATTGTCGTAACCAACTCGACGAGCTGGAGCCACAATTTGATCTGATAATGCTGCCTGGTTCGCTCCTATGGCATAGATCTGTCTAGTTAGCCCAGTTGGAAGCGAGTACTGTGTAAAGTTTCCACTTGTGGATCTGCCGCCTTGTTGGTTTTGGGCTTGGACTAGTGCTGAAGATGTGTCAGTGCAACGGAAGAATGCTTGACACAACTGTTTTCATAACGATGATTGGGCAATAAGGCGCTACATCTCTCACTGACTGATGAACAAAGCAGAAGCGTCATTTGCACCTGATGCCTATCCAGGTGTCGATTTTTGGCACCTCGAGAAGAATCTGAAGTTGAGCGTCACGGTCCTTGCTGAAGCAGAGACGCCAGAAGAAGAGCCTGCTAATGCCGTTGCCAGAGCCCTACTCGATAAAAATCATCCTCTTGGCGGGTGGGTCGAGGCAGATGATGCTTTGAAAGAGTTTTTAGACGACTACTTCAAAACGCATCCTGAAGCTGCTGAGGTCTGGGAAGACATGTGCAAGGCATTGGTCGAAGAGACAGCAGGCAAAGCAGTGATAGAAGGTGTGAGAAAAGGGGCAACAGAGCTTGTCACAGGCATAGATGAGACACGGATCTCGAAACTGATAAATGAGTTAGGTCTTGATAAAGATGTAAGTGATTAGATTCACTTCTCGGGTGGGTGGTAAAAATAGATTTGTAAGTCGCCATAAGTCAATGGAAGTGATTGAAGTGCAAAAGGCTTGGTTAGAGGCATGTCTCGCCCATCCAGATGCAATTGGAAAAGAGCAACGACATGAGCGAAGAATGAAAGAAGACTATGACTGGACAGGAGTGATTGTTGAACGCTTTTGCGATAAGCAGGTTGTTGCAGAGTTGGCGAGGTCTGGAGTCACTGTCTTTATTACCGATGAACAAGCAAAAGAAGCAAAAGTCAAAGCAGAAGTGAAATAAGCAAATGCGTCTGAGATTTGCAAAAACTTAGAAATTGCATAATTAGATTAGCTATCAAGCTGGGCTCCTCTGTGCTCGTAAGTGGTGAGTTGGTAGATGGGATTGCGCCCCCATCTACTTCTCATGAAAACACTACACAGATGCCACATAAACCCATTTACAAACATGAACAACATTGAAAGACACTGGTCAAAAATCAGTGAAGAGATTGCATGCAAAGATGCACGCATAGCAGCATTAGAAGCTGAGAAGAAAGAAGCACTTGAGATCGTCGGATGCTCAAACCCTGGCTACTACCTCAAATCACTAAAGGCATTAGTAGAGAAAAATGCCTTATTGGAATCACAGAATCAGCAGCTGATCGAAGCAGCGAACACCAACAGCTACTCAAATCTCTTTAGCAAGGTCACAACTGCCTTTAGCAACGAGCCTGCTCCTCCATCAGAACAAGAGCTCGCTTACGCAGCAGAACAAGCAGAAACTCATGCACGAGTGGTTAGCCAAGCATTGACAATCTCTGTGTTCGACTCAATCCTCTTCGCTATCTGCAACTGGTCAAACGATGGACAGACGGCACCTGACATAGAGCTTGCTATGCAATCAGTGCTATTCCCATCGGTGTATGAACGAGTGCTGCAAGACAATCAGGACTATGTCTTAGAGACAATGCCTGAAAGCGCACTTGATGTCGTCAAAAAAGGTAGAGAGTTGATTCGGGACCTAAGAGCTGAGACAGATAGGTTTGTGACTGATCAGGATCTTTGGAATGACCTCGCACCAAGACTTCAATCATGGGTCAAAAATGAGATGCTCCATTCGCTGTATGGCGCTTCAGACCCTCAATGGCTAACTGATCAACCTCTAAGCCTTGAGCAAATGATCACCTGGCGAGACATGCCAGCAAGTAGAGCCTTAGAGCAACCTCTTATTTGGGACGCTTACGAGAAAACCAAACTCTTGACTTATGAAGACAAAGAAGAGTATGGATTGCCTGACTTCAACAAAGAGCAAGTAGCAAACAGGATTGACGCCGAACAAACCATAAATCGCTGAATTACCACCACCGTGATGATCTTCTTTTTTTTTGGATGATCATCGTGGTGGTGGTCTATAAAAAAAATTAGAAACGATAGAACAAAGATGACATCAGTGAAAGAAAAACTCGAAAAGCTTAGAGACAGCCTTACTGCTGCTCATCAAGCACATGTTGATTCTGGCAACAGAGTCGATGCCATTGACCAGAGTGCGAGCGAACGGGTAGATGAATTGCTCATCTCAAAAGATAATCTCATCGATAAGCAACAGGACATGATTGATGGGTTGTTGCATTGGATTGCAGCTATACGACTCAATCAAAGCCTCAAAGCAAAAAGCAATGACGAATCTACAAAACAAGAGTGAGTGCTACGAAATCCATCGGCAACTAACGACCTCTTCATCAGCAAAGACTGAAGATGGTTGGACTGTCACCTATAGCGGCGATAAAAACAATAGTCGTAGTCAAACGGTCAAAGCGACAAGAAGAGAAGAGGACGTTGAGATAAGGCATATGCACGGATCAGAGGGTGTCGCTCGAGTCTTGATGAAGGCACGAAGCACAAGTGATTAGCAATGTTTTTATGAAGCCAATCGTAAGAGAAACCCATCCACTTACACAATCCAACTCAATCCCTAAAGACGCTGAGACTGTTTTGATTTACGGTCAGATCTATAAAGTCATCCGTCTAAAACAAGTCAGGACGATAAAGCCTAAGAAGATCGTCAAACGAGGCGCTAACGCTCAGGAAAAGAGAATCATCGAAGCATCACCTGAGAAGCAACGTCTGATGGTAAGAGCTGTGCTTGAGACGAAACGGAAAGATGCTCTGAAGAAAGAGTTAGAGGTTAGGACTCTGAATAAAGCTTTGAGAGAAAAGCATCAAAGCAAATTGACCGTTAGTGAAAATGATGTTGAAAGCTACTTAGGACTCGTTTTACAAAAGGCATAAAATGGACTTAGAGACAAAATAAGTCTCTGAATGCACATTGATGCTTCAACCTAAATGCAAAGACTCAATCCACCGGTCAGATTTACAATCCTCAAAGAAGAAATGTTTTGGACGCTTGAGTTTGCCGAAGACAAGCTCCCAGATGCAAAGTTCTGTTTTTACGTCCTACGCAAAGCAGCAGAGGGCAGTTACGAATCTCATGGTTGGGCTTCTGAGCCATCCGAAGACTTTGCTCTAAGACGAGAGCTGGTAAGTGAAACAGGCATCACCAATTACTTCGTAAGAGCCAAGAGAGTCACAAAGCGATTCATCAGCTCTGATGGCGATGACGATTCAGCACTCGACTTCTTCCGCGATAAGCACGATGAAGGCGTAGGCATTGAAAACATCCCGAGACATTTGCGTCTTGGCTATCTCGCTTATTGCAGAGGCAGAAGATCAGCACACTAAACAAAGGAAACAATGATTATTGACTCACGACTCACCAAAGACGAAATCTTGACTCATACAGCTGAGATGCTCGATTCAACAGTTAGTAAAAAGCATCACAATCAAAGACTGCTTATGGCACTGACGATCGGATTGCTATTCGGTTTGATGGCATAGGACCATGGAGACATTGAGCCACTTCTGACCGAGTGGCTTTTTTTGTGCCTACGTCAATGTCATTGAGATCGTTTGATCCTGAAATTGCAAAAGATGAAAAGTCACAACCTGAAAAGGCATAAGTGACGGGCATGTGACGTCTGGTCCATTTACGCTCTCGCAAAAGGGACAAACGAGTGCTCGAGAACCTGCTCTCTGACATTGCAAAAGTCGATGGAGAGCTCGAGACGCTGAAGGAGCTGGCGATTGAACTCGGCGCCTCTCCAACAAATCTCCATCTCGCAAACGTTGTGAGAGTGATTCAAAAGGGTGTGAAGGAAAAGCTTGAGGCTGACGAGAGAGCCAAAGCAGCGGGCTACAAATCGACTCTCATAGCGATCAAGGCTCTTGGGCAAAAGAGCACCTTTGAGAATGTGCCGACTGAATTGACCGTTGCCCCCTCTCAATGGATCGTGCCTCGATCAATCTCTGAAGTCAGGACAGGCAGCAAGACGCTCACTCGAACGAACCCAGCAGTCACAGCAACGCAGGCTCAGACCAAGCTCAAGAAGCTCTTGCCACTCATCGAGGAGTTCTGCTCGGACAACAACGAAGAAGGCATCGAGTCACTCAAGACTGCCTTCTACTCACTGAGCAATGAGGACTTCTCTGCTGAGCTGCTCGGGTTGATTGCTCAGAGCAGAGGTAGAGGTGAAGGACTGGACAAGACAGAAGACAAGACCAATGGACTGGAGCCTTTGGGTCTTCCTGTTGGCGAATTGATCCTGAGCTATCAAACCTGGACCGAGATCTGGGCAAAAGACAACAGCGACTATCAACGCTTGATCAAAGAGACGAAGTCACCAATGCGTTTAGATCTGGTCGAAGAAGCGGCAGCTATTGACCTACTCAGGGACAACGAAAATGCTGAGGTCGCATCACTTCTGATTCCGACTGCCTTCTTTGAGCTTTGTGGCATCAGTCTTCAAGAGGTGACCGGCTATGAGATGAATCATGCAGATGAATTGCCAACGCGAGGCAAAGACTTCCTCCATCGGCTGAGAAAGATCGGCTTAGGAGCATCGATCAAGGACTATCAGGAAGCCTTTGGATCAATGAGGTCGTGATGCAAGAACTCGATAGCCATCCCAATCACGGTCTCTAAAGACGAGTGCTTCCCAGCAGCATTGAGCAACTCCTGAATCTTTTGAGCTCGCTGAAGCGTTGCTGAATCAAGCCTCAATCGAATTTGCTTTGCCTGCTCGGACAAGACACATGAACCATCTACGCAAACGACACTAAGCATGAAAGTCAATTGGAGCGAACTGGAGAGGCATTGGCAAAGGCTGAGAGATAGGACCGCATTTGATCTGTCTGTGCCTTGTGTTGTGGTGAGTGAGGAAGCAGAAGTGATGGAGACGACGGTGAGTGGTTTGTCGAATCATCTGAAGGTCTCGTCAGCCATGTCATCACCTCCGATCAAGCGCTACATCGAACTGACTGAGCAGATGGGAGCTGAGAGAGCGATGAACAAGCTCTTGATGGATGAAGACGGTGGTGAGGAGTTTGCATTGCTATGGGAAGAAGCAAGGCGTGATGTGGAAGGTGGGGCGATAGCGACGATGGATGATCTGGTCGCTGCTATCGACACCGCTAAAAAAGGCTTCAACACCTATCCACGCAAAATCTTGGTCGTTCAGATCAATCAAAGAGATTGCGACATCCTGCTCGTGGCTCCTCCAACCGAAGAATGGTCAGACGAACTCAACGCTTGAGAGTGGCGTGATCTGAGGAAGTGATGGACGAGTGATTGTGGTCTGATGCTCAGCAATCATCGAAGTGCAAGCGTCATCCCAGATGTCGTGAAGCAATAGGAAAATCTCGAGCTGCATGCTGTCGAGCTCTCTTGCAGCATGTGCCAACTGCTTTGAGTAGTTCGTCATGCCTGATGCTGTCTCGGCAGCTTGTGACTCCAGCTCACAGACTTTGTCTTTGATCAGATCACGAATCATCATCTGGACTTCGTGGATGGTGTGAGGGTCGAGCAGTGGTTGGTTTGTCATGAGTGCAGTAGCTCAGTAGCTCAGTAGCTCAGTTGCGCAGTAGCTCAGTAGCTCAGTAGGTCAGTTGCGCAGTAGCTCAGTAGCTCAGTAGGTCAGTTGCGCAGTAGCTCAGTAGCTCAGTTTTCGTCGGTGTCAGCGAGTTAATCCTCGAGATGAGTCATCCAATCTCCATAGATCGGCATGTCTGCGAGAGCATCAGAGTCAGTGCTGAGTGCTGCAAGTAGTCGATAAGCAGCAGCTTTTGTTTGATCAGTCATTTGTTTGTTACTTCTAAGAGCAATCAGAGACGTGATCGTCTCTATGACCATTTTACTCTATAAATAGGCACTGGGTAAGATTTACTTGCGAGGATTACTCAAAAGATTACTCAAAGGGTCACCATTTATGAGAATGAATTACGCAAGGAGACGCTACAACCGCTTACTTGAGAGTGGGCAAACCACTCGTGGAAAAACAATCAAGATGGATGAGCGATCAAGACTTGTTGCTGAGACCGTGTTGAGGTCTGGCTATGTAAATGTCGGAGAGATGTTTATTGATCTTCTTTACAAAGAAGCCAATCGAATTAATCCGAGCATGTGCTTGCCGATGGTGTCTGGATTGAAAGAGAAAGAAGATGAGCTCAGTCGGCAACTAATCGAACTACAAACGCTCATCGCTAAGCAACGGAGCATCATCTGATGGAAAGCACTGATTTTGAAATCACGTCTCATCATCGGACGGTCACTGAGCTTGTGAGTTCGACAAAACGAGCACTAAGCACAGCTGAGAATGAAGGATCGATCAGCGATTGGCTCAAAGCAATTGAGACTTCAAT
>Ga0213868_10001156_pt1 | contig 25555 bp, 9 predicted proteins | sample PICome_9_FD_160087 | JGI IMG/M metagenome (GOLD analysis project Ga0213868, IMG submission 160087) | Coastal seawater microbial communities near Pivers Island, North Carolina, United States - PICO127 | ecosystem: Environmental > Aquatic > Marine > Coastal | place: USA: North Carolina | collected... | reverse complement strand
CACCGCCGCCACCGCCGCCACCGCCGCCACCGCCGCCACCGCCGCCACCGCCGCCCCCATCAAGGTTGTTGAGATCCCGCGGGCGCGCCTGTTCTACATCGTCAATGAGCTGGTTCACCCTGGCTTCAATGGTGTCAAACTTGTCCCTCACGGCCGAGACGTCCCGGCACGCCTTCTCAAGGTCGCTGGGGTCCACCATGAGTTGCCTGCGCTCGCGCAGCGCCCGATCGGTCTCAATGATCAGGTTTTGCATCCGGGTTGTGAGATCGGCCTTTCCGTCGGTGCCGTTGACCCACCGCGCCAGATCGCCCTTGACGAGCCCCCCGTCCAAATCCTCCTTAAGCTCCCCCGCCCACGCCTCGTACTCGGGGACCGCGTTCTCGTGCAGGTAGTACATCTGGCGCGCCGGCACGTACTGCAGGCTGTGGTGGCCAACCAGGTAGTAGAGCAGCCCCGTGCCAATCGTCACGCCGGCAACGTACGGCGCCGACTCGGCAAAAAACATCGCCGCTCCGGCCACGTGCGGGTTCCTCTGCGCGATTTCGGCCGCCTGTCGTTTCAGGAGCGTCGCCAACGTCAGGTTCATCTGCGCCTCGGTCCCGGTCACCCACTCGGGAAGGTGGCACCTTGCAATATACCACGCCCACTCAATCTGGCGCCCAGCCCAGCTGGTGTTTTGGCGCGCCGCCCGCTGCTGCAGCATCGCGACGATGGTGTCGATGATCTTTTGCAGGTTGTAGCCTACCACCGACGTGCCCGCCGCCGCCGCATACTCCGCAAGATCGGACGTGATGCCTCCCCGGACAGGGCGAGCCGCGCGTCCCGCGCGTCGGCCGCGTTGCGACGACCGCTGAGGCGGTGCCCGCGTCTTCTGGCGCAGGCCCCCCTTGACGATCGCACCCGCCGCGATGACCGCCGGCACCGTGATCCAGGGATTCGTGACGCCGGCACCGATGATGATGGCCGCACCGCCGGCCAGCACCGCGCCGCGACGCAGCCTGGTCGCAAGCACGAATCGCCGGAAGCTTGCGAGCCGGTCTAGACTGAACAGGTGCGTCTGGGTGAGCCACCGACCCCTGGCGGTCAAATCCGCGTATGCGCCTTCAAAGTCGTCTTGGGGGGCGATCGTGCCAACTGGGGTGGCGGGGGTGCTGTAGCTGCTGTTGCTGCTGTTGCTGCTGCTGGCGTCCTCCTCCGGGGGGATCACGATCCGAAAAGGTGTGGACAGCGTGGACGGCGATGGCCGATCGCTCTCCGAGATCGTAATTTCCTCGTAATCGCCCTTGGCCAGCTCAAGCTTCTGACGCGCCTGGGGGGTCATGCCCAGAAGCGCGGCCTTGTTCATGTCAAGCGCCTCTTGCACGGAGCCCGCAAACTTGGGCTGGAGGATTCCGGCGCCTTCAAAAAAGCCGACTTCCGCGTACAGGAGCTCCATTTGGATCAGCAGGTCACAGTCGGGCTTCATCGCGTCGATGCGCTCCATCGCCGTGAGGTACGCAATGCCGAGCGACCGACTAAAAAGGTGTGGGTCCCGTGTCCACGAGTCGTCGAGATTCATTTTTAAGGGTGCGTGCGTGAAGGTGAGGTTCTCTTACCAAACAACGCACACGCGGTGACTTATTACACATGCACGTGTGCGGCGGTGAGCAGGCACGCCTCGCTCAGCCGCACGGCCGCGCACTGCGTGAACACGCCCACAAGACCTTGGATCGCGTCCCGGCAAGTCCGGTCACTGGCGACGCGCTCGACGCCCGCGCACGAAACGCGCACGTTCTGAAGCAGTGGTACGAGCATGGCCATGCCCACGCCCATGGCGCCCACGAGCGCGCGCCGCGACGGCTCGTTGCTCTGCACATTCGGTGCGCTGTCGGGAGGGTCGGGCACCTGCAGAATCGTCCGGACCTTCTGGAGCGTGGGGTCGGTGCTCGCCGCGGTTTGCTGCCGCAGGTGCGCACGCAGCTCCCTCTGTGCGTCGGCGATGCCGTTGAGGAAGCTCGCGCGCTCGGCGGCCTGCTCGTCCGTGAATGTGAACGCGGGGGTTTGGTCGCTGCCCAGGGCGTCGAGCACGCTGTCGCGCGCGTTGGCGACGGCAGTCCAGTCCTGCAAGGGCTGGCGGTTTGCCAGATTCGCGAGGGGCGCCGCGATGTTGAGGGTTTTCCGGTTGGCCACTTGCGTGAAGACGTCGTCTGGTACCGATTGCATGGCGCCTGTCATGAGCACGTCGCTGACGTCGAACGCATTCTGCGTCCGCATGGCGGCGTTCAGCCAGTCCAGGTGCAGCTTGGTCAGCAGGCTGAGCCGCCCGTACAAATCCTTTGCGTGCAGCTCGTCGTGCCTCCGCTTCTGCGCAATCGCAAACGGCGCGGGGGGCACCGAGTGCCAGTACGACCGCTCATCGCCGTCCGGTGGCAGCTCAAGCGTGATCTCCACGGCATCAAACGGTGTGCTCGGGTCGGCACTCGCCAGCGCCGCCACCACGGCCTGCATCACGCGCTCGGCATTCCACGCAATGGAGGACACGCGCGCGGCGAGCTTCGCCGTCTCGGGCGTGGAAACGTGCGCCTCGGCCGCGCGCGTGACCTCAACCACCGGCAGGGGCGTGTCCGCCCCAACCGCCGTTCCCAAGGGCGTTGCGCCGCTCGGAAGCGCGCCGACGACGGCGCGGCTGGCCGCAAACGTCGCGACCATGCACGCGTCCTCGCGAATGACGTGCACCGTGTTCGGGTGCGCCGCCTCAACCTCCGTGTCCATACCGGGGTCGTGCAGACAGTCAAGCACCGGCTTGAGCCGAATGCACAAGGGTCTCTTGGGCGGGTTGGCGTCCGTCTCGTCTCGGAGGCAGCGCAGAAGAGAACCAAACGCGTATGCGAGCGCGTCGCAGAACACGGGCACGGTCCCGAACATCGGCGCGGCGCACGGCGGGAACGTGGGCGCGGGGCGCGCGTCGCCAAACCCAAAGGGCACGTAGTACGAGCGGTGCTTGCCTTGCCCAAGCTCGACCATCGTGAGCGCCTCCGCCAGCTCGTCAATGTCCAGCTCCTCCGCCCGGTTGAGCGCGGGCTCCATTTGCAAGCTCGCCAACCGAAAGCGCATCGCTGCGACGAGCTCCCGTGTCGTCATGCGCACGAGGCGCTTTGTGGGTGACCGCCCGCGCAGCGCCACCACCTGTAACGAGTTGAACTCGCCAGTGGCCTCCAGAAGGCGCGCGGAGGGGTACGCGGCGGTGATGGCCTGCACCAGCGTGGCGTCGCCGGTCAGGCTCTTTGCGCGCAGGAAAGCCGCCACGCCGTCGTGGCGGTCGCCAAAGAGCGAGGCGGTCGGCCCGTGCGGCAGGCGCGCGGGCACGCGTTTCTCAAACACCGTCGCGGCGCGCTTCGCCGTGTACGCGGCGTTGCGAATCAGAGGCACCATGGCTGCGCGGAGGAACGCGTAGTCCTGGCTGAACAGCACGCGGTCAAGGAGCAGACCGGCATCGCGCCCCGCCTGTGTGGCGACGAGCGCGACGTCGGTCGTGCTCGGCGCGCCGTATCCCGCGTCGTCGTCTTCCAGCGTGTTGGTCGGGTTGCCTCCGGCGACGAGTCGCAGCAGCAGGTCTCCGGCGTGCGCGAGCCTTGCCGCCGCCCTGGACGACGCCTGCTCTAGCATCTGCAACTGCTTGGAGCTGCGTGCCTCGTGCATGCTCATCAGCTCCGCGATCCATAGGTCGCCAAAGACCTGGCACGCCAGCAAGTCGGCATTTGTGTGCTTCAGCCCCAGCGCCTCCAGGACCGACTTGTCGGACTCTTGGAGGGCGCGACTGGCGACGAGGCGGAGGCGTCGTTGCGTGCGCTCGGGCACCGACGCGATGGCGGCCGAAAACTGGATGTCGGCGGGCGTGGACAGCGCGAGTGTTGAGTGCCGCGGAGGTGGCTTGAGCGTGGTGGACTGCGACGAAGCGATAGTCTGGCACACGCAATAGAGCGCGATGTGCGCGTCGCGGCTGGCCTCCCACACGGGCACGAAGCGCGCGAGCGCCAGGCTGGCCGCGCGCATGGCCAATGCGAGCTGCGTCGCCGCCGCTTCGTACTGGGTGTATTGGCGCGTCAGCACGCCGTTCACCTCAGCGTCGGCGTACTCAGTCGTCGGCTTGGGCGCATTCGCAAAGAGGTGCACCCCGGCGCGCGCGCGCACGCGCTGTGGCAGTCGTCGCACCCACAGGCTAATGCGGCTCTCGCGAGGCACGCGCATATCCGCAACCGCTTTGGACAGCTGCACAAGCAGCTGCTCGCCCGGCCCAACCTTGTCCAGAAAGGGGAAGAACAGCTTCGCCTTGACGCGCCCCTTGGCTTCTTGGAAGAACCCCTTGCGGCTCTCGAGGGTATTGCTCCAGGCTCCGGCATCGTCCTCCCAGACATTGGCGATGTGCGTTTTTGCATTTGCCAGCAACCCCTTTAGCCCGGTTTGCCTTGCGCGCCTCCCGAGCACGGTCGTCACGTACCAAGCGGGAGCGATGAACGTGCGGTCAAACCACGTCTGCCCGCGGTAGTCGTCGTCGGCGCCGCTGTCCAGCATGCGCATGATCTTGTCGATCGCGGCGCGCACGCGCTGCATGCTGCGGATCGTGCCGGCCGCTGCCGCACCGAGCACGTGCGCGTCGGCGCGGCCGCAGCGGATTTCGTGGTGCTGCGTGGTCGGGTTGCACGCCATCGGGTCGTCGATCGAGATGCGCACGTGCACGCCCGTGGTGAACTGGTTGTCGAGTCGCAGCGTGAGGTTGGAGACGGACGGCGTGTCGTTCGTCAGCCAGTTCCAGACGGCGCGCAGCGTGCTAAAGCTCTTCAGCTTGCTCACGGTGCTGGGATCGATCGCGTCGTCGTTCTGCATGGCTCTGAGCACCGAGATGGTCTCGAGCGCTTTCGCAAACTCTTCCAGGGACAGCGACACCTCCTTGGGCTTAGGCGCGGGGCGCGTGCGCATGTACGCATTGAGAGTCTGCATGCCGACTTGGACTGCCAACGCGCTCCGCCTCTGCAGGTCGTCCGAGTCGCTGAGCTCGTACGCATTGGGAGCGACGTGGTTGAGCAAGGCGGTGGTGAAGCTCCAGCCAAGTCCAGACGCCACGGTCGCCACCAGGAACACCGCGGTGGTGGGGGTTGCAATTGCAAGTCCTTGGACCGCTGCCTGGATGGCGGTGGCGTTGCTCGCCAGGTAGTTCGCACCAATCCTGATGGCGACGCCGGACATTGCCTCGACGGCTTGCCGGACGAGCAGTTTGCGCCCAGCCAAGTCGGCTTGGCTGTCGTCCAATATGTGCACGGTCGGCGTGGGGCCAAAGACGAGCGGGTAGGGCGCACGGACCACATTGCATCGCACATCCGTGACGCGGTGCGGCACGAGGCTTGCCTCCGCGGTCACCGTGGACTCGCCGACCACCACCCCGTTTTCCCGGTACGCGTGTACCAAGGCGACGCGCACCGACTGCAGCGGGTGCTGGCCGTCCTCGGTCGCGGCGACGACGGCGATCGGCGTAAAGATGCGCGTGTTCGTCTCCGCGTCCTCGTGCAACCCCTTGTGAAACTCGAGCTTGTGCACGCGCGCATTCGCATTGTCGGGGTCGGGCGTGCCCTCGGACACGTAGCCGTCGATCAGCAGCTGCGTTGCGCCGGCGCGTTTGCGCACCTGCACCACGATCTCGGGCGCACGCGTTTGCACCGCGGACGCGCCCGGGCTGGTGAGGGCCGTCCCGATGTCCTGGTACGTCGCCTGGGCGCGGCTGAGCGTGAGGATGTGCCGCTCGGACGGCGTGCGCTGCAGGCTGTCGTAGACCGACGTGGTTTGAAGCTCGCGGAAGAGCACGTCTTCTCCCTCACCCGCGCCACCGTCGTCTGCGGCCATCGCGCCCTCGCTTCTAATAGGTTGCGCCGCCCCCGCGATCTTATGAAGGAATCATAACCGTAGGCGGTGCGTCTGGTAAAGAGAGTGGTTGCACGCGCGCATGCTGCAGCCGCCCGAGGCGAAGCTTTACGAGCACTTTGTCGACCGGTCGCTGCGCGAGATATCGCTCGGCCTCAAGCTCGACAATCCACACGCCGGTAGCCGCAAGCGCAAGGTGCACGACGCGCTCGCGCGCCGGAGCGGCGTGCCGCGCAGCGCGGCCGAGAAGGTGATCGAGGGCCGCTTCCTGCTCGGCGGCGACGACGGGAGCTACCTGGCGAGCGGGCTCGCGTGCCTCTGGTCAACCGTGGGCGCGGGCGCGGGCGACGGCGCCGACGACCTGTCGCTCGCGCCCGCGTCGCTGTACGCGCCCGATGCCGTCAACGGCATCCGCCGCGGCCTGCTCAAGGCGCTGGAGCGCGAGAACGAGGCGATGCGCAAGGAGGCGCCCAAGCGGCTGCCGATGCTCATGAAGATGCTCGTGACCGTCGTCGACTTCGTGCCCGACGTGGAGTCGGAGACGGTCGACCTGCTCAAGTCGGAGCGGTTGCCGAAGACCGTCGCCGAGCGCAAGCGGGTCGTCGACTTTTTGGTCAAGCTCAAGGCCATCCTGGCCGAGGCGGACGACTCGCTGGACAGCGAGCGCACGCTTGCGGGACGCATCCTGCGCTCGCAGCGCGGGCAGGTGGCGGAGGTGGCGCGGCTGATGCAGGAGAACCAGCGCCTCGTGGACGAGGCGAAGAAGCGGAGCGCGGAGTACCAGAAGGAGCTGACCGACATGGGCCAGCAGTACAGCGCGATGCTGGTGCGCGAGCGCGAGGGGTCGGGCAAGAAGCTCGAGGACGAGTGGCAGGAGCAGGTGGAATTCGCCAGGAAGCGCGCCAAGGAGCTGGGCGAGCAGCTGGAGGCCTTGAAGAGGACGGCCGTGGACAAGGCGACGGACGACGCCGAGATCGCGCGCCTGCGCCGCGAGGCGGCGAGGCTCGCCGCGGAGCTCAAGCTCGCGCAGCAGGCGGTGGAGAGCTCGCAGGTGGAGTACGCCGAAAAGCTGGAGGAGGCGAAGCGGGCGGCGCAGGTGAGGCTTGCCGAGCAGTCCGAGGCGATCGCCCAGCTGCAGGCCAAGGCGGCGGCGGACCTGCAGAAGGAGAAGGAGGCGGCCCAGGCGTGGCTTGACGCGGCCAACCAGACGACCGAGGAGCTCGCAAAGAGGGATAAGGAGCAGGCGGAGGCGAAGCTGCGCGCCGCGCAGGAGCAGAAGGAGAAGGAGCTCGCGCAGGCCAAGAAGGAGTTTGCCGAGGCGCTGGCGAGGCGCGACAGGGAGGTTGAGGAGCGCGCCAAGGCCGAGGCGACGGCGAAGGCGGCGGAGGCGGCCAAGGTGATCCGAGAGAGGGAGGCGGAGAAGGCCACGCTGGAGGCGCAGCAGCAGCAGCTCAAGACCGAGGTGGAGGCGACGCGGGCCCGGATCAGCGAGATGGAGGCGGCGCAGCAGCAGGCGCAGAAGGATGATGAGGAGGCGGAGAAGGCCGAGAAGGCGCAGCGCGAGCAGGAGGTCGCCGCCCTGCTCGCCCAGCGGGAGCAGCAACTCAAGCGGTACGACGCGCTGGTCAAGACGGTGGTCGACCTGCGCGCCCAAGGCGTCGCCGTGCCAGAGCTGCCCAAGGGCGTTGAGGAGGCGATGGAGAAGGTGAGCGAGGCGCGCAAGGCAGTGTACGCCGAGCAGAAGACGCAGCGCGACAACCTGCAGGCTGCGATCACGTCCATTGAGGCGCTGGTGCAGGCCACGCAAAACGAGCGCTCGCGCAACGCTGAAGCGCGCGATACGGCGCTGGCCAGCATCCAGGCGGACAGGGATGCGCGCATGGCGCATATCGCAACAGACCAAGCGGCTAACACCAAAGACGTAATGCGCCTGACAGTCGAGTGGAACAAGGTGTACCCCCAAGACGCCAAAAAGTGGGGCGAGCTGCTCGACAACTGGATCGTTGAGTCTGGCAAGATCATCAATGACGACTCCACGTCAGACTGGGAAAAGAAGCGGCTTGGAAAAGAATTGCGCACGGAGCAGAAGCCAGAATTCGAGAACGTGATCAATAAGTGCACGAACGACGAGTCGCGGCAGTACGCCCGACAGCTGGTTGACTTGTTCCAGGGCACGTGGGCCATTGACGATGAAAGATGGGATGCGTTGCAGGAGGCGAAGGGCCGCGCGGACAGGGCGAACGAGAGCTACGAGACGATGGCTGCGGCCAACGCGGATGCGTTTGTGGCGCGCAAGCAGGAGCTGGGGGCGAAGCGACAGGAGCTCAAGGACCTGCGCAAGCAGCAGGCGGAGGCGAACGCCCAGGCGGGATCGCTCGCCCTCGTCCCAAAAGACCAGAGCACCCAGCTCGTCGTCTTCGACACCGTGCGCACGACGCTGGCGGACATGATCAAGAAGGGCGAGGCCGACGAGGAGCCGGCGAGCAAAGAGGAGAAGCTCAAGATGTTGAAGGCGCTTGACGCGTTCTGGAACGACCCGGGCTACAAGGAGCGGCGCGAGAACCTCCTCAACAACTACGGCCAGCTCGTCACGATCCGGGACAAGATGAGGGCCGCGATCCAAGCGGTGCTGGAGGGGTCGCCCACGCAGCAGGTGGCGATTGCGGACGCGATCCGCACCAACGCCGCCCAGATCACGGAGCTGAGCAAGCTCTTTCAGACATTCCTCTTCAAGCACTACAAGCAGGACGCCTTCTACGACGGCATGGTGGTCGCCTCCAAGGAGCTGGAGCGGTGGCTGCAAACGAACGCCGCAGAAGACCTTCGCGTGCGCATCGCGGAGGGCGACGAGGCAGCGGTGGACGCGGCCAAGCTGGGCGCACCGGACATCAACCCGGCGATCGCGTACAACCACACGCTGGACGGCACGCAGCTGAGCGCGGACGGCTTTGGGGGCGACTTCAGCCGCGTCGCCGTCCTGCGCGGCCTGGTGGGCCAGCGCGGCCCAACGGAGCCCGCCTCCGCGATCTGCGCGCACGACGACCTGCTGCCGTACGCGCTGCCGCCGCTCGACGCCTTCGCGCGCTGCGCCGTGCCCGTGCGCCTGCTGCTGGAATCGAGCCCCGACCCGACGGACGAGGACGTGCGCGCGGCGCTGCGCACGTGCGCCGCAGTGGGCAGCGGCGGCAGCAACAAGCGGCGCAAGCTGAACGACGCGCACGACGAGGACGCCGAGTCGCCCGCCGCCGCGGCCGAGGCGCTGGCACTGCTGCGCGACAACTATGCGCTGATCGGGCGCACGCCTGCCGACGAGCTGCCGGCCGAGCGGCACGGCGTCGAGCGGCCGCACGAGGCGCGCTGGATGCCGCAGGGCCCGCGCGGCGAGTCGATGGCGCGCGTCGCGGTGCTGGAGCACGCGATTGCGCGCTGCGCGCAGGTGGCCGCGCGCGCTGACACGGGTGCCGACGCGGCGGAGGCGCTGCACCGCGCTGCGGCTGTGCTCAAGTTTGGGCAGATGGAGGCGCTGTACGCGCTCAACGAGGCGGCCGAGTTTGAGGACGCGCCGCACCCGCTGGGCACCGACGAGCCGCTCGTCACGCGGCCGTGCGCGATGGTGCGCGGCACGCTCTCCTACCCGACCGACGCGGGCGTGCGTCCGCTCAGCGCGGCGCAAATTCGTGAGGAGGAGGAGGGTAAGCGTCCACTCAGCGGCGCGCAAAGCCTGGCCAATGCCATGGGCGACGCGGCGGTCGCGACGGCGTCGTTGCGCAACAACCTGCGCCGGCAGGGCCGCGCGTCGCACTTTTACGTGGCGCCGCCCGCCGACGCGCTCGAGTTCCGTCCCGCGTGCGCAACGGGTGTGGTCGGTGTGGTCGCCCCCGCCGTCGTCGCTGGCGCCGCCGCCCTCGCCGCCGCGGCCGCCGCCACCACAGCGCCCGCCCCGCCACAGCCGCCGCTGGTCGTCAACGCCCCGCCGGTGCCGCCGGGGGCAGCGGGTGCGGCGGGCGCGGCGGCGCATGCCGCGCGCGTGCCAGCACCCCCGGCGCTGCCTGCGCTGCCGCCGCGCGACCTGAACTCCCCCGCGACGCGCGCCCTTCCCAGTGAGCTGGAGGCGCTGCGCCTGCGGGAGAAGGACCTCCTTGAGCTGCTCAACACGTACGCCGCCAGGTGGCGCGAGAAGTTTGATCTTGACGAGCGGAAGGCCGACAACCCTGCGCGCATCGCGGAGGACAAGTTGCTGGTGGCCGAGCGGGACCTGCAGCTCAAGCAGCTGGAGGAGGTCCAGGCACGGATTGTGCAGCTCTACCCCAAAGAGAAGGAGCGGTCTGGGGCAGACACTGCGCGGGAGGAGCGGGACAGGCAGATGATGGAGAGCGTCAAGGAGCTGCGGGCGGCCAGCGCCAAGCAGTACGCCGCGGCGGAGGCGGAGAAGGCCGTGCGCGCGGAGCGGGCGCGCGAGGCGCGGCTGGCGGCGGCGCGCGCGCGGGGGGCGGTGGCCAACGAGCGGCTGCGGCCGAGCGATTACGCGGCCGACACGTGGCGGCGCGTGATCAACCGCGCCATCGTCTCGGTGGCGAGCCTCACGGGGCTCGAGGGCGCCGAGGATGACGACGCGCCCGACGCGGTGGACGCCTTCCTCAAGGTGCACGCGTCGCCCAAGGACGGCGCGGGCGCGGTGACGGCGCAGGCGCGGCGCGACGGGCTGTGGACGGAGATGCAGCGGCACCTGGCCATCTCGCAGGACCGCTTGTGGATCTTCATCCGGCTCATGAGCGGAGGCATTGGCGGCGATGTGAACCAGGTGATCACCACGGCAAGCGAGACGACGCTCAAAACGACGAAGGCCATTCAGGACCAGCGCCTCGAGATCGCCAAGCGCGTCAGCGACACGCAGTCCAAGATCGTCGAGACGGTGGTTGCGTCGATGCTCAAGAACAGCAAGATGACGATGGACTACAAGGACGAGAACCTGGCGGTCATCGACGGCGAGGCAAAGCAGGACCTGAAGGACCTTGCCTCGGGCGCGAGCGGTCGTCCCTTTTTTGAGGCCAACGTGGCGCTCAAAAACCTGACCGAGAAGACCGGTGAGGCACCGGCGCTCAAGGATGTGCTCGCGGGTCTTGCGAGCGTGGGGTTGCAGATGCAGACCACGCTCGAGCAGTCGCTGGCCGAGCCGGGCGCGGCGTCAGCATCGCTGGTGGAGCTATCGCACCCGTCCAACAGCTACTTCGTGTCGATGCGTCCCGACGCCGTGGCGGCCATCCGGTCGGCGCACGAGACGCTCAACTCCGAGCTGGGCGTCGTTGGCGGGCGCCGGCGGCTCGCGCTCTGGGAGCTCGTCGAGGGCGGGTGCCAGGTGCTGACGAATCGCTTCGCGGAGCTGTGCGGCTTCCTGCTCGTGCAGACGCGCACGTCAACGGGCGTGAGCGCCATGTACGTCTCGCACCAGAGCATATACACCAACGCGTGCCAGGCGCGCGTGGCGCTCGCCAAGCTCGTGGCCGCCGCGAGCGCATACATCGCGCGCGTGTCGCCGCCCGTGTTCGACGCGCCCGATCCGCAGGCCGAGCGCGGCCGCGCACTCGTGGCCGGCGAGCGGGTGACCGACATGTCGATCACCGCGGTGCCGCCGCGGTCGGTGGCGCGCGAGCCGCTCTTTGCGCCCATCTCCGCCCGCGGATGGGTCAACATTGGCGGAAAGCGGCACTGAACGCGGAAGGGCGAACGTGGTGTTATTAATGACCAATTAATAACCTTCTTAAGAATTCACTTCAGTGAGAATTAGTTGAGCACTTCACCCTTGGCCCAGGTGCTCAACTATTTCTTGAAGCATATGGATCTCGCATCTGAGATTTATTATTAAGTGCGTGTAGCACACCCGAGAATTAGTTTTGGTCCGCGCGGCGGCGGCGTTCGTGCGCAGCGAAGACGCGGTCGGTCACGCGGGTCATCGGGTCGTCGGTGCGCGCGGCCCGGATGGGCCGGGTGGATGGGAACATGCCACCACCGGCGTGCATGAACCCACCGCTGCCCCAGCCGGACGGCTCGGGGACGGTGGACGCGTCGTTGGGTGACAACTGCAGCGCGCTGAACGTGTCACGGGCGGCGTTGGCCTCGGCCGACTGCGACTGGAGCCACTGCAGGTACATCACCGCGCTCACGAGCGCGATGCTGCTTGCCGCGAGCGCCTGGAGGCCGAGGCGCTTGAGGCCGTGGTTGACCATCGAGACGGCCTGCGTCTCCGAGAGGGGTGCGTCGCCTTTGCGCCGCACGATGCGGTGGACGATGCTGGCGATGCGCCCGACAGGCGCGGACTCGACCAGCGGCTCGGGCGGCGGTGGGGGGGGGGGCGCCTCTGCCGCCGCCGCATCGGAGGCGCGGCGCGCCGATGCGCGCCGCGCCGCCAGCGCCGCGCTGCGCTCCAGGCGGTCGGCCTGCATCTTGCGTTCGCACTCGCGCTGCCACTTTTGCTCGCTGACCATCCGCCCGTACTCCTCGCGCTCCTTGCGCTGCGCCTCGAGCATCCTGACGACCGTCTCCTGCTCGTTCTGGCCGACTGTGGCGCGGCCCCACACAGCGTACTTGCCCGAGCCGAGCTCCTTGGACCAGAAGACGTGGCACGGGAAGTGGCGCGTAGCGCCCTGCATCTCCCTGCTGAGCCCAAGCGGGTCGTCGTCGTCGCGCAGCGCGTCGATCTGGTACAGATCAAGCTGCGCAAACTGCGAGGGGCTCAGGAAGCTCTGGTTGTTAGGGTCCTGGCTCACGGCGAACTTGAAGTAGCTACGGCGCAGCGCCTTCCCGGTGGGCGCATAGACGTCCGATTCGGAGCCGGAGTCGGAGTCGGAGTCGGAGTCGGAGTCGGAGCTCGAGTCGAAGTCGGTGTCGGCCATCGCTGCGCTTCCACCAATAGAGAGCAGCGAGTGGCACGTTATTTCGCTTGCGCAGCAAACACGGCAGTTGGCACGCGCGCACGCGATAAATTTGGAACGGGTTTGCAACTTGTAACAGCAATCGGTTCGGGTGACAAACGCCGCTAAGGGGCTGCGCGCAATTGCCAGAAGCGGGCGGTGCCCATGGACGACGAGGACATGGACGATGCTCTGAGGGAGGAGCAGGACCGCGCACTGGACGAGCAGCTGGCAGACCAGCAGCACGGTGAAGGGGAGCGGGACCAGCAGTCCGATGGCCCCCGGGATGATGGAGGGGAGGGGAACTCGTACATGGAGGTCGACGCCGAGCCAGTGCGGGAAAGCGCGCGGCAGCGTGCGCAGCGGTCGCGCGCCGGCCCGTCGGCCGCTGCCGAGGAGGAGCGTCTAGGGGACGGCGACGACGATGCGCTGTCCAACGACCTTAACCTGGCGAGCGAGGACGAGCGGGACGAGCAGGACGAGCAGGACGAGTTTGCAAACATACGGCAGGGCAATGCGAGGAGGCGCGCACAGAGCAGCGACGGCGGCGGCGACGAGGACGAGGCGGAGGCCAACAACAACAACGGCGACGACGACGCGTCGTCCACGTACACCCACCGGCTGCGACAAGGACTCCGCGACATCCCTGGATGGAACGCGCAGATCATGGGGGACGGGATCACCGCAGTGCCGCCGCTGTTTTCCACGGGCCTGCCCGGCTACTGGGCGCAATTCTCGAACGCGGGCCCGTTCCCGGACGGCGTCAAGTGCAGGCCAGTGCGCGTGATCGACCTGGGATTCGTGGGTGCGTGGCAGCAGGCCTCGGACGCCGAGCGCGTGTCCGACATGACGGCACAGACCGACGGGGTGGCCAAGGCGCGCACCGTGGCCACGTGCGCGCTGATGGGGCTGCTGAGCGTTGGCATGGCCAAGGGCTTTGTCGCGTCGCCAAACCACTCCGAGTTGGCCGACGCGCGTCGCAAGGACCCGGAGGAGTTTAGCAAGGCCGAGCGGAAGCTCAACGGCAAGGTCAAGACGTACACGTTCTGCCCCAACGCAACGGATGGCGACGCGGCGATGGCGCACGAGACGGCCATGATGTTTTCCTTTGTGCACATTGCGATTCACAACTCGAGCGGCAAGTACGTGGGCTTCAAGATCCTCATGCTCGTCTTCGACAAGGGATTCTCGCTCGACGATCTGGTCAACAAGGTGATGAAGGAGAACGCGCTGATCAAAAAGTCGGGCCAGATCAACGGCATGCCTGAGGAGCAGCGCACTTCCAAGATGGTGCAGCAGAACATGATGCAGCGCTCGCAGATGGACGACGACAACCTCGAGGCGACGGCGGTGATGCAGTACAGGCGCATCTGCTGCAACCACGACTACCTCAAGTTCTTGAAGAACGTGGGTGGCAACACGGCGGGCCAGCACGGGCGGCCGTACTACGAGAACATCGCCAGGGACACGCCGCCGGGCTGCGCCATGCACGACTTTGCCAAGTGTCCCGAGAACGAGTATGGCGGGCGGCACCCCATTGGCCCCACGATATCGCACAACCACAAGCGCTACGTGCGGCCGAGCGACGATTCGCCCGGCGTCAACGTGTTCACCGCGGGCACGCTCGACGCGCGCGGCAAGCCCATCGATCTGCACGAGTCGCTCATCAACCCTAACGATTGGTACGACGACTTTGGCAACTTTGACCCGCCGCAGCACGTCAAGGACAGTGGCTGGTGCCACATCTGCCACGACCCGAGCGTCACCAACATCATGAGCGCGCCGCTGCCCCACAAGATGCACGGCAACGTCGAGCCCGAGGACTGCCTGCTCCGAATCTTCTGGGAGCAAAACAAAGGCAGCAACCCGATACTGGTCAAGGCGCGCGAGCGCGGGCTCGTCGCCTTTGAGAAGAACCGCGACGCGGTGCTGGCACTCTTTCACCGCATGGAGGACACGTTGGACCCGGAGGCGCAGAACCTGGCGCGCGCCGTGCTTGAGACCGAGATGCTGAGCAACGACAGCCTTAACAAGAGCGCCGCCGAGGAGGCGAGCCTTGAGAAGCGCGCCTACGGCAAGGCCAGCACCAGCGAGGGCGAAAAGTGGGTGCTCTCGGTGCGGCAGCCGCTGCGCGACATCTCGATTGAGCAAGAGAAGGTGCACGCCATGGTCAACGACGACGACAAGCGGATGCGCATCGAGATCAGCAAGCGCGACTACGACGTGGGACAGGGCCAACCGATCGAGTACGACGTCATGAGCGCTCGGCGCGACCGCCGCGCAAGGCACACCGAGGCAACTCGGGCGACGGTCAAGCTCGGGATGCAGCGCTTTGCGCACACCTACGGCCGCGCCAAGTGCGTCAAGCTGATCCCGCCCGGCTACTACGACGTGGCCAAGGTGGGCCTGGAGGCGGCGGTCAAGGAGGCGGGCGGTATTGCCAATCGGCGCGCCGAGGGCGGCCGCAACCTCGGCCGCAAGGTCAACCCCGACGATCCCAACGCGCCCATCGGCACGGCCAACATCGGCTTTGCCCACGCGCAGTCGCTCGTCGCGACCGACCTCACGCCCTTTGGCCACCACCGCGCGTTTCTGATGCGCCTCTTCTCGAGCGGCGTCAACATCGCGGGACGCGACGTCAAGCTGATGCTCGAGTGCCACGTGCACGCCTTCGAGCCGTGCGCTTGGCTTTTTCGAACGCGCTCACCCACGCACGTGAGCACGTAAGCACGGAAGCACGCACGCACGCAGGTTTCAAGAGGTGAGCTTTTTCTTGCTGCTCTGCGGGGGACCCGGTAAGCACGCATCGCAGAACTCTTCACAACTTTAGAACACTTACATACTGAGCAGTGCGGACATCAACTTCTGATCGCACAGCGTGCTACGTACTGGCAAGTCGCTCACCTGGTTAGAGCGAGCGTGGCAGGTTCGGGCAAGTCGATGCGCGCCAAGCGCATGATGGAGCTGCTGCCCGAAGGCTGGGTTCACGCATCGGGCGGCGGGTCTGCCAAGGCAAGCCGCGCTGCTTAGCACGTCCTCATGATTGGGAGGCTGACGCCACCACGCTTTGCGCCGTGGCAGGCCGGCATGAACGGTGGCTTCGACCATCTCTGCGGCCGCTTGGTTTACTACGACGGTGCCCCCCCCCCCTTCCCGCGGGAGTCGTCCCATCCGTACCTGACGCCCGTTTGCCTGCTGCATGCGCAGAGATCACCAGCGACTTTGCCTCGCAGGACTCGGAGCGGATCGAGTGAGCCCGTATTTGAACACGCACGCACGCACGCACGCACGCACGCACGCACGCACGCACGCACGCACGCACCTCCCAAACCTCTTGCTCACGCACTCCCTACCGTTTTAGGTATCTCAAGAGTATAACCGTGCGCTGTGTCACTCGAACACCCACCCACCCATCCACGCACGCACGCACGCACGCCACAGACACGCCCATTACAGATGGAGCAGCGGGTCCTGAACACGCGCTCGGTGCGGACGATCGGATCCAACGGACTGGAGACCTTTACCACGGTCGTGCTCGACTCGCTGCACTACGAGTCGCACCTCATGTGCACCAACTGCGGCCCGCTCGGACTCAAGGGCGACACCGAGCCGTCGACCAACCGCGCGGCGCTCTCGGACCGCTCGTGGGCGCACATCGTGCACTCCAACGAGGACCACGACGCGGGGGACGTCGAGTTCGAGGTGCAGAAGTGCTCCGACGAGGTCAAGCAGCAGGTCAACCGATACCGCGTGGTGGCCAGCATCGTGGCCTACGTGCTCATCTTCATCAAGCACATTCCCTCGTGCCGACCCAACCTGAGCTACGCCAATCTGCTGTGCAACAAGTGGTACGAGATCATGTGGACCGAGTACAACCTCCCGCGCCCGTCGAAGCGCAAGAAGCTGAAGCTGCGCATGATGCTCGAGCTCTTTGCGATTGAAAGCGCCGTCTTCGAAAAGTTTGCGCTGCCCGAGTCGGGCGTCGATTTCGAGGACATGCGCCCCGACGAGAACGGCTACTTGGCACCCTTTGCCATCGAGCAGCTGGTGGACGTGGTGTGCAGCCTGCAGCGCTGTCTCGACCACGAGGTGATCCTCAACGCTTGGTCGCACTCGCTCGACCACTCGCCGGCCACGGCGGCGCACGTCTTCCAGATGAAGACGGTGCTGGCGCAGCTGCACGGCTCGGAGCTCGATCGGCGCGTGCTGGTGGGCGACCCGGAGACGCGGGCGGCGCCGGCGGCCGTCCCGGCGGTCGCGCCGCAGGGCCGGGTGGATCCGGCGGCGCCGGCATTTGACCGGGCGTTCTTGGCGCGGATGGACACCCAGGCGCTTCAGCAGCAGCAGCAGCAGCAGCAGCAGCAGCAGCAGCAGCAGCAGCAGCAGCAGCAGCAGCACAACGACGACGACCCGCAGCAGGACCTCGTCGCGGGCACGTCGGCCAACCCGCCGTCGGCGACGGGCGCGTCGGCGGGCGGAGGGTCGCCGACGCCGACGGGGCGCACCGGCACGCCCGCCGACTGGCCCAACCGCAACAGCGTGCCCCTGCGGCCACCCAGCCACGAGTCGGGAAAGCCCACGCACTACCACTACCCCGTGGCGGCCAAAACCATGAGCGACAACATGACACGGCAGCGCGCGGCCGATGCGGCCGCGGAGCTGGCCACCACGCGCGAGCTGCGATGCGAGCTCAGCTGCCGTGGGCTCACGAAGAAGATCGGGCGCGAGGGCAGCCAGCACGCGTCGGTTACGAAAATCATGACCGACTGCGTGGGCGCACGGGACAAGGAGCCCAAGTTCCGCATGGGCTCCACGGGCGCGGTCATCAGCGCCAAGCGCGCCGCTGGCGCGTGCATGCCCAGCGCGACCGACCTGCTCAACCGTGGCATGGACATGGAGTTTTTGAAGGGCATCATGAACGGCGACGCGTCGGCGTGCTTCAGTAACGACGACGCAAAGCTCGGCCTCCGGAAGTCTGGGTGGGCGTACGAGACGCTGCCGGGCGAGATAGTGCTCAAGGGGCCCGCCGACTTCGACTTCAACTGGGCCCACCTCAGCAGCTTTTCCAAGAGCAGCAGCCTGGAGGGCGCGACCGCTTCCGCGGCGATCAAGCAAAAGTCGCTGTGGAAGAACAGCGCGCGCGTCATCCAGAGTGCTTGCAAGAACTCGTCCGGGCTGTTCTCGCTCATGGCCGCGCACTCGATGTCGACCGAGAGCATGCGCGACGTGCTCTTCATGATCGCGTGGTCGCCGATCGAGAACAAGATCCGCGTCCCGAAGAAGGTGCAGACGAATCGGTGGATGCAGTCGGCGTCCCACGGCAGGAGCGGCTTTGACATCAACGACATGCGCATGCTCTCGAACAACCGCGGCTTTGAGGACACGAAGAATGTCACGTCGATTCACCCGAAGCACATGTTCATTGAGACGAACGGCGTGCTGCAGCTCGACCCCAAGTTCGTGTCGCCGATCGACATGGAGCGACCGCTCAACTCGACCGTGGGCCTATCGCTCGGCCAGAAGAGGCTGGACCACCTGACGAACAACCGCGCATTTCCTGTGTGCATCATGCCCGAGGGCTTTGAGCGCGGCGTGCCGATCAAGGAGTGCGAGGCCTTCAACGGCATCTACTTCAACAAGCACACCGCGAGCGAGCAAGCGGCGCTCGTGCTGGAGATGGGGTTGTACCTCTCCACCGTGCCCGGCATTGCGGGCGGCCGGTTTTCGACGGTGCCCGACTCGTTCAAGGGCAGCCACCCCAACCCGACCCATCGCAAGGACTTGCACGATGCCGAACTGGAGGCAGAACGGGAGCGGGAGCGGGAGCAGCAAGCGCCGCCGCCGCCGCCGCAGCAGCAGCGGGCGCCGCAGGCTCCGCCCCCGGCCGTGGAGCACATGAGCCTGGTTGAGGGCATCAACTGGGGCGACGACACCTTGCAGGAGGGGCAGGTTCTCTTGGCCGAGTCTGACGACGAGAACGAGCCAGACGACGACGCAGCGTACGCCGAGCAGCCCGAGCTGCAGGACAGCGAGTCGCGCAGCGACCACAGCGCGGTGGAGCACGGCGTGACGCATCCCGACTCGGCCGATTCGGGCGTGCGGCCGCAGCCCGGTGCCACGGACCGCGCCACTAAGGCGAGCGTCGATCCCACCGCCATGGTGCCGTCTCTGCCCTACGAGTGGGACCAGCTGGCCATGTTCTTCTCGATCAAGATGGTTGAGACGCTGCACAATGATGTGCACGCCTACGTTGACAAGTTTCGCGACAGCTACCAGGACGTCTACGCCAACGAGGAGGCTGAGGACACGCTGGCCGGCCTGCCGCAGATCTCGGTCCGGTTTCCGGGCGTCGTGGACGCTCGCTCAAAGGCCATGGGCGAGGAGAAGACCAGGGAGCTCATGCCGCTGAGCTGCAGCGTTCCGCTCAAAGAGTCGCGCTACTGCGACGTGGCCAAGCACATCCAGAGCACGCGCGCGAGCAAGGGGCTCACGGAGGCGGTGCACTCGTTTGCACACGGCCGCGCCATCGCCTTCAACGACCCGGAGGTGCACGAGCACGAGGCGGAGTCGCGCGGTCTCGACTCGGGAATCACCATGGAGGGCAACCTCTTTGCGCGCAGCACGTGGCAGCGCTTCACGCTCTCGGCGCTCGACGCGCGCGGCATGCGCAGCCCCAAGGAGGAAGCGCGCGTGGCCGACCAAGGTCTCTGCATGCGCCTGCGTGTGCGCAACTGTCGCGCCGTCGACAAGGGTCGCGATCTTGGGGATCCGGTGCTCAACCGCGACGGTGAAAAGGCGGCCAAACCGCACACCTTTGCGGCGCAGGAGCGCAGGTACGGCAAGCGCACTCTTGGCGATACGGACGAGGACGACGAAATAATAACCGAATCGCTCAACTGTAAGCGTCGCAGCTTGGAGCGCGAGCGCGAGATGGAGGAGCTGGAGGAGTCGATGGACATTGTGCCAAGCGTGTGAGTGTGAGTGTGTGCGTGGCTGCCAAGGTTGTGCAAAATAATAATGGTGATAATGACAATAATGAAAATGAAACTATAGGCCAGCGCAAACCGGCCGGGGCGCAGCAGCGACGCGTACACGTCGGCCACCGCCCCGCGCGTCATGTTGCTGACCAGCGGCCAGCGCCACGGGGTCGTCTCCACCACGAGGTTGTCGACGCGGTGCAGGTGCGGAAGCAGGCTGCGCAGCACCATGCCCTCGGCCCCCTCGGTGTCGATCTTGATCAACGCGACGCGCTTGGCGCGGTCAAGGGCACTCAGCGCGTGCTGCACCGTTGTGAACCGCACCACCTGCGCGCCCGACGCCCGCTTGGGGCGGACCCCGGCCGCGCCCGCGGGTCGCAGGTCGGTGGCCGCTGCGTGATGCGCGCTAGCACTTTTCGCCGTGGCAAGCGCCGCACAGCCTGGCTACAATAGCGCACACCGCGCGCGCCGCTTCCCTGGGTAGGGTCAGGGGGTGCGCAGCCCCGCGGGTCCGCCCGATGGGACGCTCCATGGGCAGGCTGGCCTTTGCGACGAATGCGAGCGACGCCCCGATCTTTGCGCCCTTTCGGAGCTTCCCGGCCGACGCCCCGTGCGAGGAGCTGTGGGCCAAAACGAGGGCGGTTCGTTGGCTGAACGAGAGCGTCTCGATGCCCCCCTCGCCGCTCGACGGCGCGATCGTCGACGTCGCGCGCTTCTCGTACGACATGCTGGGAGAGAATGGTTGCGACGGCGGGGGGTACGGCTGCTGGTTCTTCCTGACGCCCGGGTTTGGGTCGCGCATCAAGCTGGGGCGCGTGATCGAGTTGGAGAACAAGCGCGCGCTCTTGCGGTGGATCGCCGCCAGCGTGAGTTGGCCGCGCGCGCTCTGGTACACGCTCAAGTGCGAGGCGCACCCGCAGTACGCGGCGTTGATGCACTCCGACACGGGCGTGTGCGCCGCCGCCGCCGTCAACGGCGTGGACACGGTGGTGGTCGGCGCGAACGAGGACCACGTCGTGCCCGAGGTCGTGATTTGCTCCCCGTGGTGCACGCGGACGGTGAGTTGCGACGAGTGCCCGGCGGTGGAGTACGCGCCGGGCTGCGCGTGCCGCCCCGGGTTTGGGGTGTCCAACTGCCACAACCGCACCGCCCCGCGGCCGCCCCTCGAACGGTGCGACAACCACGTGAACATCGCCCGCGTCGTCCTCCACCGAAAGCTGCGCGTGCTTGGCCTGGTGCTGTCGCCCGCGTTGCTCTCCCTGGCGATCGCGACGTGCGTCTGTCGGCGCCGGCGCCGGCGCCGGCGCCGGCGCTGCGCGGCGGGTCGGGGGGGCGACGCCGAACCCGCTGAGGGGTGGGAGTGCATTGATTAGCAACGGAACTTGCGCCACCGCGCTCGGATTGGGCGTCGCCCCGACACCTGCGCGTCGACTCGATCAAAACTAACCCCCAAACACGCGCGGTGCTCAGTGCCCACCCCCTCAAAGCACGCCGCTGCCCCGCCGGCAACGGTCGCGAGTCGCGCGTGACTGCGCTATTGCATAGAGCGGTACATGTACAAGTCACACACGCGTGCACGCGGTAATGTCTGCCAGTGTGTGGGGAGACTTTGTACGTCGTGTTCTGGTCGAGAGCCGCAGAGAACAGGTGCGCGAAGCCAAGAGCATGGCCGTATGGAACGCTTCTTTTCGAGCAGCCGAACTGCGTGTGCGAGAGGACGGCGCGTGCGACGAGACACCACTTCACACCGCGACCCGCGTGAGCGGTGGCTCCAGCGCCCCGCTCGGCCGTTTTTCCTCCTTTATTTTGACAAAAGTGCCCTTTGGCTCTTCTGCACCCCTTTCGGCACCGGTGTCGTCGTCGTACATGCTGCGACACGAGCTCCCGCCCGTGATGATCATCACGACGCCGACGGCCACGACGACGCCTGAGACTACCAGGAACCAGGGGCTGGCGTAGAGCGCAGCGAGGATCAGCAACAGGCCGAGCGCGATGCACACGATGCCCACGATGTCGGCATTATTCATGCGATGCCCGTCCCCCTCCCCATGCCCATAAGAAGCCAGCGCGTGGTTATAAAGAGGGAACGAACGCACAATGGCGCAGTACGCAAAAATGAAGGCTCTCGAGGGCCGCGGCCGTCGCCGCGAGTACATCTACACCGCGCAGGAAGTGCGCACCGCCGCGTACACGATCGGCCTCGCCTTTCTGTTCGCGCTCGCGACCATCGTCGTGACTGGTGTCGTGGCGCTGGCTTTTGCTCCGAGGGCCGACGTCGACTTTGCCGGTATGGGCGACGACGCCACGTGCCTGCGCGTTGCGCGGCGCGCCGACTACACCATCGTGTACATGGACGTGGGCTCGCCGATGCAGCGCGTGAATCTGCTCCTCGACCTCGAGACGGCCGTTGCGTCCGGCGGTGAGTCGCTCTCCATCTTCTCGAGCCGGCTGCACAAGAGCGTGAGCATGGCGTGCAGCGACCTCAGCCCGCCGCGCCAGTACGCGCAGCTGTGCCACGACCTGGTGCTCGTAGCGCCCAACGGCAGCACGAGCGACCAGCGGCTGGTGCACACGACCTTTGTGTTTGAGAACGACCAGGCGGCCTACGCGGAGGCGCAGCCCGCATCGCTCGCCGGCCTCGATGGGACCTTCCGTCTCACCCGGGGGCGGACCTATTGGCTCTCGGCCACACACCTGTGCTTTGCGCCAGTGCATCCCACACTGTCCGATCGCCCACTGCTGCTCTTCGAGGTGGACGCGCAGGACAAGCTGCGCACGCGGATGATCGACCTGGACGTCTTCGACCCCGCGCTCTCGTTCGACGACCGGTGCGCCAACACGCTGAAGGGGGCCGACGCGCCGGTGCGCCTGTTCCCCATCGAGGCGGCCAACGAGGCGCGCGTGTGGCTCACGCTGAGCGGCACATTTCTGTACGAGTACGGCTCCGACGTGCTGGAGAAGCGCCGGCGCGTCGTCGAGGCAGGCGAGAACTGCTCGGCGCTCATTGAGGAGCTGGCGCACCAGCGCGACATCTACCACTCCGACTGCGGCCTGGGGCTCGGCACGTGCGAGGTGCTGCCCTCGGTGCCCTACCGGCGCTTCGCCACGCGCCGCATCCGGATCGACGTCCCGCTCAACGGCGAGGGCAGCCTCACCGCGGAGCACGCCGACTCGCTCAAGAACATCAAGCAGACCTACCCGGACGCGCTCGCCTCGGCGAGCGCGCGCCTGCTCGTGCTGCTGCTCACGGCCGCGGTGGTCTTCGTGCGCGGCTCGCAGAACGCCACCTCGTCGCGCTGGCTGCTGACCAACGTCATCGACACGCTGCGCTGCCGACACGCCTACTCGGACGACCTCACGCCCCAGAACGCAATCACGCGGTACAACATTGGCGACATCGTCACGGACGCCATCATCAGCGTCGCGGCGTGGGGATCTCGGCTCGTGGTGCTGGTGTTTGCGGTGCCCTCCCTCTCCGCCGATGGCCAGGGCGTCGCGCTGCGCTTCCAGGTCCTGGGACTCGCGTGCTCGTGTGTGCACTTCTTCCTGCGCTACTGCCTCGACCTCAACTGGAAACGCGATGCGCCCATCACGGCGCTCGGTGGGCCCATGTCGGTCATCGACGTCACCAGCGCGGTGCTCATGCTCTTCTCTGACGCGCCCCTGCTCGGTAGCGACGGCGAGAACTTTGCGTCCATCGGCCGGCTCCTCATCGGGCTGCTGATCAGCCTGTCGGTGGGCACGCGCATCTGCTTCTCGACGGCCATGGTGGCCACGATGGCCGTGTCGGCGACCAACGGCAACCGCAAGGGCCTGACGTGCCACAAGGCGACGCTGCTCATCGCCAGCGCGCTGTGGCTCGCGCAGGCCGTCGCCACGTCAGGCGCGCTGGCGCTGCTCTTTGTCAATCCCGCGGCCGTCGCGCTCAGCCGGTCGCAGACCGGCAGCACGGGCGTGATCAAATACGCCATTTACCTGGGCCTCGTGTGCACCAGCCTGCCCACCTTTACCAAAGTGTCGTTGCGCGTGTACCAGCAAGAGTGCAAGGAGTCGTAGCAAACGTGTCAATAGGTGCCGGCGTTCGGCGTTCGTGAATTCGCGTGCGCACAAACCATGTCTGCACCTATCGTGAACGAGGTCAGCTTGGAGATGCCGAGTCCCTCCTGCAAGCGCCACCTCGCGGAGCTGCTAGAGCAGCTCGACCAGGAGGCCGCTGATGGCCACGTAAACGACGGCGCGTACTCGCGCCTGAGCAAGCATTTGAAGACGGCATACGAGCACCTCACCGCTCCTGTGTCCGACCAAGCGTTCGGCTTCATATACGCCTACCTGATCGAGCAGCTCGTGGAACATCCGGAAAGCGCGGCCCTTGTGCCCAAGAAGCTGCGCGGGATCATCGACACTCCCAAATTCGTGAGGGCGCTCATCTCGACTCGCATCAAGCGCACGAAGGAGGCTGGCGGCAAAGAAGACGAGTGGCGCACCGGCTGGCTCTGCAAGTTTCTCAAGGGCATGTTCCCTCAAGACACGATGCTGGACGAGGATACCCCCAACGAGTTTGACCGTCCGTGGTTCCAGAAGGTCGTCCTGTGCCTGCTGGAGGCGCGCCGCGACTTGGTGGAACCGCTGATGGAGTTCATGAACCAGGTCGAGGTCTACCCTTCCCACGCGGCCCACGGGATCGGCCACGGCCGCACGCACCTCGGCAACCTGCCAAAGATGCTCACGCACGAGCCACGCTTCCTGTGGTGGCTCTTCAACCCGGGCACCGTCGACGACTTCACGTACGAGCCGTGGGAAGTGCGCATGCTGCAGCAGCACGCGTACGATCATCGCAACAAGACCCTCGACCAGCGCAACCCCAAGTTCCTAGGCGCTCTGGGCCTCCGCGGCATTGGCGACCTCAAGTCGTGCGAGGCGCTCACGGCCCTCCGCCACCTTCCAAAGACCTTTGCCGAGGCAAAGGCGATCGTCCTCGCCAAGCCCTACGCCTGGAACACGGTGCCAGATGACTCGCCCCGGGACCCGGCGCCCATGCCTCGGCCCGACACGTACGACTGGGCGCTGTAATCGCGCACTTGAAAGCGCGATCGCGATCGCGAGGCGTTCAGTGTGGAGTTTGAGTGAGTGCGTGCGTGCGTGCGTGAGCAAGTGCGTGAGCAAGTGCGCGTCTGGGAGCCGTCATGGAGTGCCGGTGTAATACATGTTGTAAAAAACAACAACCCCTCGTGTCTACGGTGCTGACACGTGGTGTGAACGGTGGCGGCGCGTCCTTCTACAAGGGAAGGTACGCGATGGATGCCGTGTCGTGATCCCAATCCACCATGCCGTTGTCGCTGTGGAACTGGCAGATCCAGCCGACGCCGGTGGCGTAGCTCAAGAAGAAGGCGGGGCAGCCGGCTTCGGTCGTGCGCGAGATGTCCGAATAGAGAGTCTGCGTCCCGTTGCCGGAGCACAGCTCGCAGCACGCTTCGGGCACGGGGACGGCGTCCTCGTCCATTTCGGGTGCCCCGTGGTTGGTGGGTATGTGAGTGCCGATCAGCGCGCCCGAAGAGGCAGGCGAGACGTAGAGGAGCGTGCCTGCACTGGAGGGCGCCGCGTACTTGTGCACGTTGTAGGGAGAGCAGGCGCCCGGCGGGGGCGGGGGCGACGGCGACGGCGCGTCGGGTGGTGGTGGGTCGGTGGGGGGTGGCGCCAAGGGAGGGGGTGACGAGGGCGACGGCGAGGGCGGCGAGGCTGGCTCGGGAGAGGGGGGTGGTGGTGAGGGCGGCGGCGAGG
>Ga0213868_10001153_pt1 | contig 25562 bp, 18 predicted proteins | sample PICome_9_FD_160087 | JGI IMG/M metagenome (GOLD analysis project Ga0213868, IMG submission 160087) | Coastal seawater microbial communities near Pivers Island, North Carolina, United States - PICO127 | ecosystem: Environmental > Aquatic > Marine > Coastal | place: USA: North Carolina... | reverse complement strand
TTCTTTGGAATCACGCTATCTTGGTAGGCTTTCGGTTGATTTCTAAATACACCTTCTGAAATAACAGAAGCGATATTTACTTTTATGCCTTCTTTTTCCTCAAGAATTTCTGCAGCTGCAACTAAAGTAGCAACTTCTGAACCATTTGCAATTAATACTACATCTGGATTCTCTACTTCTTTCACTAAATACCCGCCTTTTTCAGCTGATAAAGCGTCTTGGTATCTTGATGTCCCTTTTGCTGGCAAATCCTTTATACCTTGTCTAGATAAGATTAAACCTGATGGTGTATCTGTGTTTTCTAAAGCCATTTTCCATGCCACACTTGTTTCTGCAGAATCTGCTGGACGCATGGCTAAGAAACTATTTTTGCCACTATGATTTTTTAGTTTTTCTAATAAACGTATTTGAGCTTCTTGCTCTACTGGTTGGTGCGTTGGTCCATCTTCGCCAACTCTAAAGGCATCATGTGTCCAAACATATATTACTCCTAATTCTTGAATACCACTTAATCGAATGGCTGGTTTCATATAATCTGAAAACACGAAGAAAGTTGCAACTACTGGAATAATTCCGCCATGTAAAGCAATACCATTAGCGATACATGACATGGTTAATTCAGCCACACCAGCTTGTAAGAACGATCCGCTAAAATCACCTTTTTTAAGCGCGTGTGTTTTCTTTAAGAAGCCATCGGTTTTATCACTATTAGATAAATCCGCAGAAGACACGATCATGTTTTCTACATTTTCAGCTAAGTATGCTAAAACATCAGATGAGGATGCCCTTGTGGCTAAACCAGCTTTATGTTCTATAGATTCAAAATCGAGTTTTGGAAGTTCTCCTGATAAGAAGAAATCTAATTTATCAGCAAGAGCTTCATTATCTTTTTTCCAAGCATTAATTTCTGATTTCTTTTCAGCGGCTTGTGCCGTTTTCTTTTGTAATAAATCTTTATAAAAAGTACTTACATCTCCAAAAATATCAAAAGGATTTTCACCGCAAGCTCCTAAATTCAACAACGTCTTTTCATAATCAGCTCCTGTAGCTCCAATAGGCTGGCCGTGCAATTCACAGTAACCTTCAAACATACTACCATCGGCCGCTACACAACCTTTACCCATAATGGTTTTACCAATTATAAGTGTTGGTTTTTCAGTTTCATTGTTGGCATCGGTTAATGCTTGTCTGATTTCATCATGATTATGTGCATCAATGGTAATCACTTTCCAGCGCCATGCTTCATACTTCATCGCCGTATCTTCACTCGTTACCTCATCAGTAGATGTAGATAATTGTATGTCGTTAGAATCAAAGAACATAATAAAATTACTCAATCCTAAATGACCTGCAATTCTACCAGCACCTTGAGAGATTTCTTCTTGCACACCACCATCAGAAATAAAACCATAAATTTTATGATTCATCCAATCTCCAAAACGAGCTTGTAAAAACTTAGCTGCAATAGCAGCTCCAACACCCATAGTATGTCCTTGTCCTAATGGGCCAGATGTATTTTCTATGCCTCTAGTAACATCCACTTCTGGATGTCCTGGAGTTATAGATCCCCATTGTCTGAAATTTGCAACGTCTTCTTTTTCATAGTTACCCAAAAGATAATATTGGGCATACATTAAAGTAGATAAATGACCCGCATCCATATAGAAACGATCTCTAAATGGCCAAGTCATATCTGAAGGGTCATAATTAAAAAATTCTGAATACAGAATGTGCATGAAATCCGCACCTCCCATAGGACCACCTGGGTGTCCCGAATTGGCTTTCTCTACCATAGCTGCAGCTAATGCTCTTATATTATCTGCTGCCTGTTTGTCTATTTTTTTGTTCATATATTATTTTTAAACACTATTAAATTTAACATCTTGACTTACCCACTTTTCTTATTTTTTAATATTAATTACCCTTATAGTATTAAAAGTTATAAGCAATACATTAGAAATAAATAGAATAGAGACTATGATTATTAGAATAGTCATATTGATTTATAGTTATTGATTTTAAAAAATAAAATTTGCATAGGTGAAATTTCATTTTGTTCTATTTCCCCAAAGCCCTTCCATTTCTTCCAAGGTCTTTCCTTTGGTTTCAGGAACATATTTCCAAACAAACCACATAGCCAATAATGACATTATACCGTAAACCCAATATGCAAAACCATGATTAAATTGTTCGGTTAAAACTGAGTTATCGTTCATCATAGGAAAAGTTAAAGAGACTAGATAATTAGAAATCCATTGTGCTGCTACAGCAACCGCCATCGCTTTTCCTCTAATTTTATTAGGAAAAATTTCTGAAAGTAATACCCAAACAACTGGTCCCCAACTCAAAGCAAAACTAGCCACATACAACATCATACATCCTAAAGCTAAATAACCGGTGGCACCTGAAAAGAATACGAATCCTAATGCAAACATGGCTACAGCCATTCCCATAGCGCCAATTACCATCAATGGTTTACGTCCGTATTTATCAACGGTTTTTACAGCTATTATGGTAAACAAGAAGTTTACGATTCCCACGATAATGGTTAACAATAAAGCGCCATCTGTATTGGGGTCTATAGATTTAAAAATTTCAGGCGCATAATATAATACCACATTTATTCCAACAATTTGTTGAAAAACAGAAAGCGCAATACCAATGATTATGATACCCCATCCATAAGACAATAACTTTCCAGAAGTTTCAACAACAGAATTTTCTATTTCAGCTAAAATTTTCTTTCCTTCCGCTTCTCCATTTACTTTTATAAGTACATCTAATGCTTCTTCTGGTTTGTTTTTCAACATTAAAGAACGTGGTGTATCTGGCACAAAGAATAATAGGCTTAAAAATAATCCTGCGGGAATAACTTCTGAGGCAAACATCCATCTCCAACCTACTTCATTCAACCATGCATCAGAACCTCCACCTCTAGAAATAAAATAGTTTACAAAATAAACCACCATAAAACCACCAACTATAGCCAGTTGATTAAAAGATACCAATTTCCCTCTACTATCAGCAGGGGCTATTTCTGCAATATAAAGCGGGGATAACATGGATGCTAATCCAACACCTATACCACCAATAATTCTATAGCATATAAAAATTGTTGAAAACGTATGATCTAAATCGCCAATTGGCTTAATAAACATTTCTGGCATGGCAGAACCTAAAGCTGAAATCAAAAATAATATGGCAGCAAGAACAAGTCCTTTTTTTCTACCTAACTTTTTACTTACAAGTCCGCCAAAAATACCGCCAATTATACATCCAATTAAAGTACTTGCCACTAAAAATCCTTTAAACGCACTTACTGCTCCTTCGGATAATCCTTTAGGGGTGACAAAAAAGCTTTCTAAAGAACCTACCGTTCCAGAAATTACTCCTGTATCATATCCAAACAAGAGTCCGCCAAGTGTTGCAACTAATGTGAGTTTAATTAAGTATTTTGAATTGGTTGATGCTCCCATAGTTATGTATTAGTTACTTTTTTTGAGACCTTTCAGGTTTTTAAAACCTGAAAGGTCTTCCGCTTTATATGTATTGGTTAATTATATTTTCGAATAATTCTTGCTTACCACTTTGTAGTTGAAGTTCACCGTTTTCTTGAGCGATCTTGTACAAGTCTTGCATTGATAATTTACCGTTTTCAAAATCTTTCCCTTTGCCTGAATCAAAAGAAGAATAACGTGCTGTTCTTAATTTTTCATAAGGTGATGAAGTGATGATTTTATCAGCAATTAATAATGCTCTTGCAAATGTATCAGCTCCACCAATATGTGCATGAAATACATCATCCATATCTGTGGAGTTTCTTCTAATTTTAGCGTCAAAATTCACACCACCACCTTGTAAACCACCAGATTTTAAGAAAACTAACATGGCCTCTGTTGTTTCTTGAATATTATTTGGAAACTGATCGGTATCCCATCCATTTTGATAATCGCCTCTATTGGCGTCTAAACTACCTAACATACCTGCTTTTGCAGCTGTTTCTATTTCATGCTGAAACGTGTGCTGTGCTAATGTAGCGTGGTTGACTTCAATATTTATTTTGAAATCTTTGTCCAAACCATATTCCTTTAAGAAACCGATGGCTGTTGCCGTATCAAAATCGTATTGATGTTTGGATGGCTCCATAGGTTTAGGCTCGATAAAGAAGTTTCCTTTAAAGCCTTGTAATCTTGCATAATCTCTACACATGGTTAAAAATTGCCCCATATGGTCCAATTCTCTACCCATATCAGTATTCAGTAAAGACATGTAGCCTTCACGACCACCCCAAAATACATAGTTCTCACCATCTAATGCTATAGTAGCATCCAAAGCCAGTTTTATTTGTCCACCTGCCCTAGCAACCACATTAAAATCTGGGTTGGTAGAAGCACCGTTCATATAGCGTGGATTTGAAAAACAATTAGCTGTTCCCCATAATAATTTAGCTCCAGAAGCGATTTGCTTTTCTTTTAAATAATCTGTAATAGTTGCCAATCTGTTTTCTGATTCTGAAAAAGTTTTGCCTTCTTGAATTAAATCAAAATCGTGAAAACAATAGTATCCGAACCCCATTTTCGTAATGAATTCAAAAGCAGCATCCGCTTTATCTTTAGCTGCCTGAATAGCATTTGATGATTGGTCCCAAGCAAAGTTTTGAGTTCCTGGTCCAAATGGATCGCTCCCTTGTCCACAGAAAGTATGCCAATATGCTACTGAAAACTTAAAATGCTCGCGCATTGTTTTTCCTGCCACTATTTGGTCTGGGTTGTAATATTTGAATGCTAATGGGTTATCTGATTTTTTGCCTTCAAATTTGATCTCCCCGATTCCTTTAAAATATTCTTTGTTTCCTAAAATTGTCATGATTCTTTATTTTTTGTTATTCTTTATTTAATATAAGTTCTAATTCTTTTTTCCAGTTTTTATATGCATCTAAATAAGGCTGCTTATCTTTAAAAGGCATAAAAGTCATAACATGATCGTTATCAATAATAGCCTTTCCAAAAGTCTCAAAATCGCCTTTATGTAAATGGGCTGCTCGTGCTGCACCAATTGCTCCTGTTGTATTGTATATTTCTATTTCTTGTTCTATTAAAGTGGCTACGGTATTTGCAAATATTTCTGAACGGAATAAATTATCGTTTCCTGCTCGAATTACCTTAGGGTTTATTCCATCTGACTTTAAAATTTCTATTCCATATACAAAAGAAAACGCAATCCCTTCTAAAGCAGCTCTACACATATGTCCTTTATGATGGTTATTTAGGTTCATGTTTACAATACGTGTCCCAATTTCCTTGTTGTTTAGCATACGTTCTGCCCCATTTCCGAAAGGAATTAAACAAACACCATCTGAACCTACAGGAATTTCTGAAGCCAAATTATTCATCTCTTCATATGAACTAACTGCCAGATTATTTAATAACCAACGGTATTGAATACCAGCTCCATTTATACATAACAACTTACCTATTCTTGCATCTTCTCCTTTTTTATAGTTTACATGCGCAAAATTGTTTACACGAGCGCTTTCTTTTGCAGATAAACTATCAGTAACTGCATATACAACACCTGATGTTCCTCCTGTTGCTGCAACTTCGCCTGGATTAAATACATTCAAGGACAAAGCGTTATTTGGCTGGTCACCTGCTCTGTAATAAATAGGTGTTCCTGCTGCTATACCACTTTCAGCTTCACCTTTTTCATCGACTAAAGATTGAATACCAAACGTTTCAACTATGTCTGGAACAAGTGCTTTATCTATACCATAGTATTCCAGAAGAAAATCTGCTACACCATCGTTTTTAAAATCCCAGAAGATTCCTTCTGACAACCCAGATATAGTCGTGCTTATTTTGTTTGAAAATTTATAAGCGATATAATCACCTGGCAACATAAACTTATGTATTTGCTTGTATATCTGAGGTTCGTTTTCTTTTACCCATTTCAATTTTGAAGCGGTGAAATTTGCAGGAGAGTTTAATAAACTTGAAGCGCATTTTTCTTCACCAATTTCTTCAAAGGCTTTATGTCCAATTTCTACGGCTCTACTATCACACCAGATAATACTTTTTCTTAATGCCTCTCCTTGTTTATCAACCAAAACAAGACCGTGCATTTGATAAGAAATACCAATTCCTTTAATTTGAGTTCTGCTCAAGTTGTACTTTTTTTTTAATACAGTTATCGCCTTACAAATATGTTCCCACCAATCATTTGGTTTTTGTTCTGCCCATCCATTTTTTTGAGCAAACATGCTCATTTCTTCTTTTGGCTGTTGTACAACGCCCAAACTTTTCCCTGATTCTATTTCCACCAATGCGGCTTTAATAGAAGAACTTCCTATATCTAATCCTAAATAGTACATGATTTATAATGATTCTCTTATTAATAATTTTGTTGGTACATAGCACTGCATTGGTTTATTTTCTATAACAAATTGTGCAGCTTTTGTTCCTAGTTCTTTAAAATCTGTGGAAATCACTGAAATACCCTTATAAATAAATTTTTTCATGGGAGTTTCATTGTATGATAAAAAACCCACATCCACACCTGGTTCGAAATTCTTAATTCGACACTCTTCTAAGAATTGCCCTAAAATTCTGTCACTTACACTTATATAAGCACTGTTTTTTTTAATATTTAAATCTTTTGGATTGGTAATAATTTTATAGTTAAAATTATATGTGTCACAAAAAGTTTTAAAAAAATTAACTGATTCTAGGGGGTGATTCGTGAATGTTGGATACAAAAAATTAATTTCCTTATATTTTCTAAACAAATCAACAGCACTTTTTAATGATTCATAAAAGGATTCTCTAAAATCTTGAAACACAAAATTATTTTCGGGAGAAGCATGAATATCCCAATCGATTAATAATAATTTATCATTATTAATATTAGATAATACTTCAGGAACATCCTTATGATCAAAGGGCATGACAATGTATTTATAATACTTCCCTTTACTATTATTAAGAATAGTTTTAAAATTATCGATATTATAATGATGAAATTGCACATCAGTAATAGTGCTATTTGGTAAGTTATTTATAAATGCATGGTATAAAACTTCTTTATAAGCCTTAAAAGTGTCCAATACCAGAAGGATTTTCTTTGTATTACTGGCAACATAGTATCCTTTGTTAGGAATAGATTCTATGACACCTTGCTTTTTTAAAATGGAGTAAGCCTTAAAAACCGTATCCTTTGATAAGTTATGTTTTTTACAGACACTATTTACGGATGGTAATGAGTCTCCTATAGTTATCACGTTATTGGCAACAAAGTCATTAATAACATTTACTAATTGCTGATATTTTGGAATATCGCTTTCGTGATTAATATTAAATAAGCTCTTTTCGTTCATTGTTATCTAATCTAATCTGTTCTGTTCTGGTATGTAATAAATTAAATAATTAATTGAATCAGTTTATTAATCAATTTTATTTGCTTGACAAAAGTATTGTAAACTAAAAGATGAGGCTATTAAAAATGGAGCAAACACTATTAAAAATGAAGCAAGTTCTAACTTATGAAATCTAGCTTGCTAAAAGACTTATTTAGAATAACCGTATCGTCTACTTGAAGCCATTTTTCCAAAATAGTGGCATACACAGATCTAAAGTCTACAGAATGAATAATATCTCCATTAGCATCCAAATTAGCTAGATCAGGTAATTCATTATAAAACCCTTTTGATTTAAGATTTTCACCAATAATAAATACGTTATTAGCCGCTCCATGATCTGTTCCTCCAGCCGCGTTTTGTTGCACGCGTCTACCAAATTCAGAAAAGGTTAAAATAAGTGTATCCTTAAACGTATCGTTTTGTTTTAACTCATTTACAAATACTTCCATAGATTCACTATAAGTACTTAATAAACGTTTTTGTCTATCAGCTTGATTTGCATGCGTATCAAAACCACCCATAGATACATAATACACTTTGCTTTCTATGTTTGAATTTATAAATTCTGCCGTTGTTTTTAACTGTTTTCCAAATGGGTTATTAGGATATTCTTGTTTACTTTTATACGTTTTAGAAGTTTCATAAATATATTTTGCTGATGATTTTGCTTCAATCATCGTTTTATATAAATATCCCAAATTATGTTCACTTAAATGCTGGTCACTTTGGTGATTTAGTACTTTTTTGAAATATGGTGTTTGTGTATTTCCAAAGAGTATTCTGGGGTTTTTAGTAGCAATTCCATTCATGGTATTACCTTTCATAATTAAAGATAGACTATCGTCTATTTCTATTCCTGAATAGGGCATTTTGCCATAACTATCTATATAACGCCCTAACCATCCTGTATCTATATATTCATTCGCACCACTGGCAGTTTGCCAAATATCTGTAGATCTAAAATGTGACCTATTAGGATTTGGATAACCAACATTATTAATAATTGATAAATATCCTTGATCGTAAAGATTTTTTAAAGGTGCTAAATTTTTATTAAAACCAAGGTCGTCCGTTACTTTTATAAGATCATTTTTTGGAATAGAGATCCCAGGTCTGTTGTTATAATAAATGTCATTAGTAAAAGGAACAATAGTGTTCAACCCATCATTACCACCGGATAATTGAACGATAACCAATTTTTTGTTTCCTAAAGAAGCTTTGGCAACCTGTTCAAAAGCCTTTACAAAATTTGGCACAAAAAACAAACTACTTGCTAATGTGCTTTGCTTTAAAAACTTTCTTCTTTTCATCTGCTTAGATTTAACATAGTTGATATTCAGGGATAGACATTAACTGAATGCAATAATCTTTATTTGACTTAACTTTTAAATTAGATATTAAATCTTTTGTATCCTTATCTATTTTCGGGATAACAATCATATCTCTTAATTCATCTGACTTTAAATGCCCATATTCTTTTTCAAATTGCTCCCATTTTTGAGTTACATTTAAAAATTTCTTTCTATTTTTTTCTTTTTTATAATAAGCTTCAAAAGAATCTTCAAAAGCCCCTTTTTCTTCTAAATTAATGATAGCGTTGTTCAATAATAAAGACGGTAATTTCATTCTAAACATTAAAGTATTAGAATCAATCCAACTTTTATCACCCTTCCAGCCAGAAACATTATCGGGATATAGCAAAACTTGTCCCATCATTTTTTGTAAATAATGAAGCTGCCTTTTTTTATTAAAAGTTACAGGAACAACTCTATGAATACCAACTAATAATTCTATTGGTGATTTTATTTTAGCGCCAATATTTTCTTCGTTATAAAACCAATCTGAAGTAAATATATATTGCATTAAATTTTCAATGTTATAATCATTGTAAAATAGCGTTGTGATTTCCTCAAGTCTACCCTTATCAACATTAGGATTAACAAAATATTTATAAACTTTAGTACAAATGAATTTTGCACATTGTTTTTGTTCTAGAATGATATCTATAATATCATCTCCATTAAAGTGACCTGTATTTCCGAAAAACGTCTTCTCCTCATAATCATGTTTTTGTTTTCGCAAGAAAAAATCGCCATTGTTTTTAAACGACCACCCCGTAAAGGCTCTTGCTGACTCTTTAATATCGTTTTCTGTATAATTTCCAACCCCTAAAGTAAATAGTTCCATCAATTCTCTAGCAAAATTCTCGTTTGGGCTTTCCTTAACATTTTGTCTATTATTAAGATATTTACTCATAGATGCCTCTTTTGCAATAGCCTTCACAAAATTTCTAAAATCACCTAAAGCATGTCTTCTTAATGTGTTATTATAATGTTGAATATGAAAAATATTATTATCTCTACAAACAAATGTATTTGCCCAAAATAAAGTCATTTTCTCACGTAATATACAAGTTGGCTCACACAATCTATCAATCCAAGCATGATTTAAGTCTCTTACTTTTTGTTGGCCTTTTTGTCTCAGCTTTTGAAAAGCAGGCTCACCTATCTCTTTCTTTAACACTTTTGGATTTTTGTTTTTTATAGGATTAAGTTCTGAAAGATCAAGTTGCAATAAATTAACATCTTTGGACTTGGAAAATATGTTAGCAATAATGTTTGATTTAGAATCTGATTTAAGGTAATCTAATTCACTATTGCCAATACCAAACCCTGCTCTCCAATATAAATGTTGTATATATCTTTGTTTCATTTGTAATTATTATAATATTATGACTCTAAATATTTTAAAAAGTTTAATTATGCTCTTTTTCTTGAGAATTTAAATTAACAATATTTTAGACCTAAGTTTTCTAATACTATTGAGTTTACTATTCTTAAAACAGTTATGAAATATAAACATAGTAATTAAAAGTGCTATTTGAGGCAAAATATTATTATTGCCTCAAATATTACATACTTTGCCTCAAATACAACATTTAACAAAAATGACGAGGTTTAACTTTGTTTTCAACAATTCTTTTAATAATCAAAAGTTTATTTAAAAAAAATATTATGAAATTATTCATTCTTGGGATTATCTCTTTGTTGAACTTCGGAACCTTATTTTCACAAAATAATATTAAAGAAAACCTCAACATTTTATTTATAGCTATAGATGACCTAAAACCAACACTTGGCAGCTATGGGGATTCTTTTGCAATAACTCCAAACATTGATGCTATTGCCAAAACCGGAACTACTTTTTTAAATAATCATACGCAACAAGCGGTTTGCGGCCCTTCTAGAGCTAGTTTGCTCACTGGAAAACGACCAGATTACACAAAGGTTTGGGATTTAAAAACTAAGATGAGGGACATAAATCCAGATATTTTATCCATTCCGCAATACTTTAAAGAGAATGGATATGAAACAATTGGTTTAGGAAAAATTTACGATCCTAGATGCGTAGATAAAGATAAGGACAAACCATCTTGGAGTGTTCCTTTTATTAGTGAAGGTAGTTTTAAATATCCCGATGGTTATAATCCACCAGCATTAGGATTTTATCAAAGTAAAGAGGTTACTGGTAAAATAAATGAGTTGAAAAATAAAGCCAAAAAGAATGGTGAAAAAGATTTAAACAAATACGTTAGAGATCATTATAAACCGCCTTATGAAATTGGTGATGTGCCAGACGGAGCATATGTAGACGGTGCCATTGCTAATACAAGTATTGAGTTGTTAGATAAAATGGATACCGGTAAACCATTCTTTTTAGCAGTTGGTTTTAAACGTCCCCATTTACCATTTGTAGCTCCAAGAAAATATTGGGATATGTATGATGATAGCAAGGTGCAAATAGCAGCGTATCAAAAGAAATCTAAAAACGCTGTAGATATTGCTTATCATAACTCTGGTGAAATGAGAAGTTATAAGACACCAGATATTTCATACACCATCAACAGTGATAATTTATTAGCACTAGATACAGATTTACAGAAAAAATTAATTCATGGGTACTATGCTGCTACTAGTTATATTGATGCTCAGGTTGGGAAAATTATTGAAAAATTAAAACAAAAAGGCCTAGATAAAAATACAATCATCGTTATTTGGGGTGATCATGGATGGCATTTAGGCGATCATAGCTTATGGAACAAGCATTCCAATTTTGAGCAAGCTACTCGATCTCCAATGATTATTTATGACCCAAGAGTAAATAAAGGAAATAAAGTTGAGATGCCTACAGAGTTTGTAGATTTATTTCCAACATTATGTGATATGGTAGGTTTAGAAATGCCAAAAAAATTAGACGGAATTAGTTTAAAAGCTCAAGTAGAAGGGCAAAATAATTCTTCAAAACTATATGCGGTAAGCCAATACCCTAGAGGGAACAGAATGGGATATAGTTTTAGAACCAAGAATCAGAGATATACAGTTTGGGTAAATAATAAAAAAAGTACAGAACCAATTTATGTTGAAGATATTATTGGAGAAGAACTATATGATTATAGAAAAGACCCTAATGAAACAGATAACAAGATTAATCAACCAGATTATCAGCAAATGAAATCAGCATTTCAAACATTAGCGACTCGTTATTTTAAATCTCAAATTGTTGTAATTCCCTTTGTCAAAAAGTCGGTTGATAAAGTTTCTATAGCACAAAACAAATATGCAGAAACAAGAGCAAATGCTATTTCAGACTTTATAGTTTCAAAAATGAGGTTATCTTCTTCAAAAGCGACGTTTCTAAATAAAATACTTTACGAAAAATATGCTTTAAATGCTGAAAAGGTAAACGGTAAAAATCTTTCTCAAGCAGAAAAACAAGTGGTTTATAAATCTACATATTCAATAGCAAGAAAGAAACTTTTAGAACAGTTTACTAGCGATGAAGTAAGTGAAATAAGTAAACTAGAACTAGAAAAGCAAAAAGCTTTAAGAAATAATTAATACTATTTCATTTATCAATGACATCAATTAAAAATTTATTTAGGGTCCTTATACTCTTTGGAGTAACTAGTGTTAATGCACAAGTTAATATTGAAGATAATGAAACGGGATTGTTAGTTGGAGCCACACTCAATTATCATGAATTAAAAACAATAAAGAAAGATTTGTTTTTAAAAGATTTTAAATATTTAACCCCTGCCAATTCAGCCAAACAATCCAAGGTACATCCTAGACCAAATGTTTGGGATTGGGAACTAATAGAAGAGTTTATTTCCTTTTCTAAAAAACATAATCTACAAGTTCGTTTACATGGTCCTATAAGTCCTCAAGCATCTAGATGGGCAAAAGAAGATCATCGCACAAAAGAAGAATTAGCTATTAATTTAAATGAGTTTGCAACAGCTTTTGCAAAGAAATTTAATAAAGAACCCAATGTAAAATGGATGGATGTTGTAAACGAGACCATATTGCCAAAAGGTGATTGGTTTGGTCCTAAAGAAGGTACACACCAATGGGAAAACCCTTGGTTAAAAATGGGTTTAGACGAAAACGGTTATCCTCTTTATATTTTAAAAGCCTTTGAAATTGCTACAAAGCACGCTACTAACATTAAATTAGTGTATAATCAAAATGCCGGAATGCAATCAGTAATGTGGGACAAATTAAAGAAAACCATATTGTATTTAAGGTCTAAAGGCTATCGTGTTGATGGCATTGGATGGCAAGCACATATTCTTTTAAGTCCGACAACAAAAGCATTAGCGGAGGATACAGATGAAGAGTTAAAAAAGCTATCCGAATTAATAGATTGGGCGCATCAAAACAATTTAGAATTTCATGTTACTGAACTCGATTATTTTATTAAAGATATAAGCAAACTAACCGAAGGCTTAAAAAAACAAGCGGAGTGTTATCAAAAATTAATCAACGTTTTACAAGAGAAAACAAAAACAGGTGTTGTAACACTTAATCTTTGGGATATGGGAGTTCGCACTAAAAAAGGAAAAGAAGGAGCTTTTCAATCAATTTACGATTCTAAATTTCAACCAACACCAGCTTATAACGTCATTAAAAAAGCTTTAAACCAATAATTCACACAAATCAATTAGAATGATAAAAAACTTTATTTCAAAAAGTATATTATTAAGTATCTCTCTATTCATGTTCATTTCTTGTGCACAAAATTCAAGTAAAAATAAGTCAGGTTTAAGTCCTTTATATTTAGACCCATCAAAACCTATAGAAAAAAGAATAGACGATTTAATGAGTAGGATGACTTTAGAAGATAGGGTGTATCAAATGAATCAATTTGTTGGATTAGATCATATGAAAAATGGAAACCCCGACGATGATAAAGAAAATAATGATGCCCAGGGGTTTTATAAAACACTCTCTATCAATGAAGTTTCAAAAATGTGTAAAGAAGGAAAAATAGGCTCTTTTTTACATGTATTAACTGCTAAAGAAGCTAACTTATTACAAGAACTCGCACTAAAGTCACCATTAAAGATTCCTGTATTAATTGGTATTGATGCCATACATGGCAATGCCTTAGTATCAGGTGCGACCGTTTACCCTTCTCCAATAACATTAGCATCTACATGGAATGAGGATTTTTTATATACCATAGGAAAACAAACGGCTAAAGAAATGCGAGCTACAGGAAGCCATTGGACATTTACGCCAAATATTGATATTTTAAGAGATCCTCGTTGGGGGCGAGTTGGGGAAACCTTAGGTGAAGACCCATTTTTGGTGGGCAATATGGGGGCTGCGATGATTAATGGATTTCAGCAAGATGATTTTACAGGAACAGAAAAAGTAATTGCCTGTGCTAAACACATGATTGCTGGTGGCGAATCAATTAATGGTTTAAATGCTGCACCAGCAGATATATCTATTCGTACGTTAAGAGAAGTGCATTTACCACCATACAAAAAAGCTATTGATGCCGGTTTGTATTCCATTATGGCAGCACATAATGAGATAAACGGTGTTCCATCTCATATGAGTAAATGGTTAATGACTGACGTTTTAAGAAACGAATGGGATTTCAAAGGGTTTTATGTGAGTGATTGGTTAGATATTGAGCGTATTGATAAATTACATCATGTTGCAACAGATATGAAAGAAGCCTCTTATTTATCGGTTGATGCCGGTATGGATATGCACATGCATGGACCTGAATTCACAGATGCTATTATCGCTTCCGTAAAGGAAGGTAAACTTGATGAAAGTCGTGTAAATGATGCTTGTAAAAAAATATTAACTGCAAAATTTAGATTGGGATTATTTGAAAACCGCTTTGTAGATCTAGAAAAGGTTGATGAATCACTTTTTACAGAGAAGCATAAAGCGGCTGCCTTAGAATCAGCTAGAAAAGGTATTGTATTACTTAAAAATGATGGAATACTACCTTTAAAAGAATCAACTTCAAAAAAGAAGATTTTGGTTACAGGACCAAATGCGAATAATCAAACAATTTTAGGAGATTGGCATGCAGTACAACCAGACGAAAACGTAATCACTATTTACGAAGGCATTAAAACTATAGGTGAAACAAAAGGGTATTCTGTAAACTTTTTTGATTCTGGTGAAAGTATAAGACAAATAGAGGATTCAAAAATTATGGAAGCAGCTCAAAAAGCTAAAGAAGCAGATTATGCTATTGTAGTGGTTGGAGACAATTCTATGCGTTATAAATGGAAAGATAAAACTGCAGGTGAAAATTCAGGTAGAGCTAGTTTAAATTTAGCCGGAAAACAATTAGAATTAATTCAAGCAATTGAAAAAACAGGCACACCAGTAATCATTGTTTTAGTAAATGGAAAACCAATTTCAGAACCTTGGTTACAAGAAAATATTCCTGCAATTATAGAGTCTTGGGAACCTGGTAATATGGGAGGTCAAGCCGTTGCTGAAATTTTATTTGGAGATATTAATCCAAGCGGAAAATTACCATTAACTGTAGCAAGAAGTGTTGGACAGTTACGAATGGTTTACAACCACAAACCATCCGCTTATTTTCATAAATATGCCGATGAAAGAAATACGCCTTTATACCCATTTGGATTTGGTTTAAGCTATACAAAATATACCTATAGCGTACCAAAATTATCAAGTATGACATTCAAACAAGATGAAGATATAATAGTTTCGGTTGATATAACTAATATTGGAAAAATGGATGGAGAGGAAATTGTGCAATTGTATATCAGAGACAATGTCAGTAGCGCTACAAGACCGGTAAAAGAGCTTAAAGGGTATCAACGCGTTGGATTAAAAGCTGGGGAAACAAAAACAGTAAGATTTAATTTAAATGCAGAAAGTTTGGCGTTTTATGATATAAATATGAAATACTGTGTAGAACCAGGAGACTTTTCTATAATGACTGGTTCATCTTCAGAAATAAAAGATTTAAAATTAACCAGTTTAATGGTTACAAATAGAATTGATTTATAATATGATATACTATAAACTATTATTTATAGGCTGCTTTTTATTTTTCTTCAGTTGTAAGTCAACAAAAGAGAATAACACCTCTATTTCACAAAAAAAGAATGTACTATTCATAATGATGGACGATTTGCGCCCAGAATTAAGTGTTTATGGACAAAATCAAATAATTAGCCCCAATATAGACGCTTTAGCTAAATCAGGAGTCACTTTTGATAGAGCCTATTGTAATGTACCTGTTTGTGGAGCATCTAGGGCCAGTATCTTAACAGGAATAAGACCGTCAGTAAATCGTTTTTTAAAATATAATGCGAGTATTAAAAAGGAAACTCCTAATATTCTAACATTAGTAAAACATTTCAAGAATAAAGGCTATACCACGGTTAGTAATAATAAAATAACGCATTTAAAAGGAGATATTGAAGAATGGGATGATGAATGGTATCCGTATGTGAAAGGTTGGCGTGATTATCAATCTGATGAGAATATCAGTTTAGAAAAAAATGGTCAACATGGTGATGCTTATGAAAGTCCAGATGTTGAAGACGATGCTTATTACGATGGAAAAACAGCAAACAAATCAATTTCAGACTTAAAAAGATTAAAAGCTGAAGGGAAACCATTTTTTCTGGCTGTTGGTTTTGTAAAACCTCACTTACCATTTAATGCTCCTAAAAAATATTGGGATTTATACAAAGAATCTGAAATAACATTACCAGAAAACAGGTATTTCTCTAAGAGTGCACCAGAAATAGCTGACCATACTTGGGGAGAATTACGTTATTATAAAGACATTCCTAAAAAAGGACAAGTATCTGATGATGTAGCAAAAAAGCTTATACATGGATACTATGCTTCTGTAAGTTATGTAGATGCTCAAGTAGGCAAAGTGGTGAATACTCTTGAAGATCTAGGGTTAAGAAAGAATACAGTTATTGTTTTAGTTGGCGATCATGGCTGGAGCCTGATGGAACATGGGCTATGGGTGAAACACAGTAATTTTGAAGTCGCGCTTCAAGTGCCATTAATAATTAGTGCGTCAAATGTTCCTAAAAACAAGCATACAAACTCAATTGCTGAATCGGTGGATTTATATCCAACTTTATGTGAATTGGCAAACATTCCTAGTCCAACCCATTTAGATGGCGAATCTTTGGTTGAAGCTTTGCAAACACCTTCAAAAGTATTTAAAAACACAGCCATGGCTCGTTGGCAAAAAGGTGAAACCTTAATTGCTGATAATTTCTTTTATACAGAATGGCAAAGAAATGATAAAACAATAGCCAGAATGCTCTACGATCATAATAACGATTCAGACGAAAACATAAATTTGGCAATTGAAGCATCCTACAGTAAAACAGTAGATAGTTTGAGTACAATTTTAAATAACAGAATAAGGAAATAATAGTATGAATTTTAGAATATTAACAACTTTAAGTGTTTTAACTTTTTGTCTAGGTTTTTTTACATCTTGTAAAACAGGTAAGTCAAAAGACCTTGTTTCAGAAAAAATGGAACCTACCGTAAGGCCAAATATCATTTACATCATGGCTGATGACTTAACAACTCAGGCTATAAGTGCCTATGGCGGGATTTATAAAGATATTGCACCAACGCCTAATATTGATAAAATTGCAAAGGAAGGCATGTTATTTCAAGATGTTTTAGTAACTAATGCTATTTGCGGACCAAGTAGAGCGGCTATATTAACAGGTAATTATAGTAACTTAAATGGGTACTACAAAAACGAAAGTGGAGGGAAGTTTAATTCAGAGCAGTGGACGTTTCCCCAAGAATTTAAAAAACAAGGGTATAAAACAAGTTTGTTCGGAAAGTGGCATTTAGGAACAGAACCTGTAGGTTTTAATACCTTTAAGTATCATAATTCAGCAGGACAACAAGGCCATTATTGGAACCCTGTTTTTAATCATAATGGAACCGATGTTAAAGAAAAAGGCTATTCTACTAATTTAAGTACAGATTTTGCCTTGACATGGTTAGATTCTACAAAAACTTCTGACAAACCATTTTTAATGGTCTTACAATACAAAGCGCCACATAGACCATGGGAACCAGACACAAAGTATGAAACTTTATGGGACGATATAGAAATGCCTTATCCCGCAACTTTTAATGATACTTATGGAGGTCGTGAAAAAACAGCAGGTGATACAGAAATGACTATGGAGTATTTTAGTCGTAGAGATATGAAGTTAGAGCGTCCAAAGGATATAAAGAAAGGAAAAGAAAGTATTAAATGGGATTTTTATGGGGCTAAACCAGGTGAAATTGTACAGCCAGAAGGGATGAGCGATGAAGAAGGAAGAAAATGGCGCTACCAAAATTATATTAAAGATTATTTGGCTTGTGTAAAATCGGTTGATGATAATGTTGGAAGAGTTCTAAATTATTTGAAAGAAAAGAATCTTAAAGAAAACACGATTATTGTATTAACTTCCGATCAAGGGTTTTATTTAGGAGATCACGGTTTTTTTGATAAACGTTTTATCTATGAAGAATCCTTAAGAATGCCATTTATAATGAAATACCCTAAAAAAATAAAAGCAGGAAGTGTAAATGAAGATATTATTTCAAACATAGATTTTGCACCTACCTTATTAGAATTAGCAGGAATTTCGACCAGTCAAAAAATGCAAGGAACTAGTTTTGTGCCAATTTTAGAAGGCAAAACACCGAAAGATTGGCAAGATGGAATGTATTACCATTATTATGAGTTTCCTTTTTGGCATCATGTACAACCACATTATGGTGTAAGAACTCAGAAATACACATTAGCACATTTTTATTATAACATTGATGTTTGGGAATTATATGATTTAGAGAAGGATCCTAATCAAATGAATAACATTTATAACGACCCTAACTATGCTAATGTTATTAGTGAACTAAAGGTTAAATTAAAAAACTTAATGGTTAAGTTTGAGGATAATAAGAGTTTAGTCGATTTTAGAAAAATAACCGATACTGATTTTGGTAGAATTGTAGATAATATTAAGGATGAAGAATCTGTACAACAGATTTTAACTAAAAAAGAAGATTAATTTTGCATAAATGGCACGAATCATAAAAAGTATATTTATATGTATCTCACTTTGTGGATTCATTTTGTGCCATGCTCAAAAAGTAACTAAACGGCCTAATGTTATTTTCTTTCTGGTAGATGATTTAGGATGGATGGATCTTGGCTATCAAGGAAGTCAATTTTATAAAACCCCAAATATAGACAAATTAGCATATCAAAGTATGCGTTTCAATCAAGCCTATGCAGCCCATCCAAGATGTGTGCCTTCAAGATATGCCCTAATTACCGGTAAATATCCTGCAAGAGAAGGTATACCAGGAAAAGGAGGAAAAGATTCAGGACGTCTTAATAGTTCAGAGTTTGGACTTGCAAAAGCTTTTAAAAAAGGAGGTTATTCAACTTTTTTTGCAGGCAAATGGCATTTGTCAAATAATGATGTTTATCCACAAGATCAAGGATTTGATTATAACTTTGGAGGTGGACATACAGGCGCTCCAAAAAGTTATTTTTATCCTTATAATCAAGCTAAAAACGGCAATGGAGGTAATGGTAAAGAAAAGCCTATACTTAACCTAGATGATGCCGAAGAAGGAGAATACCTTACAGACCATTTAACTAGAAAAACGCTCTCCTTTATTAAAGAAAACAAAGACAGGCCATTTTTTGTATACCTTTCACATTATGGAGTACACACTCCTTTTGAAGCGAAGGATAGTTTGAAAAAATATTATAAGGAAAAATTAAAAAAAAATCCTATGCCACATAATCATCAGTTTGCAAGAATTGGTAATACAGGCGAAACTAAATTATATCAAGATAATATCACCTATGCTGCTATGATACAAAGCATTGATATTAGTTTTGGTCAAATAACTTCCTTACTTGAATATTTGCAACTTTCAGAAAATACAATCATTGTATTTACATCAGACCACGGCGGCTTATCAAATAGAGGAAATAAAAGAAATCTAGCTACTTCAAACCTTCCCCTACGGGCTGGGAAAGGACATACTTATGAAGGTGGTATTCGAGTGCCAACATTTATAAAATGGCCTAGTATCACCAAAAACTCTACTACGGATGCTATTATTACGGGAACAGATTTTTACCCTACATTATTAGAAATGGCTGGGTTACCATTACAACCCAAACAGCATTTAGATGGGAGAAGTTTTTATAATATTTTAATAAGTGAAAACTCAATGATTACAAACCGACCCATATTTTGGCATTCTCCGTTACCTAGACCTGCAAGTACTGGAGATAGAACAAACACCGCTGTTAGAAAAGGAGACTATAAATTAATAGATTTTTACGAAGAAGGTATTATAGAATTATACAATATTAAACAGGATATAGGTGAAACCACGAACCTATCTGAAATACTAACAGAAAAACGAGATGAATTATTAAAGCTAATAAAAAACTGGCGAGCGGAAGTGGGTGCTTTTATTAAATAAAATACAGATAAAATAAATCAAATATAAATTTAGATTATGGCAAAAGTTTTTAAAGATATTTGGTTAATTCCAAAATTGGTTTTAGTAACCCTAGTTAGTTTTTCTTGTGTTCATTTAACATATTGTCAAGAAAAGATTATTACTGTTGAAGCAGAAACCATTGAGTATAAAAGAATCGACACCATTAGTCTAAATCTTCATATTTATAAACCATTAAATTTCAGTAATGACAGTACGTATAATTGTATAGTTTTCTTTCATGGTGGCGGCTGGAATAATGGACACCCTAATGCTTTTAAAAGACAATCCATGTACCTAGCATCGAGAGGTATAATTGCTATTTCTGCAGAATATAGAATAAAAAACAAGCACAACACAACTCCCTTTGAGTCTGTTGAAGATGCCAAATCGGCTATGCGTTATATAAGAAAACATGCTAGAAAATTAAGTATTAATCCTAATATGATAGCAGCTGGAGGAGGTTCTGCTGGTGGTCATTTAGCGGCTGCTTGTGGAAATATTATAGGGTTGGAAAATCCCAATGAAGATTTATCAATTAGTTCTGTCCCTAATGCCTTAGCTTTATTAAACCCAGTGATTGATAACGGACCTGATGGCTATGGGTATCAAAGAATAAAAGAAAGGTATCTTGAAATCTCACCAATTCATAATATTACAAACGGAGCACCACCTACCATAATACTTATTGGGACAAAAGACAAATTAATTCCAGTTAGTACCGTAGAGACCTATAAGGATAATATGGAAACCATGGGTAGTAGATGTGACTTAGTACTTTACAAAAACCAAGAACATGCTTTTTTTAATAAAGGTGAATATTTTATTGATACCACTTATCAAATAGATAGATTTTTAAAATCTTTAGGCTATTTAAAAGGTCCTAATACGATTAAAAAGTAATACAGTCAATAAAGAGAGTTACTGATTCAAATGCGAAAACAGAATAAAATGCCTTAGTGACAGGAATAAAATTGGTATTATAGCAATTAATTTCTTAGCAATTAAAAAATCTATCTAAATTAACTATGTTTTGAAGTTCAATTTAATATTTGTCCATATTAATAAACTGATTGTTTATTTTTTAATAATAGCTTCTATTTCATGCAAAAAGGAGCAAAGGTATGAAGCGATTTCAAAGGATAGTGGGTTTTTATCAGCAAAAGATATTCCGGACAGTTATTTTTTAGGAGATAACAACTGCAAAGAATGTCATCAACAAGAGTTTAAAGATTGGCAAGGCTCTCATCACGATAAGGCGATGCAAGTAGCGGATAGCCTTTCTGTATTAGCAGGTTTTGATGGTGAAAAATTCACAAGCCAAGGCGTTAGCTCTCACTTTTTTAAAAAAGACACAAGTTATTATGTAAATACAGAAGGTCCGGATGGGAAATATCATGATTATAAGATTGTTTACACCTTTGGAATAATCCCATTGCAACAATATATTGTGAAATTTCCAGACGGACATTTTCAATGTTTAAGAACTGCTTGGGATTCGGTAAAAAATAAATGGTTTGACTTATACCCAGATTTTAAAGTGGTGCATTCAGAATGGCTGCATTGGTCTCGTGGAGGTTTAAACTGGAATAATATGTGTTCAGATTGCCATTCAACCAATGTTAGAAAGAATTATGACCAAGAAACGCATGGTTACAACACTAAATATGCCATAATTAATGTAAGCTGCGAAGCTTGCCACGGACCAGGTAAACAACATGTAGAAGACGTAAAGCGATTAGGAGAAGACTATACGTCTACAGGAACCCTGCAAATGACTTTAAATACTGCTCCTAAAGAGTTAGTAGATGCGTGTGCCAGGTGTCATATGAGACGAGAACAGTTTTCTAAAGCCTTTAATTTTGAGGGCACTATGTTAGATCATTATTTTCCTCAATTGATAGAAAGCCCCATCTATTATCCAGACGGCCAAATATTAGATGAAGATTACGTCTATGGGTCTTTTATTCAAAGTAAAATGTACAAGAATAATATCGCATGTAACAACTGCCATAATTCACATTCTTTAAAATTAAGATTTGAAGACAATGCGTTATGTGCTCAATGCCACGTACCGGAAAATTATGATACACCAAAGCACCATTTTCATAAAATGGATACAGAAGGAGCTTTGTGTATAAACTGCCATATGCCAGGTAGATATTATATGGGAAATGATTTTAGACGTGACCATAGCTTTAGAGTTCCAAGGCCAGATTTAAGTTTAAGATATGGAACACCTAATGCGTGCTCAGGATGCCATGAAGGCAAAGGTGACGAATGGGCTTGGAGAGAGTTTAAAAACCTATATGGTGAGGTTGACTCACTTCATTTTTCTGAAAAGCTTGCTCCCGGTATCACAGGACAACCACATGCAGATATAGGATTATTAGAACTTATAAGCGACACAACACAGGTTGAAATGGCAAGAGCCTCTGCAGTTAAAGCATTATCCAATTACAGTGTAAAAAACTTCATTAATCAATATCTATCTTGGTTGAATGACAACTCACCATTAGTTAGAGGCGCATCAGTAGATGTTTTAAGTGAAACAAATAATACAGATTATGTCAACTCATTTTTACCACTTTTAAATGATTCCAAACGCAGTGTAAGAATCAAAGCCTTTTATGGATTGGCTTCCTTAAATGAAGACCAGGTACCTGAACAGTACAAAAATGATTACCAAAGGGTTAAAAAAGAATTTTTTACACAGCTAAATATAAATTCAGATTTTGTCGGTGGTCGCATAAAAAGAGCCAATTACTATTTGAAACAAGGCGATATCCAAAAAGGGATTGAAGGCTATGAAAATGCATTGGCTTTAGATAATATTAATAATCAGGTTAGATTTAATTTGGCTAACCTATACTATAACAATGGTGATTTTAAAAAAGCTGAAGAGGCTTTTGATACCATCATTCAACAAGAGCCAGAATTTGGACCCACATATTATTCTCTAGCATTGCTATTGGTAGAAATTGGTAAAGATGAAGAAGCTATAGAACAACTAAAAAAGGCCAACACCATTATGCCAGACAACATAAGGGTCTATTATAATTTAGGGTTGTTGTACGACAAAATAAATGAGCAAAATCTTGCTGAACAAACATTGTCCAGTGGTTTAAAGATTGATGTAGACAATGAAAGTTTACTGTATGCACTGGCTTATCACTATTCTAAATATGGAAAACCCGATAAAGCAAAAAATATAGCAATAAGATTAGTTCAATTATACCCAGGTAACACTCAATATGTAACTTTTTTACAGCAATTGAATTTTAGTGAATAATTTATAGTCATGAAAAAAATGAGACTCAGCCCATTTCCACTACATGTCGTAAAAACGCCATTTCGGGAAAAGAGCTTCATTAACAAAGGTCTTGGACATAATCCCCACTTTTGACTTTTCACTACGTTAACCCTTTCCGCTCTACTGGAAAGGAACACTACATTCCCAAGTAAAAAGCATGAATCAAGTCCGCCAAATAGGATAAAGATGTATTTGCATTTTGTTCCACTTCCTATGATTTTGTATTTGACAAAGAGTTTAGGTTCACATCCCGAACCAACACTGCTATACCTTTTTTTGACAGCAAAATAACAACATTCAACTTTGAACGACAGCATAACCAGGCTCGTTCCTCGCACTTTTTATATGTCTATACAAAGCTGAATATTGAAAGAGACCAAGCAACAAAAAAAGGTAACAGCGTCGGCTCTATGGGAAGTAAATCTAAAATGAATCTTATGAAATCTTACAAAATCAATAAAAAGGAAGCGGAACAAAAGTTAAAAAAACAAAAATAGGAAAACGCTCTGGATATAATAAGTAAATCAATAACAAAGCCTTTCTGAATAGTTCAGAGAGGTAAATATTAATCTTTAAATTTTTTAATTATGAGTACTCTAAAAAACAAAGTACAGTTAATTGGCAACGTAGGAAACGAGCCAGAAATCACGATGGACTTGCAACAAAAAACTGTACAATTAATTGCGAGATTTAAGCAGCTACATTTTGATTATACATTTCTATTTCAAATTCATTAATAGTTTTATACCCTAAAGTTGAGTGTATCCTTCTTTTATTATACCAAGTTTCAATCCAAGAAAAGATAGATAATTCAGCTTGTGATCTATAATTATACTTGTGTTTATAAACCCATTCCGTTTTTAAGCTTTTAAAGAAGGATTCAGCAACAGCATTATCCCAACAATTTCCCTTTCTGCTCATAGATTGTATCACTAAACCTTCATGTTTTTTTATGATATCTGTAAAGCGATAACTAGCATACTGAACCCCTCTATCAGAATGAAAGATGAGTTCTTCAGTAATTACATTAGATGTAATAGCCATATTCCATGCAGGCACTATAGTATCCTTTGTTGTTAAATTATCACTCATAGACCATCCAACTATTTTTCTATTAAACAAATCTATAATTACTGTTAAATACATCCAGCCTTGCTTAGTTTCGATATAAGTTATATCTGACACCCATACTTGATTTTTTCTAGAGACTTCAAAATTTTGATTTAAAATATTAGCAGCTACAGGGTATTTATGATTGCTATTTGTAGTTGCTTTAAATTTTCGCTTTCTTCTAGCAAATAACCCATTAGCCCTCATAATTCTGGCTACTCTTGGCTTAGAAATAAAATGTCCCAAATTTTCTAATGCTACTTTTATTCTTGGAGCACCATAACTTTTAAAGCTATCATTAAAAATAGTAGTAATAGATGCTGAGATCTTTTGATTATATAGCCATAGTTTTGACGCCTTAGACTTTAACCAATTATAATAGCCACTAGTACTAACTTTTAGAACTTTACACATCTTCTCAACTGAAAACTTAAACTTATGGTGTTTTATAAACCTAAATTTTTCTTGTCGCTCTTGGAGAAAATGCTCACTGCCTTTTTTAATATCTCATTTTCTTCTGAAACGTCTTTTAACTGACGCTTTAATAGTGCTATTTCTTTTTGTTCATCTGTTAATTTTGGCTTACCGCGACCTGGAAAACTGTTCTTTCCATAATTTTTTGACTCGCTTCTCCAACGATGTAATACCGAATAAGGAATATCTAACTCCTCACATATTTGCTTAACACTACCACGTGCATAGCTTAATTCTACTGCCTTTTGCTTAAAGGATGGACTGTAATTTCTGTGTTGTCTTTTCATAATTCAAAGTTAATTTATGTAACTCTAAATCTCGCATCTTTATGTCCAGTCTAATATAGTAAGTCCATATTTTCTTTGCTTCAAGTTCA
>Ga0213868_10001147_pt1 | contig 25617 bp, 17 predicted proteins | sample PICome_9_FD_160087 | JGI IMG/M metagenome (GOLD analysis project Ga0213868, IMG submission 160087) | Coastal seawater microbial communities near Pivers Island, North Carolina, United States - PICO127 | ecosystem: Environmental > Aquatic > Marine > Coastal | place: USA: North Carolina... | reverse complement strand
AAAATAGGGGGACGCCATCATGGCTACACAACAGCAAATTAATGCAATTGCATCACTTTATGCAGGGTATTTTGACCGCGCGCCGGATCCGATCGGACTGCAGTTCTGGATCAACCAGATCGACAACAGCCGCGCCTTCAACACGATTGCCGCAGACTTTGCCGCAGGCTTTGAGGCGCGGGCGCTTTATCCTTTCCTGGTCTCGCCGGGCTCTGTTTCACCGTCGTCATTCGTCACTTCGGTGTACAACAACCTGTTCAACCGGGGTCCTGATGCGGCGGGCCTGGCGTTCTGGACCAATGTGATTACAGCGGGCACTGTGCCTGTGGGTGACATGATCCAGCGGATCATTGACGGGGCCACGGATGCCCCCTTTGCATCCCCGCCCACCTTTGATTTGCAGACCATGGCCAATAAACAGACTGTCGGTCTGGATTTTGCCGCCAAGGCCGCAGCCAAAACAGGGTTTACCTTTGACACCGCCGCTGCCGCGGCAGCCAAGTCGGCCATGGACGGGATCACCAATGATCCTGCAACCGTCACAAAGGGTCTGGCCGATAATGCGACCTTTTTCGGCAGCACGGGCAGCGCGGGCAATACGATCTTCCTGACATCCAATACCGACCAGCCGGGCGGTAACGGAGGTGGGGTCAATACCCAAGGCACCTCCGGAGATGATACCTACTCGGCCACCTTTGAAACAAACACTGGCACATTGCAAAGCAGCGATAACATTGCGGCGGGCGCGGGTAGCGATACGCTGAATATCCGCGTCATCTCTACCGGCGGGACCACGGCTACCGTATCACCGGTGGCCACGGATCTGGAAAAGGTTATCATCACCAATCAGGATACGACCAGCGGCATTTTCCACCTCGACTTCAACTCGATCACGGGCGAGACCGAAATCACGACACAGCAAAACGCAAGCAGCGCCACGACCTTCGTCAGCAATGTCGATATGGGCACGACGCTGGGCATGAAAGAGGTCAAAGGCCTGTTCTTTGCGAACTTCAAAGGCGACACCAGCGGTTCTGCCGATGCGATTACCCTGAACGTGGAAAACTCTGGCACCGCGACGGATTTTGCACGCTTCCTGACCACCGATGCGACAGCCAGCACCATCGACACGAACTTTGAGGCAATCACCGTTGACGCGGCTGGCACCACCGGTTCCTTTATCGACCTGTTTGGCATGACCTTGCAGACGATCACGGTGACCGGATCGCAGGCGCTGAGCTTGGAAGACGTATCGGGACAATTCGCCGGTCTGAAATCCGTTGATGCATCTGCGGTGACAGGCGGCGGGCTGACGATTGATGCCAATGCCACAACCGAGGCTGATCTGTCCTTCAAGGGCAGCGGTCAAAGTGACCGTCTGGTGCTGAACAATACCATCTTCAACACCTCCAGCACGCTGAACCTGGATGGGGGCAACGGGACCGACACGCTTGTGGTCGACTCTTTCAGCAACCTGTCTGCAACCTCGGTCAACAAGGCTACGAGTTTCGAAGTGCTTGAGGCCAAGAATGCAACCTCCAGCCTGAACGCGAGCGATTTCACCCAGATCAACACCTTTGTCTTTGCAGGGCAGTCGTCCAATGGCAGCCGGACCAACATCAACGGTGTGACAGGCAATGACACGTTCGTTTTCGCAACGGATGTCGGTCAAAGCGATGAGACCATCCGCTTTTCTGCGGATACAGCCGGCCAATCGCTGAAGTTTGAACTGCGCGCCAATGCCGCCACCAACGGCGAAGTGCGCATCCTTGCCGATTCAAACTCTGGCAATGACACGGCTGCAGTGGGTTTTGGAAATTCCAATATCTCATCGGTTCAAATCGTCTCAAGCGGGACAAACACCAATGCAAACGTCATTCGCGCGGTCGATACCGGCAGCAACAATTACTATGCGTTCGACAACCAGGGTGGCCCCAACAACTTTAGCATTTCGGGCTCACAGGCGCTGACCATCACCGCCGAGGTCGGGGTGGCGCTGACCGCGTCATCCGATGAACGCGGCTTCCACTCCGGGGTTAACCTTGACGGCTCCAACGCCAGCGGTGCGCTGCGGATCGCGGGGTCCGGGTCTTCGGATACCCTGCAGGGTGGATCAGGCAATGACATTCTCTATGGTCTGGGCGGAAATGACGTCCTGACGGGGAATAACGGCGCAGACCAGTTCCGCTTTTCCGACTGGAACGGCACGGACAAGATCCAGGATTTTGCCAGCGGCGTGGACAAGGTTGGCCTCAATCGTTTTGATTTCAGCAATACCAACGGATCCAGCTCTGGTGCGACGCTGAACAGCTCTGACTATGTGCAGAACCTGCAGGTCATTGCCAATATCAGCAATGCGGAAAACCACCGCCTGGTTGAGCTGCAATCGGGGGCCAGTTCCAACCAGATCACACAGACCACCACCGCCGCCGTAGAGGCCTATGTGCTGGTGTTCAACCAGACCACGGGCAAAGGCGAGCTGTGGTATGACAATGACTGGTCCACAACCAGCAGCCGGAGCCAGACTGCGGAATTCACCAATATCACAGAGCTTGCGCAGCTGACGGGTCTGACCAACACCGACTTTGTGGAATACACGTTCTAAGATCAAAGTTGCAGGCGGCGCGCCCTTGGGCCGGCCGCCTGCAACTCAGACAATACATGTCATACCAATGATGAAGGGGCCCATGCGTATGCTATGCGCGCCCTTTTTTCGTTGACGCAACTCTATGGATTAGGTGACAGTTTGGAAATTCGTCTAACGGGCATTTGAAATTAAATTCAGGGGGACTTTGTCTTGCTTATCACCACATTACCAAATGCATCCGGCAACCCATATATTGATGGACTTACCACCGAAGCCGAACGGGGGCAGAACGCACCGGTGGTCTATACGCCCGGCTCTACGATCAGCTATTTCTTTGATACAGATGCGCGGGGCTGGTCTGATAGCGAAAAGGCGGCGGTGCGGCTGGCCTGGGATTCCTGGGAAAAACTGATCAACCTCAATATCGAAGAAGCCGCCGCGCGCGAAAGCGCCACGGTGTTGATGCAGATTTCGAACCTGCCTGACGGTGTTCTGGGAGAGGCAACAGCCCCCGTCGACGGGGTTGTGCCCGCCACCAACAAGACAGCCGCCGCAGGTAATGCGCTGCAATTTATTTCCGTGGGCGGCGACAGCTATCTCACGCTGGTGCATGAGATCGGGCATAACCTGGGCATCTATCACCCCCATAACAGCACACTGTTCCCCGGTGTGCCCGAGGGCGGTGAAAACGTTCTGGGTACCAACAACATGAACCAGAACATCTGGACAACCCTGTCCTATAACGTGGGCTATGACCTGGAGCCGCGCATTGATCTGGCCTTTGGCAATGCCATGGGGCCGATGACACTGGATATTGCAGCCGCGCAGTTCGCTTATGGGGCAAGGGCGGCCAATACCGGCAATGACACCTATCTGCTGCCCTCGCAGAATGCTGAGGGCACGGGCTGGCAGGCGATCTGGGATACGGGCGGTGTGGATACGCTCTCTGCGGCGGGGGTCACGGGGGCCACCACGATTGACCTGCGCGCGGCCTCGCTGTTGGGCGATGCGCCGGGGGGCTATGTGTCCTGGGCCACGGGGATCAAGGGCGGATTTACCATTGCCAACGGCGTGGTGGTTGAAAATGTCATTGGCGGGCCCGGGGTTGATACGGTCACGGGCAATGAGGCGGATAACGTCTTTACCGGTGGCGGCGGCAATGACGTCTTCAACGGCGGTGGCGGCACCGATACGCTGATCATGAACGCCGCCCGCGCGGCGGCCACGGTGACCATCGACGAGAACGGCACCATCCGCATTGCGGACCGTAACGGATCCGAAGGGCAGGATGTGGTCACCGGGGTGGAGACGATCCAGTTTTCCAATGGCACGATTGACCTGAACCAGTTCAGCTCTGCCACGCAGCTGTCGGCCACGCAGTTCACCGAATTGGCTGAAATGTATGTGGCCTATTTCAACCGTGCGGCAGATTCCGAAGGGCTGTTTTTCTGGGCTGACAAACTGGCCGAAGGTATGGATTTGAAAACCATCGCCAGCTTCTTTTCCCAATCAGCCGAGGCCAAGGCGCTGTATCCCAATACGGCCGATACATCGGGCTTTGTCACGGCGGTCTACAGCAACGTTCTGGGGCGCACGCCTGATCAGGCAGGGTTTGATTTCTGGACCAGCAACCTGAATTCAGGCGCGCAGCAGGCCAGCACCTTTGTGCTGAACATCATCGGCGGTGCCAAGCTGGGCACCAGTGCGGCGGATGTGGCGTATCTGGCGGCCAAGGCCAACCTGGGCGTCTATTTCTCAGCGATCAAGGGCATGTCGGATGTGGCGGATGCGCAAAATGTGCTGAACATCTTTGGCGATGCGGCAACGTCGAATACAGCTGCGGCGCGGGCGGCGGTGGATGGGCATTACACCGATGCCACGGCATCCGGCGCGGGGGATTTCGTCTTTGAGCTGGTGGGCGTGGTCAACGATCCCTTTGCCATTGCCTAAATTACCTGCCCTTGCGGCATGATGTGATCTGAACAAAAGGGGCTTACGGCATTTGCCATAGGCCCCTTTGCTGTGCCAAGTACGGATATCGCATTCCCATGGAGCATAGATTGTGGACCTGAAAGAACAGGAAGCCATTGGCGACCAGATTGACAGCCATTGGTATTACACCTCCAAGGCGCAGATGATGACTGATCATATCCGTCGCCTGACCGGGGGTGTGCCGGTCAAGCGGGTGATGGATGTGGGGGCCGGTGCCGGTTGGTTCAGCCGCTGGATGCTGCGCGAGGGGCTGGCGGAAACGGCGGTCTGCGTCGATCCGGGCTATGACCGCGACTGGGAAGAGCTTGAGGCGGGCCGCCGGTTGATCTTTCAGCGGATGCCAGACGGGCAGGGGGCCGATCTGGTGCTGATGATGGATGTGCTGGAACATGTGCCCGATGATGCCGCGCTGTTGTCGAGCTATCTGGATGTGGTGGCCCCCGGCACGCCGGTCTTTATCACCGTTCCCGCCTTTCAATTCCTGTGGAGCGGGCATGACGTCTATCTGGAACATTACCGCCGCTACACGCTGTCGCGGCTCAAGCAAACCATCGGTAATGCGGGCGCGCAGGCCGATGTGATGCATTACTATTTTGGTGCGATTTTTCCTGCGGCGGCGGCGGTGCGTCTGGCGCGGCGCGGCAATCAGGCCACGCAGTCTGACATGGGTGCAGTGCCCGGTCCGGTGAATGCCGCACTCAAGATGATCTGCGGCGCAGAGCGGCGGATCATGCGCATCAACCGTCTGGCGGGCCTGTCGGCGGTTGCCCTATGCAGACGGTGACGGCGATGACGGCACGGGATGAAATATCGCTGCTGATGCGCTTTGCCTCTGTGGGGGCAGGGGTGACGGCGCTGCATTTTGTGCTTGCCTTTGGGCTGGTGGCCTGGGGCGGCTGGGCTGCGCAGGGGGCCAATCTGACCGCCTTTGGGCTGTCCTTTGCGCTGTCCTTTGTCAGCCATTACCGCATCACCTTTCGCAGCGGGCGCGGTTACGGTCCGGCCTTGATGCGCTTTGTGGTCTCTGCGGGGACTGCCTATGCGGCTTCTGCGGCTCTGTTGTTGGTGTTAGAGACATATACCAGCCTGGATGCCGCCCTTTGCGTGGTCTTGGCGGCGGCGGTCATTCCGCTGATCACCTATGCTGCTGGCCGCTGGTGGGTGTTCTGATGACCCAAGGCTCCCCCCCTCAAGGCAAATTGATTTCATTGGTCGTTCCCGTCTTTAACGAAGAAGAGGCAATCCCGGTATTCGTGGTTGCCGTCACCCCGGTGCTGGATCAGCTGCGTGCGGATCTGGGCGTGGGTGCCCGCACCGAGATCATCTTTGTCGATGATGGCAGCACCGATGGCACGCTGCGGGTGTTGCGCGGGCTGACGGCACCGGGCACGACCATCCGCCTGGTGCGGCTGTCGCGCAACTTTGGCAAGGACGCGGCCCTGACGGCGGGGGTGCTTTATGCGCGGGGCGATGCGGTGATCCCGATGGATGTGGACATGCAAGACCCGCCAGAGCTGTTGCCGCAGATGGTGGCCCATTGGCGCGAGGGTGCGTTGATCGTGAATGCGGTGCGCGGCGACCGGTCTTCTGATGACTGGATGAAGCGGCGCAGCGCGGGGGCGTTCTATGCGCTGTTCAACAAGATCAGCAGCTACCGGCTGAACCCCAATGTGGGGGATTTCCGTCTGCTGGACCGCCGGGTGGTTGAGACGCTGAATGCGCTGCCTGAAAAGGTGCGTTTCATGAAGGGGCTGTTTTCCTGGGTGGGCTACCGCAGCGCCGAGGTGACATACATACGCCCCGAGCGCAGCGCCGGCACCACCAAATGGAAGATGCTGGCGCTGTGGAACTTTGCGCTGGATGGTATCACCGGGGCCAGCACACTGCCCTTGCGGGTCTGGACCTATGTGGGCTCTCTGGTGGCCTTTTTCTCATTTCTCTACATGATTGTCCTGATCATCCGCACGCTGATCTTCGGGGTGGATACGCCCGGCTATGCCTCTACCATGGCCGCGATCCTGATGATCGGTTCGCTGAACCTGATCGCGCTTGGCATCATCGGCGAATATGTGGGCCGGATCGCGGTCGAAGTCCGCCAGCGGCCCTTGTTCGTGATCGATGACGTGGAAACGGTCGGGGCAGATGGCAAAAGCGTGCTCATCAGCGAGGGCAGTCCAGAGGAACAGGCATGAGCCGGACATCCCTGGGGCTGCTGGCCGGCGCGCTGGCAGTTTGGCATGGGTGGTTTTTCCTGGGTGGGTATCTGACCACCGCGGATGATGTGTTTTTCCTCGATACCTTTCTGAAAGGGCCGCAGCATCTGTGGCAGACCAGCGTTGGGATGGCGCAGGGCCATGGGCGGATCGGCTTTTACGGGCTGATGCCGCTGAACATGTGGGCGGCCCATCTGTCGGTGTTCCTGGTCTGGCGGATCGTTTTTGTCGCGCTCTATATCGGGACGGCGGCGTTGATCTTTTTCTATGCGGCACGGTTGCTGCGCCAGCAGATCGCAGTTTTGGGGTTCTTGCTGTGGCTGTGCCTGCATCCTGCGGGGTTCGACCATCTGCCGCCCGTGGCCTATCCGCTGCAAAACACCTTGCCGGTTTTCATTCTGGTCGCCCTGCGCCTATGGGCGCTGGAACGGGGCGAGCGGGGCCTGTGGATGGTGCTGGGGCGCGGGCTGCAGATTGCGGCGATGCTGCTGACGGAATTTGCAGCCCTGATCGGCTTTGCGATGATCGCGGCAGAAACCTTTGTGCGCCATCCCCTGACGTGGCAGGGGGTGGGGGGCTGGCTGCGCGCGACCTTTGCAGACCGGATCACATGGCGTGACGTGATCACCGTGGCGCTGGTGCTGGGCCCCTATCTTGGCTACCGGATCGCCTTTCCCTCCAACTACATCGGCAATCAGATTGACGGGGCAGGGCAGATCGGGGCGCTGGCCACCACGACGGTTTTGCATGTGCTGCAAGGGCTGGTGCTGTTTCGGCTGGATGAGGTGCCCGCGATCCTGCCCGAACCCGAGGATGGTTTGATCGTGGTCGGGGCGGTGCTGGCGGGTGTGGCGATGACTGTTGCGGTCTGGCAGGCACTGCGACGCGTATCAGAGACTGTTACGGGCCGTTCTGCGCTGGTGTTTCTGCTGGGGGCAATCTTGCTTGTGACGCTGCCGCTGACGGCCACGACAAAGCAGCAAGAACTGTGTATCGACTATGGTTCCTGTTCTTATCTGGACAGCCGCAGCAGTATCTTTGGCGTGGTGCTGCTGGGGCTGGTTGTGCTGGGCCTGTGGCGCGGGGCGGTGCTGCGTGTGTTGGTGGCGGCGGCGGCGGGGGGGATCTTTGCCTTTGGCAGTTTGTACAATTGGCAGGTGGCCCAGCAGATGCAGCCCTATGCGCGCGTCTGGGAACGGGCAGAGGCGCTGGCCTGTGCGCCGGATCTGGTGCCGCAAAAACCCGCCTATGTGACCCGGCTGATTGACCCGGAGAGTATGATCCAGCTGGTCTATGCCCCTTGGGTCAAGGACAGTTTCTGGCCGCTGTATCTGTCGCGTGCGCAAGACTGGAGTGCCTGTGCCGATGATCCGGTGCTGGCTGTGGCCGGGGCGCGCGCCTATCTGCCGCTGCTGCAGCGCAGTGCCGCCCCGCGAACCGATCTGGCACCTTTCCTGGAAGAGGGCTGGTTTGCGCCCGAGGCTGGAGGAACCTGGAGCGCGCAGAAACAGGCGCAGTTGACCATCGTTCCCACAGGGTTGGCCGCGGGCGCGCGGGCCACGCTGGTGATCCAGGGGATGATGTTCTTTGAAGGGGCGCTGACCCGTCAGCGGATCAGGGTATCGCTGGACGGCCAGACCCTGCTGAGCCGCGAGATCACAGCGCAAGCCAGCGATTGCTGCCGCTTTGAGGTGCCCTTGCCGCCCCATGATCCGGCACAAGAAGTGATCACGCTGACCCTGCACCTGCCCGATGCCACCAGACCCGCCACACTGCCAGATGGCCCGCAACTGGGGATATTTTTTCAAACATTGGCGCTGCGGTGATGCGCGGCCCGGCTCAAATAATGCGCAGGGTTTTCAGGATGGGAAGTTGTTTGTCCTGAAACTCCTTGGCCTGGACGGTCAGTTCGGCGATGTTCTCTTGTTCCGTGGTCAGGGTCTTGCCCTCTTTGACCAGCTGCTGGCCCTGGGCGGCAAGGATCTGCCAGGCGGCTTTTGCCCAATCCTCGGGGGTTTTGCCGCCCTGTTGCTGGGCCAGTGCAAAGAATTGTCTGAACCGCGAGACCGACAGGGCACCGCCGGTCACCGGGGAGGCCAGATAGGTGATGTCGCCTGCATCCTTGGACATTTCCATCACGGCGGCATTGAAGGCATTGGTCGCCTTGATGCGGACGGTTTCGCCCTTGGCCGGCAGACAGGGGTGCAAGGCATCCGCGCCGACAAGGACGGTCACGGCCTCCTGGACGCGTTGCCAGCCCAGGTCCGCAACCGCCTTATGGCCTGCGATCACCTCGTGCAGCGTGGCGGGCCCTGCTCTGAAGGCCTCAAGGATGGGCTGATAGACGGCCTCTTGCAGCTGTGCCTCACCCAATGATCCCTTGACGGTCATCGACACATCCTCAACCCGGACAGAAAGCGCGAAACGCGTCTCTAACCAGGCCTGTTGCCGCGAATTGGCTGTATGGGGCAACAGGCCTTTGCCAAACAGATCCTTGCGGAACTGCTGATTGACCGCATAGTCGCGCACCCCCTCGCGGCGGATGGGGTCCTTTTCGGCGGCCAGCAGGTTTTGCTGATCTGCGGTCAGGTTGATCGACGCGATGTGATCCAGCACATGTGCAGAGCCGACAAAGCTGAGCTTTGCCTCTGCCAGATCAGAGGCGACCTGGCGGAAGTAGAAGGGAAAGAATGAATCATTGAGATATTCATGGGCAAGGTAGTTGCGGCTTTTGGTCTTGAGATCTTCAAGGCGGGCCTTGATGATCGGGTTTGCCGTGAAGAATGCCGATTTTGATGCGACGTCTTCGGCAAATTTCAAGGCGCTTTCCAGCCGTTCCAGGATGGGCCCCTGGCTGGTTTGTACATGATCATACAGCAGCTGGCGCATGGGTTCTGCCGCCGCCCAGCCGGGGTAGGTGTTGTAGCTGAGATAGACAATCCCGCCGACATTGAGCTTGCGTGCGATGAAATCAATGATGGCGCGGCGGCTGTCGGCGCTGATCCAGCTGTAGATGCCGTGCAGGGCAATCACGTCGAATTTCGCAGGCAGGCTGGGATCATCGGCAAAATCTTCGAAGGCGGTGTCGTAGAAGGCGACATTGGGCGTCTTAGCGGCGGCGGCCAAGGCCTTGGCCCCGTTGATCTGCGCGGGATTGAAATCCGTGGCATAGAAATCAATGTCGGGATTGCCGGCGGCCAAAAGGTTCGTCGACACCCCCTGTCCGCATCCCAATTCGCAATAGGCCAGGCGGCTGGTGGGAAACTGCACGCCATTCACCAAGGCGGCAAAGCGCAGCAAGGAGGGGTTCAGCTCTCGGTAATAGCCATGGGTATAGGTGATTTCGGACACATAGCCAGACGACCAAGAAGACATTTTCAATTCCTATCCAAACCTGTTTCATGCTGCCTGCGCCAGCATAAACCCGCGTAAATTCAGGCATCCTATTCTGGCGCAACTTCTGAGGTCAACAGGCTGTGCTGATCGGGCTCAGGATGCCCTGATTGCCGCGATGAATCCATCGGCCACATCGTCCCATGTGCGCAGCCGGGTCTGGGCGATGCGGGCCTCCAGGGCCATGCGGTGGTCGGGGTCGGCGATCAGTTTATAGCAGGCCTCGTAGATGCTGCTGATCGAATGGGCATCGCAATATTCCACCATGTCGCCGCCCACTTCGGGCATGGAGGAATTATCGGCCACCACCGCCGTCTTGCCGAAGGACAGGCTTTCGCCGATGGGCAGGCCCCAGCCTTCGTAATAGCTGACCGTGGCGGTGAACAGGCAGTTTTCATAGAGAAACCCCAGTTCGGTATCGCTGGGGCGTTTGGCAAATTGCACCCAGCCGCCCAGATTGCCGGTGGCCTGCATCAGGCTTTCAAAGTCATCGTTCAGCCAGCCGGGTTTGCCCGCAAAGACCAGTTTGGGCATGTCCAGATCCGGGGTCTGGACCAGCTGCTGCCAGGCCTGCGCCAGACGCCAGATGTTCTTGCGCGATTCCATCGTGCCCACGACCAGCACATAGGGCATCTTGGTCAGGTTCAGCACCGATTGGTCCAGCCCCTTGATGCTGCTGAGGTGGGATTTGAACGGTGCGGCGGGGTCATTGACGCGGTTGGAGTGGACCACGTCGAATTTCTGCGCCAGCGGCACCACGTCGACGGGTCGGACCTGACCGATTTCATCCATGAAGGCACGCAGGTCCTTGGCGGTGTTTTCAGAGTTGGCCAGGAAACGGTCGCAATAGCTGGCAGAGGATTTCAGCCAGAAATAAAACTCATTGGCGAAATCCGCCGCGATATGTTTCGTGGCAATCAGCGGGATCAAGTCATGGACCAGCTGGTAGATTTTCAGCCCCTTGCTGTCCTTGAGATCCTGCAGGCATTCCTCAAGCCCGTCGATGTCCCAGATCGCCCCGAGACTGATCAGCTGATCGCCGGGTTTGCACATAGCGGCCACGGACTGGCGCGGGGCCGTTATGGGGGCGTCAAGGCGGGGGGCTTTTTCGCGCTCTTTAAAGGCGTTCCATTCCGCGATACTGGAGCCTTGGCGCGCAAAATGCGCCTCATTGCCGCGTTTTGCGTGGCGCTCGCGCACCTGTTTGTGGAACCAGTATTTCAAAGGTTGGTTGCGGTAGCGCACCAAGGTGGGGGCGGCATCCTGTTCGGCGCGCGCCTTTTTGCCAAAGAACACGGCACTGAACACGTCGGCGGAAAATTCATCCATACCGGCCAGGAACCCCGCATCGATCGCCAGATATTCGTGGCGCACCCGGTCCCAATAGCTGAGCCGGACGTTTTGCGCGCCCAATTCGGTCACCGCGCGGCGGATCACCTCAAAGGACACCCGCTGAATGCCGGTCACAGTGGTTTCTTTTTCGACGTAAATCAGAATGTCGGTCATGTCGAAGAAATACATATAGGTCGGCCCTTTGTCGTGCGGCGGTGGTTTGGGGGGCATGCCGGATCAGGTCACTGACCATCGGCATCCGCCCGCTGGCGTAGGGTTCTTTGCAGGACATTTCAGTGTTTCTCAACCCCATGTGCGGTGTTAAGAGACCGCATGGGTACGATATACTACGATCTTTCGGAGCTGTTTTTGTCTTCGGGGATCAAGTTCAAATATTACGGCATCGCACGTACGGTGATGGAGGTGGGCTATGATCTTGCGCGCTCCTCTGCGGATGTGCGTTTTGTTGTGTTTTCACCGGCCCATGACCGTTTCTTTGAAGTGACCCCCAGAATAGGGGCTGCATCGCCCACCGGGGTCTGTGACCCCAATCTGCCTGCCGCCGCCCGGCCGATGCGCCTGCGCTACAGCTTTCCCGAACCCCACAGGCTGCGCGACGCGCTTTACCCGGCCTTTCGTGCGGTGGTGCAGCGGATCTGCCTGAACCGCTGGAACAAAGCGGTGCCGCAGGGCCATGCCCGCGAGGTGGATCTGGACGGTCAGGTGCTGGTGTCTTTTGGCCGGCCCAAGATGATGGCCGATTATATCGTGGCGATGGAAAACCGCGATGTGCAGATGCGGTTTTACCCGCTGCTGCATGACATGATTCCGCTGCATGAATATGATCATACGCGCCAGACCATGTTCGCGCGCAACTTTGCCTATGACAATAAGATCGTGATTTCACATGCGGAAAAGCTGCTGACCAATTCGGTCTTTACCAAGACCGAAGTCGAAGCCTTTTCGGCCTCTGGCCATTTGCCGGCCATTCCGCCTGTGGTGCCGGTGCTGCTGCCGCATGAACTGCGCCCCACCGATGAGCCTGTGCAGCTGGACCTGCCGGATGATCCCTATCTGCTGTCGGTGGGGGCGATGACCGGGCGCAAGAACCTTGAATGTATCTTGCAGGCGATGTTGCATTTGCAGGCCACAGGCAGGCCTGTGCCGATGCTGGTGCTGGCCGGGGCCGCGCGCAAACGGACCGAAGAATACCTTGAACGTGCTGAATTTGCCGCCATCAAGGGGCGGGTGCAATTCGTATTCAACCCCAACCAGGCAGAGCTGCGCATGCTCTATTCCAAGGCGCTGGCCCTGGTCATTGCCAGCCACATGGAAGGTTTTGGCCTGCCGTTGGGCGAGGCATTGTGGCTGGGCACGCCGGGTCTGGCCTCAACCGCGCCGGCGCTGCGCGAGGTGGGCGGGGATCTGGCCGATTATTTCGACCCCAATGATCCGCAGGAACTGGCCGCATTGATCGACCGTTTGCAAAGCGACCCTGCCGCCTATGCCGCGCTGAAAGACAAGATCGCACAGGGCCACGCCAGTCTGCGGACATGGCAAGACGTGGCCGCAGATATCATCACGGCGGTATCCTCCGCCCCAGCCGCAGTGTCAAAGTCAGACCCATGAACCAAGAGACAAAGATCGACCCTGTCGAAGAAGAGAACCTGCCCGAACAACCGGGCAAGCGCAAAGAGCGCAAGCCGATGTTCAATGACCAGGACAAGGACAACATCGCCTGGTTCTGGCATACCTATCTCAAGAAACGCACCCCCTGGCTGGGTCTAGTGATGGTGATGATCCTGATCCAGGGTTTTGCCTATCAGCAGTTCATCTCGCTGACCGAAAGCGGGCTGCGGGTGATATTTGAAAAAGGCGAGGTCGCAGGGCTGGTGGGCGTTTGCGCCATGGTCATGGGGATTTTCACGATCCGGGCGATCATGTCTTATTGTGTGCCGCGGATCTCTGTCTGGCTGGCCAGCGATTCCGTCTACAAGATGCGGCGCGATCTGATTGATCACATGATGTCGCTGGATCTGGCGTTTTTTGAACGCACCAAATCAGGTGACATCATTCTGCGGCTGGTCAATCAGGCGCAGGACCTGTCGGGGTTCATCGGCCAGACCACGGTGAACGCGGTGCGCGACGCGGTGACGGTGATCATCGTCTCGGGGTACCTCACGTGGAAAAACCCGCTGCTGTTTGCGATGGTGATCGTGGTCATGCCGCTGATCACCATTGTGGTGCGGCTGATTTCCCACGGGATCAAGGACATCCAGGCCAGCGCGGAAAACGCCATGGGCAATTACATGTCCGGCATCGAAGAGATGACCAACGGCATGCGCACGGTCAAGATCTCCAATCAGGAACCGGTGGAACGGATCCGGCTCAACACCTCTACGGCCGAGATCAAGAGCCTGACCATCCGCCTGCAGGCGCTGCAGGCCCTGATGAGCCCCACGGTCGATATGCTGGCGGCCGTGATCTATATCCTGATCATCGGCGTGGGCGGCTATATGGCGCTGAGTCCGGATTTCCAGATGGACGGGGCGGGCATCATCGCCTTTATGATCGGCATCGCGCTGATCTTTGATCCGGCGCGCCGCCTGACCTCTTTCTTTGTGCAGATGCAGGCCAGCCTGATCATTCTGGACAGTCTGCGTTCGCTTTATCGCGAAGTGCCGACAATCACCAATGCGCCCGGCGCCAAGGAAAGCTTTGACGCCAGCGGTGATATCGTGCTGGACGATGTCACCTTTCAGTATTCCGAAAACCAGCCTTTGTTCAAAGGGGTCGATATGACCTTTGAGGGGGGCAAGGTCACGGCGATCGTGGGGGCCACCGGATCGGGGAAGACATCCGTGCTCAGCCTGATTGCACGGCTTTATGATGTGTCGGGCGGGCAGGTGACCATCGGTGGCGAACGGGTGGATCAGCTGCGCATCGATAAGCTGCGCCAGTCGTTTTCCGTGGTGGCACAGGACATCGTGATCTTTAACAACTCGATCTGGGAAAACATCCGCTATGTGCGCCCCGATGCCAGTGACGAGATGATCTGGAAGGCCGCCGAACTGGTGGGCATCGACAAGCTGATCCGCGACCGGGGCGATGCGCCGCTGGGCCCCAAGGGATCACAGCTGTCGGGCGGGCAAAAGCAACGGATCGCGATTGCGCGGGCGTTTCTGCGCTCTGCCCCCATTTTGCTGCTGGACGAGGCCACATCGGCGCTGGACCAGCGCACCGAGGAAAAGGTGCGCGAGGCCATCCACGAGCTGTCACAGGATAAGACCACGATCATGGTGGCGCACCGTCTGTCCACCGTCACCCATGCCGATAAGATCTATGTGCTGGACGAAGGATCGGTGGTTGAACAGGGCTCTCATGCAGAGCTGATGGCCAATGAGGGGCTCTATGCCGCGATGTTCACCGCGCAGCGCAACAGCTATGGCTGAGGCGCAGGCCGTGCCCTATGGTCCGCCAGAATTTTTAGCATGATTTATTAAATACCGCCGGAGAGAATTATGGAACGTCGTCTAGATATTCAGGGCCTGCGGGGCGTGGCCGTGATTGCCGTCATTCTCTACCATTTTGGCATCCCCCCCATTTTCGGTGGCTTTGTCGGGGTCGACATCTTTTTCGTGATCAGCGGCTATTTGATGACCGGCATCATCCTGACCCAGGTCGAGGAAGGCCGCTGGGCTTACGGCCCATTCTTTCTGCGCCGGATCCGCCGGTTGTTTCCGGCACTATTTGTCACGGCGGTGGCGGTCTTTGCGGTGGGGGTCGTGGTCTTTGCCGCCTTTGACCTGGAGCGGCTGGCACAGGTCAGCATTCTGGCTCCCTTGGGTCTGTCGAATATCTTTTTCTGGGCCGAGGCGGGGTATTTCGATTCCGAGGCCATCCGCAAGCCGCTGTTGCACACCTGGTCCCTGGCGGTGGAAATCCAGTTCTATCTGGTCTGGCCTTTTGTGATCTTGCTGGGCGCGCGCATGGGGCGTCTGGGATTGGCGCTGCTGATCACGGCTGTGGGGGTTGTGTCATGCCTTGCCGGTCTTTGGGCCATGCGGGCGGATCCGACGGGGGCGTTTTTCATGATGCCGCTCAGAGGCTATGAATTCTGCATCGGCGGGCTGGCCTATCTGGGTCAGGGCATGGTGCCGCGCAATGCGGCCCTGCGTCAGGCGCTGTATGCGGGGTCACTGGCGGTGCTGGTGGCGGTGTTTCTGATCTATTCCAAACTGACCACATTCCCCGGCCTTGCGACCTTGCCGGTGATCTTTGCCACGGCGGTACTGCTGTGGATCGGCACCGGGGCGTCATTGTCAAAAATAGTCTCTAACAAGCCGCTTTGTGTCTTGGGCGATGTCAGCTATTCGGCCTATCTGGTGCATTGGCCGGTGGTGGTTTTTGCAGCCTACCTGATGCAGGACCCGGCCACGCCCCTGCAGACAGCGGGGCTGTTGGGGATCGTGGCACTGGCCACCGCGGCGCTGTTTTACGGGGTGGAGCAACCTTTGCGGCGCGGCACCAATCTGGTCTGGGGCGCATGGCGTGCCTCTGCGCTGGTGGTGATCGTGGCGATGGCCCTGCCGCTGCATGCCTGGGCCAAGGGCGGCTGGCCGGGGCGCGGACCCGAAGCGCTGTATTCACTGAACACGCTGGACATGTGGGCGATGGAAAAGGCGCTCTGGCCCTATTTCGTCAAATTGCAGCAGCAACAAGATTATGCCACCGACAAACCGAATGTGCTGATCATCGGGGATTCACAGGCCGCGGATTACGTGAATGTGCTGCAAGCGCTGGAGGCCGAGACACAGGTCGATATGATCACCCGTCCGATCCATACCACCTGCAACATCCCCTATCTTGAGGGTGAGATGCTGGAGACCTTCCTGACCAAGGACAACCCGCTGTCCATCAAGGACCCCAACCTGCAGTCGGATTGCCCGCGCATGATGACCGAAGCCGTGACCGGGCCTGCCTGGGACAATGCCGATGTGGTGATACTGGCCTTTGCCTGGCGCGACACCTCGCTGCCGGTGATGCCCGCCTCTTTTGCGCAATTGGCCGCGCGCACCGATGCGCCGATCTATGCGGTGGGCAACAAGACGCTGAATGGCAGCCCCGTGCAATTGGCCAACCAGCTGGGCACCACCGAGGGTTTGGGCGATTTTGCCTATGAAAACATCCGCCACTGGACCCCGCCCACCAATGCGCTGATCGCAGAGCAGGATACGGTTGAACTGATCGACATCCTGTCGATGTTCTGTGCCAAGGGCGATTGTCACATGCTGAATGCCGACGGCCGGCCCTTGATGTGGGACGAGACGCATTTCTCAGAATGGGGTGCGCGTTTTGTGGCCGAACGCGGCGGGCGCGACCGCCTAATGCCTTTTGTGAACTAGAGCGCGTCGAGCCGGGTCTGAGCCAAGGCGGTGAAACTGCCTTGGGCTTGCAACCGCTGCTTACTGCCCAGTGTTAGGGTCTGGTTTGCCACCTCTGCCGTCTCATGGGCCAGGGCCACGATCGCATCGGCATAGGTGTCCGGCGCATGATGCGCCTCAAAAAACGCGCGGCCTTTGCGGCGGATGCCTTGGGTCTGGCTGCGGTCGGCGGCCAGTGTCATGAACAAGGCCTCAAGCTGGGCGGCTTCATCCTCAAGGTCGATGGCATAGGCCACATCATCTGGCAGATCCGCATACCAGCCCGCACGGGTCACGGCCGCTGCGGCCCCGGCGTTCCAGATGCGCAGCTGGCTGCCAGAGGCTTCGCCCATGCTGGGGTGGCGCAGGTTCAGCACCAGATCGGCCTGTCGCAGGGCATCATCCAGCACCGGTTCGGGCACAAAGCCGTGCAGGCGCACGCGCGCGCCCAGATCCAGTTCGGCCAGTTTGGCGTGAATGATATCGGGGTTCCAGATCTTGCCCATCACATCAAGACGGTAGTCAAAATCCGCAGGCATCCGGGCCAGCACCTCCAGCACCTGTTCCAGCCGCCGGTTGGGACCGATCCAGCCAAATTGCAGCAGCCGCAAGGGCCCGCTGCGGGGGGGCTGTGCGGCGGGGGCCGGACCAACCTCAAAGGGCAGGGCCAGCAGGGGACAGGGCAGATGGGGCAGGCGGGCAGTCACCGCATCGCGGGCCACACGGGTATGGGTCAGCACCGCGCGGGCCTTGTCCAGCACCAGCTCGAACCCCGGCATGCGGGCGCTGATGGCCGCGCCTTTTTCATCCTTGGACAGGCAGGCCTGAGCGGTTGCCAGCCCTTCGGCCCCGTACCATTTTTCCATGCCTGCCAGATAGGCGGGCGCTTCCCATTGTTCGTATTCGACGGCCTCGATCATCAGCTCCTGGATGGCCAGATCATGCAGCACCACGATGGCGGGCATACGTTGCACCAGCCGCATCAGCCCTGCGTGATAGACCCATGAATTGCCGATATGAACGAAAATCATCTCTGGGCCGGTGCCGCGCCGGGCGGCGGTGAAATCGCGGGGCAGTACCGTATCGGGGTCGAAACGTTTGACCGTGCAATACCGCTCAAGCGTCAGGTCCCAGTCCGGCGCATCGGTCCATAAGATCACTTCGGCGCGGGCGCTGAGTGCGGGCAGGATGCGCGCGGTGTAATGGGCGATATCGGTCTGCGCGGGGGGCAGGGGGCTGACCCAATGGATCGTGGGGCGCGGCGCATTGCGGGGCATCACAGCGCCTGTTTGGCAAGTGCCAGGAATGCCGCCTCAGAGCAGGGCAGCATCAGCTGGTTGGCCCGTCCCGTGCCGGTAAAGGCCCCGACGCCGGTCTGGAACAGCTGCAGTTTCAGCATGCCTGCATCCGGGGCCGTGCCCCCTGCATCGCGCCGAAAGCTGAAGGTGGTCTGCGCACCGGGGGCCACGGCCTCGTTGAGGGGCACAACCACATTGGTATGGACCAGATAACCCTCACCATTGATCCATTCGGCCAAAAGTGCGGTGGCCTTATCGCCAGAGGCAGGCCACCAGCCGGTCGAGGTATTGGCCGCCGTGATCTGGGTCAGGCCGGTTGCGGTTTCATCGGTGGTGAGCGTTAGTTTGCCGGACAGGCGGGTGGGGTCGCCGTGGTAAAATCCTGCGGGTGGCGCGGATGGCGGACCCGCCTTGCGCCCGACAAAGACGATGTTTTCCCCGCGCAGGTCCAATTCATCCTCGCGCGCGATCATCAGGGCGGCGGTTGACGGGTCAACATGGTCTTCATAGACATCCACGGTGCCCAGATAATGGGTTTCAAACCCCGCACCATGGGCCAGCGCTTCGACCTCGCGGGGGGTGTATTCGCGGTTGTGGCGGCCGTAAACGCCGCCCGTTGGCACGAAGATGCCAAAGGAATAGGGCGATTGCCGGTTAAGCATTTTCTGCACGCCGCGGTGGCTGCCCACATTGGGGGTGGTCAGGATGATATGCCCGCCCGGGCGCAGCACACGCGCAGCCTGACACAAAAAGAAATGCGGATCGAGGGCGAGATGTTCAAAAATCTCCATGCCCAGCACCATGTCGAATTCGGCATCACCATAGGGCATGACATCGCGTTCAATATTGGCCGGACGCAATTCGATATCAAAATCAGGATAGGCGGGGTTCAGGCTTTTGACCGATTGCTGGTAGGGGTTCGGCCCCTCCCAGACGCCGCTCATTTTCACATCCGGCAGGGCGTTGACCACCATCGCTTCAAAGGCCAGCGGCGGAAAGACACCCACATCCAGAATGTCGCGCGGGGCGCAATCGACCACATGGTGCAGCGTGGTCTGGTAGCGCGTCCAATGGCTGCCCAGATATTGCGCCAGACCGGGTTCCACCGGGGCGGGTGCGGCCCCTTCTTCGGCGGGCATCGTGTCAAAGGCATAGGCCCCCAGCACCTCGGTGATCGAGGCAAAGGGCAGGGCCGGTGGGGCGGGCGGTGCCACGGCGGCCTGCACGCGGGCCACGGCTTCATCTGCCGGGGTGGCATGGGCGCGGGCCATCAGCACGTCGATTTGGGCTGGGCCGGGTTGGGCCTGTGCGGTCTGGTCGGTCAGGGTTTCCACCACATGTTCCCAAGAGATATTCAGGCTCTGATAGCGGTTTAGACCCGCATTTCCCATGGTTTCGGCCAAAGCGGCATCTTCGCAGACTTGGGCAAAGGCCTGTGCCAGGGCCTGAGGGTCAGGGCCTGTGATCAGCCCCTCTTGGCCCTGGGTGATGAACTCAAGCGGGCCGCCTGCATCCGTGGTGGTGATCACCGGTTTGCCCGACAGCATCGCCTCAAGGGTGATATAGCCCAGATCTTCGTCTTGGGGGGTAAAGAGCACCGCGCGGGCTTCGGCGTAATGGCGGATCATGGTGGCGTCATCGATCCCGCCCAGCCAAGTGACGCGGCCTGCGATCCCCAAGGCGGCGGCAAGCTGGCGCAGCTCATCCAGATAGGCGGGGTTCTCGGGCATGCCCGCAATCACCAGCCGCAGATGCGACGGGGCCTTGGCCAATGCGCGCAGCATCAGATCCACCCGTTTGGACGGGTTGATCCGCCCGGGCGCAAAGAGATAATCGCCAAAGCTGCCTTGGGTCAGATGCTGGGCCAGGGGCGGCGGGTGATAGAGCGCTTGGCCTTTCAGCCCCAGATATTTTTCAAGCCGTCCGGCAACGTTTTGCGAATTGGCATAGATCGGGCGATTGCTGCGGGCAAAGGCTGCGCGGTCTTCGGCCTGGATCATGTCGCGGGCCAGCATGCCGTCTGGTGCATCCAGCAGGTCAGAGGTGCCCGCATCCCACATGTCATAGGCCTGACGGTGCTGATGGATCAGCCAGAACACCGGATTGGGATGGCGGGCCAGATAGGCGGGAAACTTGAGCCCGATCATCATGTCGATGGGCACGCCTTCGGCCTCTGACAAATCTGTCAACCGGGCGGCCAGAATACTGTCGGTCAGGGTCTCGACCGGATACCATTTGAAGGGCAGGGTGATTTCACAGGCATCATGGCCATAACGGCGCAGGGCATCGACCAGGCCTGCGGCATGACGTTCGGCCCCGCCGGTGACAAAAGGCACCTGAGTGCGGACAACACCAATCCGCATCTTATGTGTCCTGCAGGGGCTTATGGCCCAGAATGGCAATATCCTGTGCGCCGAAAATCAGATTGGCCAGTTCGGGGTCAAACCCGGGTTTGGACATGAATTCCGCCAGTTTTTCATGGGGGTGCAGATGGCGTGTCTCAATCGGGTGGTAGCCTACGGTTTCAAACAGCACGCTCATCACCGGATCGGTCATCGGATGCAGATGGGTGGGATCGTTGTGAAACGAGGTCGCCCCCACCAGAATGTTGCGCACATTGGGCGTCTCGAACAACAGCAGACCACCGGGGGCCAGCACGCGCATGGCCTCGCGGGTGATCCACAGCACTTCCTGGAAGGGCAGATGTTCGATCAGGTGATGGGCGGTGATGCAAGACAGCGAATTATCCTCGACCTCAGTCAGAGCGCTGCGGGCGTCGCCGTGGCGGGCATCCAGCCCCAGATCCTGCACATCCGCGATCTGCACGGGGTTGGTGTCGATACCGATGGCGGGGATGTCGCTGTCATGCAGCAGGCCCAGCCATTCGCCCCGGCCACAGCCGATGTCCATCACAGGCTTGCCCCCGGTGCGCAGTACCGCGCTTTCGACATCGGGCAGATAGATGCGCAGCCGGTTGCGGATGTCGCTGCTGGTGCCGCGGTATTTGTTTTCCAGCTTATGATAGAAACTGTCCATGACAGAGCCAAAACCGTCAGCATCTGTGGGCAGCTGTTCGGGCTTGGCGGGTTTGATCGTGCTCCCCTGCACCGCGAGCAATACCTGATCCAGACGGCGGGACAGATCCATGTAATTGCGTGCAAGTTCTGCGTTGCGGGCCATCAAGGCTTGAGTTTCGCCTGTGACCATTTGTTTGAGGCCATCGCTAAGGCGGCGCGCCCGCGTGGTTTCTGCATCGGTTAACTGATCCATCCGCCGTTCCAACCCATCGCCGCGCTGGTCGATCTGGTTCAGCCGCCCTTCATGATCTTGCACGCTACGGTGCGCGTCTTTGGCCAGCCGCTCTGTGCGGCGCAGCTTGAAGACTGCGGTCACATAATTTCCGACCCGTTTTAACCCGCTCAAAGCATTATCCTATCCGTTGAGTCCAGTGAAGCCGGATGTGATCATCCCAGAATAAAGGCCCTATGCAAGTGGCTCTATTCTTCGCGCAAGCTCTTGAAGATCGCATCAGTCAGAGGTGCCGTGATATATTGCAGCACGCTGCGCTCGCCGGTCAGGATCACTACATCTGCAGGCATGCCTGCGGTCAGACCTTCGCGGATCTCATCGTTCAGGCGCTCTTCATCCACTTTGATACGTGCCAGAAAATAGGGTGGCTCGTTCGAATTTTCGGAAGTTACCACATCTGTGGAGATCGAGAGTACCTCGCCCAGCACGACCTTGGTCCGTTTGGCCTTAAATGCGGAAAAGCGGACTTCTGTTTCCAAGCCGGGATATACATTGTCCACATCCACCGGAGCAATCTGGGCATCAATCAGTAAAGTCTCATCGCTTGGAACGATCTCCATCAAAATTTCACCTGACCGGATCACAGAGCCACGGGTGGTTACCGCAAGATTTTGGACCTTGCCGGTGGTGGGGGCCAAGATTGCAGTACGTCGCATCCGGTCGTTGGCAACGGTCAGTCGTTCATTGACCTCTGCCAATTCGGCACGTTCGGTCTTCAACTCACTGTTGGCGCGTTCGCTGTATTCCTGTTTCAGTTTGAGAATGTTCAGTTGGGCTTCACCGGCGGCGGCTTTGACCTGAGAGATGTTAGACATGACTTCGCCAACACTGGCTTCGATCTGAATAACGCTGTCTTCCATTTCGGACAGACGGTTGCTTTCGATCACGCCGCGCTCTTCACCGGTTCGCATGCGCTCAAAAAGTTCGCTGCGCAGTACCAGCCGTTTTTTCAGCGCCGCCAGCTGGACCTCATTGCCCTCGGCTTGACCGTTTAGCTGTTCCGCACGAAATGCCAGAATTTCACTTTGCGACGAAAAGATCGACCGGCGATCCTCAAAGATGTTGCGCTGGGTTTGCATGACGCTTTTGACCTGCGGATCGTCCGAGGCCAGTAAATCTTCGGGAAAGGTAATCGTATCGGCAAAAGTCTGTTCGGCCGCCAGCCGTGCGATCACGGCCTCAGAGGCTGCCTTGCGCTGCTGCAACACGGCCATGTTTGAGCTGACTTCAATATTATCCAGGATCAGCAGCGTATCGCCCTGCTGTACGGTGTCTGCCTCGCGCACGAGGATTTCTTGTACGATCCCACCTTCAAGATGCTGCACCACTTTGCGGTCACTTTCAAGGGACACCACGCCTGGGGCTACAACCGCGCTGGCAATCATCGCAAAATAGGACCAGGTGCCAAAGACACCAAAAGTGATCAAGAGAAGTATATAGCCGGCAAATGAATATTTGCGCGGGTTTGCCATTTTGGCTAGCTGGCCGGACACCACCAATGATTCTGCTGTTGCCACGTTTTTATCCTAAATCTGCCTATCTGAGCGTATTTTAGAGCACAAAGGTTGATTTGGCATTTTGGGGGGCATTACGCCAGCCCTTGTCGTTCATCTGGGCATGATCCCACCGAAAACCTAGCCTTGCGCTCAATATATCCTGAAGTTTTATACCTTGGCCGTCGGCATCTGGACAACTTCTTGCTTGGGCAGGGGCTGTTGAGGCTGCAATAATTCCTGTGTCGGAACAAATCGCTGCACCATACCGTCCTTGAGGATCAGTGTCAGATCGGTGCCGCTCAGGATATTGGCTTTATGGGTCACAATAATAACCGTTCTGCCCTCTTGCTTGAGTTGCTGTAGGCAGCGCGCCAGAGCTTCTTCACCCTCACTGTCGAGGTTTGAGTTGGGCTCATCCAGCACGATCAGGGACGGCAAACCATAAAGCGCACGTGCTAGGCCAACCCGCTGTTTCTGCCCCCCGGACAACCGCCCGCCACCATCGCCAATCTGCGTGGCATAGCCGTCGGTCAGCCCAGAGATCATCTCATGTGCACCGGCCATCTTGGCGGCTTTGATGATGTCCTCATCCGTGGCCCCATCAATGAAGCGGCTGATGTTTTCTGCTATGGTGCCAGCAAAAAGTTTCACATCCTGTGGCAGATAGCCGATCGAAGATCCTAATTGGGCACGGTCCCAATGGGGCAGTTCGATCCCGTCCAAACGTATTGAGCCGCCGATAGGATCGCCCACACCTACCAGATGCCGCGCAAGGGTGGATTTTCCAGAACCGCTCGGGCCAATCAGCGCCATCGTATGACCTGCAGGCAGGTCAAATGCGACAGAGCGCAGGATCGTATCGCGGGTGCCAGGCACAACGGTTGTCACACCTTCGGCGGTCAGGCGGCCTTTTGGAGGCTCCTGGTACAGCCGCTCTGGCTCATCGCCGATGCTATCAAACAACTGCTTGAGGCGGGCGTCAGATTGCCGCGCTCCGATGAATTCTTTCCACTGGCCGACTGCCTGTTCCACCGGGGCCAGCGCACGGCCCATCACGATGGAGGCGGCAATCATGATGCCTGGAGAAATTTCTTGTTTCATAACCAGATAAGCACCTGTACCCAAGATGGCGACCTGCAGGGCCATACGCACGAACTTGGAGCTGGACATGACACCGCCGGCCCAGTCACTGGCGCGGGCCTGTGACATCAGCATGCCCTGGCGTTTGGTCTGCCAGCGTTGTGCCAGCGCATCTTGCATGCCCATGGCACGGATGACTTCGGCGTTCTGCAGGGTGGATCCGGCAAATTCAGCAGCTTTCTGGCCTTCAGTATTGGCGGTCCGCAGTGAATTGCGGGTCAGCAGTTCATTCAGCAGGGCGAGGATGAAAATCACCACCGTACCAGCAGTTGCTACCAGACCAAGCCAGGGGTGGAAGGCAAAACAAAGTGCAAGGAAGAGCGGGGACCAGGGCACATCGAAAAAAGCCAGTACCCCTTGGCCGGTGATAAAACCGCGGACCTTATCGGCATCCCCCAGCGCAGATCGCGCACTACTGTTGGGATTGACCAATTGAGCCCGCGCCACGCGGTCAAACAGCGGCCGCGAGATCAGCTCGTCGAACTGCAAACCGGCCCGCACCAGCATCCGCGAGCGGATGAATTCTAAAAATCCATAAGTTACCAGCAGGGCAATTGCGATAACAGAAATCATGATTAGCGTGAATTCATTACGGCTGGCCAGCACCCGGTCATAAATCTGCAGCATGTACAGCGGGCCAACAAACATCAGCAGGTTAGCAAAAAAGCTGAAAAGGATGGTCGCCCCAAAAATGGCGCGATACTTTTTATAGGCTTTTTGGAGCGGATTGGTAGCTTGCATGGCTCAAAGGTCTTTCACTGCCGCAATGTTAAAATCGCTATACAGGGTTTCTGTGCAAAGGTCACGTGTCGTATTTTGTGGTTTTTAGCTATGTGATGGTTAAAAATAAGGTGTGGATCGACACCTGATACAGTGACCTGCGTCGATCCATGGCAGGGTGGCTTCAGTTCTTCGGCAAAGCTGCCGCTAGTGCGGCTGCATAGGCATTGCGAGCCGTTTGAAGGATACCGATGTCCTGCTGCAGGTCAGCAATCTTGCGATCCACGATGTTGATGCTGGCCAGCTGGTTCAGCGCATCCTGCGGCAAGTCCTCAATTACATATTCCTTGCCGTCGACTGTCAGTTTTGGTTTGTCTGTCATGCTATTATCCCGTTTTGATTATGGGCTCCCAGCAGTTCTGGGAACGCTTCAATTGTCAATTTCCACTTGGCTCCAGCGGCGGATCAAATCTCTGCCAAAGCTTTTGCCAAGGCCTGCGTATAGGCATTGCGAGCTGTTTGCAAAATAGCGACCTGTTGCTGGAGATCTGTGCTTTGGCGTCTTCTGACAGATCATCGAGCAGAAATTCTCTGCCATCTATCGTGACTTTGGGTAGGTTTGTCATGGGAAATACCTGTTCTGTTTAAAGAGAAATCCCCGAAGTGCTCCGGAGATTTCTGTTTTTATGCTCCAACCAGCCACACAGGTGCTGA
>Ga0213868_10001146_pt1 | contig 25638 bp, 19 predicted proteins | sample PICome_9_FD_160087 | JGI IMG/M metagenome (GOLD analysis project Ga0213868, IMG submission 160087) | Coastal seawater microbial communities near Pivers Island, North Carolina, United States - PICO127 | ecosystem: Environmental > Aquatic > Marine > Coastal | place: USA: North Carolina... | reverse complement strand
TAGTCCGTGTACGGTAGATTTCCCGTCGGCGAGTCGAGATGATAGACGCTGGCGAGCACGAGCTGGAGCGGGCTTCCCTTTCCCCCAACGACGAGATCGTAGAGTCCAGCCTCTCTAGAAAGCGCACGTTCAGATTCGTGCCGGAGAGCTAGCACCGCACAGACTAGCGCTACGCCAAGCGCGATGCCAACAACAGTCAGAAACGTGACCAACCGGCGGAACTTCAAGTAGCGCCACGCCATGGCTAGAAAGCTCATGCGTTCGCGTCCCTTCCACCTGCGATGATTGTCGAGCGAATCAGGCCGGTGCAGTCGAGACGTCGTGGCAACTCAGCCGCCAAGGCAGGGTCGTGAGTCACCATGAGAAGGGTGCGACCATCTTCAGTAGCGACTTCCTGGAGCAAGGTAAAGATCTCCCTTCCCGTATCGGGATCCAACGATCCGGTCGGCTCGTCGGCTAGAAGAATAGGGGCACCTCCGGCAATGGCGCGAGCAATCGCAACCCGCTGCCGCTCACCCACCGAGAGCTGGTGTGGTCGAGCATGGAGACGGTCACCAAGCCCAACGCGGCGGAGGACTTCATCGGCCCGTCTGCGGGTGTTGTCCCGCTTTCTGGCACCAAAGCGCAGGCCAATAGTGACGTTCTCAATCGCCGTGAAGGGAGCGAGGAGGTGGAAAGTTTGGAAGACCATCCCACAATGAGTGCCGCGGTGCCGGTCGAGCTGAGCGGGGCTCAAGGTAGCGAGGTCAACGTTAGCGACGGTCACTTCGCCGGCGTCAGCGCGACGCAGACTGGCGACGAGGTTGAGTAGCGTGCTCTTTCCGCATCCGCTCGGTCCAGTGAGCACAACCGTTTCCCCCGCAGCCACCTCAAAGGCAGGGAGATGAAACTGGACGGCCGAAGTGCGGCTCGCGTTTCCTAAACACAGAGAAACGTCGTGCAGTCTGATCATGATCTCCTCAGTGGCCCTCTTTGTGGATATGGGGACGCAGAATGAACCAACCAGTGGTAGTGTCAGCGAAGCTTAGCTCTGCTTTGGCAGCGAAATCCTCGCCCATCAGCCAAGCGGCATCGGCTCCGGTTTCGCCTGGAAAGACGAAATAGGCCGTGGCTCCATCCTGGATAGTAGAGGCGCCGGACTCGTCCTCGTTTCTCTCTCTATCACGAATCGCGAGCGTCACTGTTCGCCCAAGATCAGGAAACCCAAGTGCTAGCGTCTTGTCGAGTGGCAGCCGCCAGGGCTCGCCTCCATGTCCGCCGCGCATGAGCCAGACTTCAAGGTCGCCGGCGTCATCGTGGAGCTTGATTTCAGCGGTCCCGACCTGTTTGCCTTCGCCGTCGAAGATGGGATGGAGAAAGCCGTCATTCGGCCCCTCGTTGGCGTGCACATGGGGCATCCCCACGGCTTCAATCAGCTTCTCGATCACGGGATGCAGCCCCAGTATGAGTTGTGTCAGGATTTCGTTATCGAGTTCATTGGCGGAAAGGCCGTCGATCAGGCTGGTGAGATCTGTCAGGTTCGTTTGGACCTGTTCGGGATTGGCCGCGTTGGCCGGGATGGTCGCCGGGGTCACGGCCCCCCCGGCGTCGAGGAGGTCAGAAAGCGACTCGCGCACCGAGGCAAGATCGCCTGCACGGGCGAAGCCCTCAGCGCGATACGCGACGTCGTCGAGACGAGTGAGTTCGGGCCACGATACAGACTCATCGCCCGTTCCGTCTGCACCGCGATTGCAGGAGGTCGCGACGAAGGCCAGACAGAGACAAAGGAGAGAAAGAACTCCGCGTTTGAGAGAACTGGACATTACAGATTCGTGCTCGACCTTTCTTATTAATGCAAGTAATTTGCATTTGAATTCACGTAAATCTGAAAATTCGACTGATGTTAGCAACCAGCTTTCCCCGTTTCGAAGCGATTGCGGAGCAGTTTTCAATGCTGCCGGAGGGAGAGGAACGGCTTAAGTTTCTTGTTCAACTAGGCAGGAAGTTGCCGTTGCTCGATGATTCCGAACAGGTCGAGAAGAATCTCGTGCGCGGCTGCGTCTCGTCGGTATGGTTGATCTGCGAACGCACAACGGAAGACGATGAGAGCTCGCAAAGGCTCACCTTGAGCTTTCGTGGACGCAGTGATGCTCAGATCGTTTCCGGGCTGGTGGCTATCGTGCTGTCTCGATACTCGGGAATGAGCCCCGAGGCGATTCTCTCTGTCAAAACCACTTCGATCCTAGATGGCTTCGGTCTCCAGGCTCATCTTAGCCCAGGCCGCCGAATCGGCTTGTCGGCGATGGTCGCAAGGATCCGTCAGTTCGCCTTGGAAGCAGTTGTTTCTGAGGGTGAATCCGATGAACGGTAGGGCAAATTGGGCGCAGGACTGCCAACTCTCAACAGGTCCCGCTTATTGGCATTTCGTAACCTAACGCCGAATTCCTCTAAGTATCGCACACGAGATTCCCTGGGCTACTTCAAGGTGACGCTTGATGATGGTTCAATCTGCTCCAAGCTTCTTAAGAAAAATGAGTAATTGATGCAAATAGGTTGCATCAATTACTCAGAGCTTCACAATTAACTTCATGGCCCGATCCGCTCTGTCCGCTTCACTTCTCTCAGTCTTTGGCTCCTTCGCTCTCCTGATGTTTCAGGCCTGCGAGAAGTTAGATTCCGATGTGCACGTCGCTAATGATAGCCTAAGTGTCATTGTTAGCGTCCCGCCGCAGGCAGACTTTGTACAACGCATCGGCGGAGACCATGTGAAAGTCGATGTGTTAGTTGGCTTGGGCCAAGACCCTCACAACTTCTCACCGACACCTTCGCAGATGGCGGTGCTGAGCGGCGCGGATCTATTTCTCACCGTGGGGATGCCTTTCGAAGAAGCACTCAGCAGTCAGATCGAGTCTGCCAACGCTGGCTTGAAGGTGGTTTCGATGTCGGAAGGATTCGAGAAGATTCCATCGTATTGTGATCACTCTTCTCACGGCTCAGAAGGAGATGAAGACGGGCATGACCACGCCCATGCTCACGAGGAGGACGATCCACATGTCTGGTTGTCACCACCTCTAGTGAAAGTGCAGGCAACAAACATTGCCGCCGCATTGAAAGCCGCCATGCCGGAACATAGCGAGGCGTTCGACAACAATCTGAAAGTTTTCCAAACCGAACTCGATACGCTCCACAACGAAATCAAAGCGCAGCTCGATGACAGGGCGGGCGAGCAGTTCTTCGTGTTCCACCCTGCCTTTGGCTACTTTGGCGACGCCTATGACATCGAGCAAGTGGCCGTGGAGGTGAATGGCAACGAGCCGACCCCAAACGAACTCGCCGCCTTCATCGAAGAAGCCAAGGATCACGGCATGAAGACGCTCTTTGTGCAGCCCCAGTTTGATGATCGCAGTGCCAAGATCATCGCTGATCAGCTGGGCGCTCGGGTGGAGTCTCTCGATCCGCTCGATCCTGATGTTATTTCTAACATTCGCCGAATCGCTACGGCCATTGCTGGGGCTTCCTAGCTAACGTGTGATGGCAGTCGCCCTGGAGTTTAGCAACGTTCACTTTTCCTATGATCGGTCCGTACCGATTATCGAAAACGCCAGCTTTGAACTCAAGGAGGATGCTTCCATGTGCGTCGTCGGTCCAAACGGCGGCGGCAAATCCACGCTAGTCAAATTAGTACTAGGGTTGCTGACACCACAGTCTGGGACCATTCGGGTATTGGGAGAATCCCCAAGCGAATCGCGCGCCACGATCGGTTACGTCCCCCAGTCCTTGCAGTTCGATCCCCGTTTCCCCATCACCGTGCTCGATGTGGTCTTGATGGGCCGCCTAGGCAGTGGCTTACGCCTCGGGCCCTTTGGGCGTCGCGATAAAGAGGTCGCTGACAAAGCCTTGCAGCGCGTTGATCTTAATGGTCTGTCTAGCTGCCGCTTCTCCAAACTTTCTGGCGGGCAGCGCCAGCGGGTGCTGATCGCTCGTGCCTTGGTCGATGAACCACGGCTGCTGCTGCTCGACGAACCGACCGCCAATGTCGACCAGACATTTGAAACGCAGTTCCAAGGAACCTTGCGCGAACTGGCCGCCGAAATGCCTGTTGTGTTAGTGTCACACGATCTGGGGTTCGTCTCCAGTTGGGTCGAGCATGTACTGTGCGTGAATCGTAACGTACACCTCCATCCTACCATCTCCATCAGCGGTAAGACCTTGCACGAGATCTTTGACCACGAAGTCGTCGCTGTCCGCCATGATCAGGATTGCCCACCTGGTGAACACATTCATCACCGTGATCATGGGTAGTGCTCTTTTAGATGCGCTGGGCAATCCTCTCTTCAGCTTTCTTCGCACCGCGTTGATTGCTGGACTCCTATCCAGTGTCGTCTTCGGCATCGTCGGCACCTACGTTGTCACCAAACGCATTACCTACATCGCAGGCGCCATCGCCCACTGCGCGCTGGGCGGCATCGGCTTTGCACTCTACGCAACGCACGAACTCGGCTGGACCGCCTTCGACCCAATGCTAGGCGCCCTCCTGGCTGCCATCGGCTCCGCACTGCTCATCGGCTGCGTGGTCCTGTCGCGCAGTGAACGGGAAGACACGATTATCGGAGCTGTCTGGGTAACCGGCATGGCCCTCGGCATCCTGTTCGTCAAGAAAGTCAGCCGCGCTGGTGTGAACATCGAGAGCTGGCTCTTCGGGAATATCAACTTCGTTAGTGATCAAGACCTCTGGACCGTCAGCCTTCTGGGTGGCATGGTCGTTCTGTGCACCATCCTCTTTCACAAGCAATTCGTCGCCATCTGCTTCGATGAAGAGTTCGCGCGAGCCCGCGGCGTTTCCGTTCCCCTCTTTTACCTCCTACTCCTGTGTATGACGGCTGTCAGCGTGGTCCTTCTTGTGCATATGATAGGAATCATCATGGTGATCGCTCTCCTAACGCTCCCGCCAGCCATTAGTTCCCGACTTGCGCCTGGGCTGCCCATGATGATGCTCCTATCCGCCGGGCTCTGCGCCCTGTTCATTGCCACCGGCATGGAAATCAGTCTTCGGCTCAACACTGTCGTCGGACCGACCATCATCCTTGTCGCTGCGGCAGCCTACTTTTCCGCTTTATTGATCAGTAGGTTCAGGAGCAGGGGGCGCTGAGCGTGTTCCGGATGTTTTTCTCAGCTACAGATCGACCTGAAGCTTGCGGTGAATCAGATGAATCGAATCAGGCACGCAATTCGGTCCCAAACTGGTCCTGAAACGCTTCGAGCTGTTGGTCGGGTGGCAGGAGCGCTATGGTTCGCAGGCGGCGATTGGAAAACGTCTTGAGATCATCTTTACCATTCAACGCTTTCAGAAAACTGACGATTTCAGATTGCAAATGGGCGATCTGGCGGACGTAGCCACCGGAACGACCAACGCGCTGACCAATCTCGTTGCAAGACTCTATAAGGCCTGAATTCAGAGCCTCTCGCTAGCTTACTCTCATGTGAATGAGATATGCTCGTCGTCCGGGCGGACTTTCATCAGCGTTTTCTTCATTGAAGAATTGCCTCAGCTCTTGCGGAATGGATGGATAGCGAGGGCTCCCTGATTCCATGAATTCCGAACCACTCCGATCAGGCAGGGGAGAAACGCTAACATTTGTCATTTCATTCCATGCGCTTTACCCTTTATCCTCTTTCAGGAAACTTCTGCACGACTAGTTTTGATACTTCTCTTTCTTGTCTGTCCCGGGAGGCGGCGGGGCTGGCGGTGGGTTCACCCCCTCGGCTAGCATGACTTTAGAAACGGCGGCCGTCGTTTGATCCGAGGGCTTGAAGTTTCCGTGGCGAAACCCCTGCGTGATCAATAGTGGGGTCCAACCCTTCTTGTTCTTTCGGTTCCAGACGTTGATGTCGGCGCCTTTCTCGGCTAGCAGAGCAACCAGCTTGGGGGCTTGTTTGTAAGCAGCGGCGTGCATGATGGTGTCGCCTTCATCGTCGACGTGGTCGATCTCTGCTCCGAGTCCGAGGAGGTAGGTTACCGCGAGCATGGCTTCCGCTTCGGTGGCGGCTTCGTCAGCTTCTGGACCTAGGGCGACCCCAGCGGCGGCAAGGAGCGGCGTTCGGCCTTGCTGGTTGGGTAAACGGAAGTCGGCTCCGTGTCTCACGAGCAACTTCATAAGCGGAAGGTCGGCAGTTCTAGCGGCCATGAGAAAAGGCGAAGCCCCCGGGCGACCTAGACGGTTGCTTCCAGATCTGCCTCGCTTCACCTGGAGATCGACTTTGGCTCCGTGCTGTGCGATGAGTGTTTCTGCAAACTGGAGGCTGGTCATTGCCCCAGAGCCGTGGGGCGGCGGTGCGCCGTCGATACCGTCTCCGCGGACGGGTTTTCGGACCCACGACAGGACGTGCAAGGGAGCGGTGCCAGAGCGTAGGTCATTGGGATCGGCACCAGATTCTAACAGACGTGTTGCCAGGTCGAAGTGGCCGTTCTCAATGGCTAGGATGAGGGCGCTAGTACCTTTCCTTGGGGTGCGGCCGCCACCACCGCTATTCACCATGGGCGCGTTGACGTCTGCACCGTTAGCGAGAAGCGCATCGATCACCCCGATGTGTCCCTGGCGTGCGGCGAAGAACCAGGCGTTGAACCCAGAACCCAACGCCGTCTCATCAGTGGCACCGGCATCTAACAGCAACTTTAGCACCTCCGTGTGTCCTTCGACGGCTGCCCACATGAGAGGGGATTGGCGTCTACGGTCGACCGTGTCTGCTTTGGCACCAGCGTCTAACAAGGCTTTGACCGTGGCTGGGCGACCGGTGCGCGAAGCGACCATGAGTGGAGTGTGGCCTCCTTTGCCTTCAGCATTGGCATCGGCACCAGCTTTCAACAATGCGCTGACCAGGGCTTCGTTGCCATTTTTGCAAGCGAGTGTTAGAGGCAAGACACCATACCGATTAGCGATCGTGGGATCGACGCCTTGGGCCAAAAGGGCTTGGGCGCTTTCGACCTGATCCTGGTGGACCGCTTCAAGGAGAGCGGAGTTACCCGATCCTGCAGCTAGCATAGTGTTGGTAAGCCCAACGAGTGCGAGTAGGCTAGATTGCCAGCTCTTCAATGAGGCCATTACTGTCTGCAAATTTCTCCATGTGGACACCGACGCGGTCGAGCAGCGTGAGATGTAGGTTTGCAAGAGGGGTCACTTTATCGAACTGGATGTGGCGATTGCCCTTGATGCCAGCCGATCCACCACCGGCGACCAGGATAGGGAGGTTGCTGTGGTCGTGTTTGTTCGGATTTCCCATGCCGCTGCCATACAGGTAAAGCGAGTGATCCAAGAGGGACCCGTCGCCATCAGGTGTCGCGTCGAGTTTTTCCAGGTGTTCCGCAAAGAGCGAGACGTGATAGGCGTTGATCTTCGCCATGCGTGCGATCTTGTCAGGATTGTTGCCGTGATGGCTGAGTGGGTGGTGCGGATCGGAGACGCCAATTTCAGGATACGTGCGATTGCTAGTCTCGCGGGCAAGCTGGAAGGTGATGACGCGGGTGACATCGCCTTGCAAGGCTAACAATTGCAGATCGAACATCAATCGAGCGTGGTCCGCGTAGGCTGTGGGCACGCCGACGGGGCGGTCGAGATCGGGTAATGGATTCTCCTTCACGTCAGCTTCGGCTTTCTGGATACGACGTTCGACTTCACGTACCGTGTCGAGGTAGCCGTCGACTTTAGCGCGATCTGTAGGTCCCAATCCGCGTTTCAAGCTGGCCATGTCTTCGCGCACGAAGTCGAGCACGCTGGAGCGTTTCTTTAGGGCTGCTTGGCGTTCGACTTTGCTGCCTCCCGCTCCGAAGAGATTCTCGAAGATCAAGCGAGGGTGTGCCTCAGCCGGCAGTGGGGTGGTTGGCGTGGACCAGGAAAGGTTGTTCTGATAGACGCAGGCGTAGCCGTTGTCGCATTGGCCGACGACTTCCATCATGTCCATGGCCATCTCTAAGGATGGTAGCTGGGTGGCTTGCCCAATTTCCTTGGCGGCAATCTGATCGACGGTGGTTCCGAGATAGTAATCCGAGCTCTCCGTGAGTTTCGCGCGGGCAGCACTGAGAAAGGCAGCATTTGAGGTGGCGTGGGACCCTGGATAGGCGTTGCGCAGCTCAAGATTAGACAAAGCGTTCACCTTGTTCCTGATGGGCTCGAGCGATTTAAGAATAGGGGGCAACTCGTCTAACGTCTTCCCCTTTGGAACCCAACGCGTGAGATCTGCGCCCATGGGCATGAAGACAAAGCCGAGGCGCTGAATCGGTTTCGGTGTCGCCGCCATGGCAGGTGTCATGGCGTCGAGCATCGGTAAGGCCAAAGAGGCACCGAGTCCGCGCAGGACGGTGCGGCGTGGAAGAGCTTTCTTTGTGATAAACATGGTTGTCTGTCAGTTCAGGGTTTTGGAGGATTCCGGCATCCGCATGGTAAACGGATCACTGTCTAGCATGTGAAGGATAATCGAAGAGAATTGATAGTTGTCTTTGGTGGCGCCCCGAACGATCTGGCGCACGGCGGGCGAGTCGCCCGGCTCAATTCCGCGGCCGAGGGCGTAAGTGAAGAGTTTCTCCACGAACGTGCGGGCGAACAGTTCGGGGCGCTTCAGTAGGCCGGCTTCGAGCCCGGCAATGCCCTCGAAGGTTGTCCCGTCAGGAAGCGCGCCCTTGGAATCAACTGGCTGTCCACTCTCCTGAGTGCGCCAACGGCCGACGGCGTCAAAGTTCTCAAAGGCGAAACCGATGGGATCCATTGAATTGTGGCAACTTGCACAGGCAGGATTGGCGCGATGTTCTGCGAGACGTTCTCGCACCGGAAGGTCCTCGTCGATGGCGTTGTCTTCCAGCGCTGGCACGTCGGGCGGAGGAGGAGGCGGTGGGGTGCCTAACAGATTCTTCATTACCCAATGGCCTCGCAGGACGGGAGACGTACGGGTGGCGTAAGAGGTTACGGTAAGTATGCTTCCGTGGCGCAAAAGGCCACCTCGGTTGCTGTTGGAATCCAAGGCGACCTTGCGAAACCGCTCGCCATAAATATGTGGAATGCCGTAGTGCTTTGCTAGTCGCTCGTTCAGATAAGTGTGGTCTGATTGTAATAGGTCGAGGACACTGCGGTCCTCGCGTAGCATGTTTTGAAACAGGAGTTCTGTTTCCTTCCGCATGGCCTGACGCAAGTTGTCGTCGAAATCTGGATACAATCGGGAATCTGGGGTGATGGAATCTAGGTTCCGGAGGTAGAGCCATTGCCCGGCGAAATTGTCCACCAGAGCTTGAGATCGCGAATCTGCTAACATGCGGCGGGCTTGAGTGGTCATGCCTTCAGGGGTGGTCAATTGGCCGGACTCGGCTGCGTCTAGCAATTCGTCATCAGGGAGGCTGCTCCACAAGAAGAATGATAGGCGCGATGCGAGCTCGAGAGCTTCCAAAGCATACGGAGTGTCCGCCGTGTTGTCTTCAGGATCACGTTCGACCCGGAAGAAGAACTTGGGGCTCGCAAGAATGGCTGACAGGGCGGACTCCAAACCATTCTCGAAGTCACCTGCTTCGCGATACAAGGCCAAGACTCGTTCTTCGTCCGTTTTATTAGCGTGTCCGCGATACGCTTTGTGCATCACGCGATGAAGAATCGTTTGGGCATCAGCTTCATCCTCTCCACTGATGTTCTCAAATAGTTGTTGTCGACTCGCGATCATCCCTGTGTCTTTCGCATCGAAGGGACCGGTAATGGAAACCTGATAGATGGCGGGTGAGCGACGCGGGTGACGATGCTGGTTGAAGGCAGATTCGTAAGGCTGACGTAGAGTCTCGATCAGATCGGGTGCCGGTTCGACGAAAGTAACTCCGACCTGGCGAACTCCCGCCCCGACGCGGATGCGAGCTGAAAGATGCGCATCGACTTTGGTGTGATCGCCTTTTCTCTTTGGCGGCTTGACGCTGAACGACTTTGCGATGTCACCATCTACGAGCACTTGCAATTCGTGAGTCCCGCGAAGCCCTTCGACTTTTTCATCACGATCACGCGTCAAATTAATCTGAAGTTCGTAGTCACCATCCTTTGGGAAGGTATGTCCGAATAGGGTGCCGCCTCGCGTGCCTAACGGAAGTCCTTCGACGTGACCTTCCTGGGTGATGTCTGGACGGATACGGACGGTTCGTCCGTCTGGTGAGTTGTTCGTGTGGCCAAGGGCGATGCGGCTGATCTTTTGCGCGGCGCTAATGTAGCGATTGAGCAACGCGGGAGGGAGATCGCCTACAGTGACATTATCAAATCCATGGCTCAATTGGTCGGGTGGCAGGAGTGACTTCGCATCGATTTCTACTGCCAAGAGGTCGCGAACAGCGTTTTGATACTCGTTGCGGTTGAGTCGTCTGAGAGACTCGGTGCGACCAGGGTTTGGATGAGCTGCAGCTTGCGCGTCAAGAGCGGTTTCCATTTCTGAGGCAAGACTAACGTAGTCTGTTTCTGAGGGGCGCTCTTTCTTGATTGGTGGCATGAGCCTCATTTGCAATTGGCGCGCGGACTTTTCCCAAAGTTCTGACTGATCTGCCAATGGGTGACCGAGAGCGACTTCAAGATCGATTCCGCCTTTCGCACTATCGGAATCGTGGCAATCGAAACAATAGCGTTCAAGTGTAGGCCCCCAGCGAATTGGGTTGGCAAATACCGCTGTTCCTACTGAGAGGAATGCAAAGATGGAAAGCCGTGTTGTGTATCTAAATCTGAACATGAGTATCCGTCTGCAAACTAGGTCCTAACTGCCTGATACGCGAGGCAATTAGAAGAGCTCTTGCTCGCCCCGTTCGAGCGCAAGTAGAGTGCTCTTGTTGCTTAGCCCGCCAGCCTAGCCGGTGAGTGTCCCATTCAATTCAATGACGCGGTGGCAAGGTGCGAAGATCGAAAGCGGCTTATTAACATTGGCGGCTCCCACGGCGCGGACAGCTTTGGTATTTCCAATCTGGTTTGCGATCGCCGTATAGCTCGTCGATTGCCGGTAGGGAATCTTGCGTAGGGCCCTCCAAACCTTTTGTTGAAAGGGAGTTCCTTCTGGAGCTGACAATACAGCAAAGGCCTTTCGCTTCCCTTCAAAATACTCTTCGAGCTGGGAACGGGCATTGACGAGATGAGGGTGATTAGGATCTTCGGTCCAATCAGAATTCTCTAAGTTTGCCTGCTGGTTTTTGTGAAAGACGTGAGTGAGTCCGTTGTTGTTGGCGCGCTACCGTAGTGTGCCAATGGGTGATGGCATGGTGGTGGTGTAGATGGTCTGCATGGCGAAGATTTCTTGGAAGAAGTAGGCTTAAGGTAGGGCGGCGTTCCGGTCCGATTCACGACCTAGAAGGCCGCGCTACACACGTCAATGTGCGTTGGCGCGTTTTACCATGTTTTGGTTTTAGAAGCTCAAGCGTTGTTTAAGGTAGTCAATGAAACGAGCATGAGAAGATCAACTATGTCGGGTTTCCTGCTAACGATTTAGACTCCACCAAAGCCTTCTTTTTAAAAGGGTTCGGTTGGACTTTTGAAGACTTTGGTCCTGACTACACGGCCATTCCTGGTGAGGGCTTGGATGGAGGCTTCTTTAGAGCAGACCAAGCATCGACCAAAGAGACTTGTCGCGCCTTGATCGTTTCCTCTATCAAGTACCTTAAGAGCGCCCTGGCAAGGTGCAAGACGTTGGCGGCATTATCGACACACCAATGTTCTCGTTTCCTGGTGGGAGACGATTTCAGTTTACAGGACCAAGCGGCAACGAATTAGCTGTTTGGTCAGACCTTGGCTAGTCGTGAGGTCCTAGAAGGGAAGCCAAGTGAGAAGGACTTCAGCTTCTTCGTCTTGGGTCACTAGATTGCGCACCTCATCCGTGGCAAGGGCTGGGATGAGAAAGAAGTCGCCTGGCTTGAATCGATGATGCCCGGACGTGACCGTACCTGCGACGACAGTCACAATGGCTGCTTGGTCCTGAGGTGTTGCCGCGATTGGTTGTGTTGGTGATAGAGTGCGACGAAGCACTTGGAAGTATTCGCACTCGACGAGGGTGTCGCCTTGCGGGGTATCCATTTGCGGTTCGATGTCCTCGAAATCGATGCACTGTAAGGACTCGGAGACATGTAGGTCACGAGGTTTCCCGTCCGTGCCTGGGCGGTTCCAGTCGAAGACCCGGTAGGTCGTATCGCTATTCTGCTGGATCTCGTAGATGAGGAGGCCGGCACCAATGGCGTGAAGGCGACCACTCGGAATAAAGATGAAGTCGCCCTTCTCTGGCGTGATGGCGTGGACCTGGTCTCGGGTGTCGCCACGATCAATACCAGCTTGAAAGTCTTCTCGTGTGACGCCTGCTTTGAGACCGACGTAGAGTTTTGCGCCGGGTTCGGCGTGGGCAATGTACCACATCTCTGTCTTGGGCTCTCCCTGCAGGGAGGAGGCGACGGAAGCGGGAGGATGGACTTGGATCGAAAGATCGTCTCGGGCATCAAGGATCTTCACCAAGAGCGGGAAGCGTTCGGACGGATGATTTGTGAACGCTGGACCGAAGACCGTGGTGCGTTGATCAGACCAGAGATCATGCAAGGTCTTACCGGCGGCAGAGCCATTCTGAATGGTGACGTGTTCGTTCTCGCGGTCGACCAGCTCCCAAGCTTCGCCATAATTCGTGCCATTGGGAAGTTGGCGTCCATAAACGGACTCTAAACTGCGACCACCCCAAACCTTCTCCTTATAGACTGGGGCGAAGACGATGGGTTCCGTCCAAGGTGATCTTTCCATGATTAACTAGGTAAGCGATTCTTCACCAACTGCCAATCATCATATTCATCAACATCTGCTAGATTTTCTATAGTAAAGAACGAGCTGTCTCGAGAGGTGATGTTCTTTTGGCAATCGGAAAGCGTGTGCTCGGAGCTCCAGCGGACCTTGGCAAAGACGGATTCGGCATTGGCGGCTCCTTGTTTCGTAGCACCGAGGTAGTAGCCGCCATCGTTTGCGGGACCGAAGACCCAGCCGGCTCCCTCATCTAGCGCTGTCCAGGTCCGGGCAAAGGTGTCGGCGTCGAGGTCAATGCAATCTGTGCCAATGAGGGCAACGGACTCGTAGTTCAGGGCGAATGCTTTCTCCACGGCGGCAGCCTGGCGACCACCGAGGTCCATTTCTGGTTGAGGCCACCAATGCTGGATCTCGCATTCCCGGAAGACATCGTCCGCGATCCATCGTTGGATGGAGTCAGCCTCGGAGGCCGGCGCGTAGCAAATCGCCAAATGTTCTTTCTGACACTGAGCGAGTCGCAGGCCGACTGCGCGGACCAGAGCTTTATAGATGGTAACGGCTTCCGCATTGCCTACTTTTGACGCCAGCCGTGTCTTTACGTACCCGGGCTTGGGCCATTTGAGGAAGACGACAATGAGAGGGGGCTTCATGAACGGGTATTCGCCTTGCAACAGAGATGCTCGTAATTAAGATGGGCTAATAGTTTCGACATGCCAAGTAGCCCGCGAAAGAAAGCTTCCCGGCGCCGGTTATCCTCTGTGAAACCGCGCTCCACAGCGCCGATGGATTCTCCTGTCGGTGCTATTGTTACGTTTGGCCTTCTGTGGGCGGGGATCTTATTGCTCCTGGCTCTGGTCTCTTATACGCCGAATGACGTGCCAGCATGGGTGAAATTTCTCTCCATGGACAGTCAGTACAACAACCCACCCCATAATTTGGTGGGCGTTCTTGGAGCCATCGTTGCTGCGTTTCACTACTTTTTGTTGGGGGCTGCGAGCTATTTGGTGGCTGTTGGCCTGTGTTGGTTTGGTTTGTCTAGGTTTGTGGCCAAGATTCCTTTGAATCAGCGGACGATTGGTGGGCTGGCGATCTTCATCTTGGCTGGAGCGAGCCTTGCCCACTCCCAGTCAGTCTTCTTCCAGGACTGGGCCGAGACGCTTAACATCAAGCCGGGGGGCGAGTTGGGAGCGTTGATCGGAGGCGCGTTGAACAAGCTTGTGGGTGGCTTTGCCTCTCAAGTCCTGCTCTTGCCAGCCTATTTAATCGGGTTGGTCATGCTGACTGGATTTCATCCTATGACCTTTGTTCGCCGTTGCCTGGAGGACTGGGAGATTCTTCAAACCAAGCGGAAAGAATGTCAGTGGGATAAAGCTGATGAGCTGGAACGTGTCGCAATCGAGGAGCGCAAGGCCAAGAAGGCCGTGCGACAGTCGAAGAAACGTCCCAAGAAGAAGGCTGCGGCTGCAGCCGATGAGGCGCTAGAAGAACAGGACGGAGACGGCGAAGACGATGAGGAATGGGAAGTAGTCGCGGAGAATGATCCGCCGGAAGAGGCGGCCTTCACTGGAAAAGCTAAAAAGAAGCGCGCGAAGAAGAAAGCCGCCGATGAACCCGAGGCCGAAGAGGAGGAAGTTGAACCTGAGGTCGACGAAGATACCGAAGACGAGCAGGAAGAGGCGACGCCGGTTCCAAAGATCATTGATGGATCGGCCCGTCGTCCGAAGCGTGTCGCCACGTCCGAGGAAGCTACACTTCCCGTGCGGGCGAGTTTCCAAGGTGTGAGTTTTGAGGGCTACAAATTACCTCCGCTCGACCTTCTCAACTTCGACGAGGAATCCGTGGCGATGCCCGCTGATAGCAGCGCCCTGCTGCGGAATCAGAATATTATCGTGGAAACTTTGGGGACCTTCGGTTTGGAAGTCTTCCCGGGAGATATCACCCGGGGCCCAACGATTACTCGTTACGAGATCTATCCGTCGAAAGGGCTCAGAGTGAGCCGGATTGCCACCTTAGAGCCGGATATTGCTCGGGCGACCAAGGCGGAGAGAATCAATATCATCGCTCCAATTCCGGGTAAGGACACCGTAGGAATCGAGATTGCGAACAAGATCAAGGTGCCCGTCCCTCTTCGTGAACTGATGGACGATCCCGCTTTCCGGGACACAGATTTTAAGATTCCTCTAGCGTTAGGAAAAGACGTGTACGGGAATGCGGTGCTGGCCGATCTCGCCTCCATGCCGCATCTCCTCGTCGCTGGAGCAACGGGTAGCGGTAAGAGTGTCTGTATAAATTCGATTGTTGCGAGCCTGCTGTTCCAGTTCTCTCCCGAGCAATTACGGTTCATTATGATCGACCCGAAGGTTGTGGAAATGCAGGTCTACAATGACCTTCCGCATCTTGTGGTCCCTGTTGTCACGGACCCTAAGAAAGTTATTCTGGCATTGCGTTGGGTCGTCAAGGAGATGGAGCGCCGCTACAAGCTCTTCGCCAAGGCCGGCAAACGAAACTTTGATGCCTTCAATTCGCGGGACAGAGACAAGGCTCCCAAGAAGCCAGAGAGAGCGGCATCTCGTAGGGCAGACAACGCCGGTTCCGTTTCTGTGAAAGAAACTGATCTTGCAATGAAAGATCCAGAGGACGAGGATAGTTTTGGTGAAAGCGCTGGTAAAGATGTTAGTAAGGGGTTGGTTAGCCCTGAATTAGTTAACCCAGATGAGACTCAAGGTGTCGTGGCTGATTCCGAGTCGTCGATGGCATCAGATCAGATCCCTGAAGATGAGGATGCACCGCCCTTCTTCGTCCACTCCGTGAGTATCAATGAGGGGGAGGATCTCTCGGAAGCCTTTGCTGATGCCGAGCGAGAGATGGAAGCCCGAGAGGAGGGAGACGGCGACGAAGAGCTTGATGACGGGTCGTTGCCTCCCCATGAATTTGCCTCTCCGGAGGAGCCGGAAATGCCGGACACGCTGCCCTATATTGTCGTCATTATTGACGAGCTGGCCGACCTCATGCAGACCGCCCCGGCTGATGTAGAGCTGGCTATCGGCCGAATCACCCAGATGGCGAGGGCTGCTGGGATCCATCTGATCGTGGCCACCCAGACCCCACGAGCGGAGGTCATTACGGGCACGATTAAGGCGAATATCCCTTGTAGAATCGCCTTCCAAGTGTCTTCTGGGATCGATAGCCGGGTCATTCTGGATGAGAAGGGAGCCGACCGCTTGGTGGGCAAAGGAGACATGCTTTACCTGCCTCCTGGCACCGCTCGGTTGGTAAGATCGCAAGGGGCTCTCATCTCGGATGATGAGATTCAGGATCTGGTTGACTACTGCCGTGAGCAAGGTGAACCGATTTATGAGCAGGAAGTTCAAGAGACATTGGACGGGAAGTCGAACTCAGAGAGCAATGTGTCAGACGAAGATGAGGAAATCCTGGCAAAGTGCTTGGAGGTGATCCGGCAAGAAAAGCGCGCGTCGACCTCACTGATGCAGCGTCGTTTAGGCTTAGGTTATACGCGAGCAGCGCGCATGATGGATATCTTGGAAGAACGTGGTTATGTCGGACCTGGAGAAGGTGCTAAACCACGTGAGATTTTAATGGACAACCTCGGCGATGAATCACACTATTAAATTGCTTGGTTAACTCTTAACCTACCATTCCCAATGGCAAGTCTCGGTCACCGACTTCGCGAAGCACGTCTCCAGCATGGTCTAACTGAAGAACAGGTCTCCAATGAGACTCGTATCTCGTTGGCAAATATCCGTTCTTTGGAGACAGACGATTATGGGAATTTTAACAGTCCTATTTATGCTAAAAGTTTTGTCAAGACATATGGATCATTCTTAAACCTGAATGTTTCAGATATTCTGGCCAAATTCGATGAATATGCTTCTGATTCAGAGTCGATCTTTCGAAGTAATCGCATTCGCTTAGAGGACACTGAGCGACCTGAGCCAAGGCAGCAACAGCGCAGCCCATTGGTCCTCGCTCCCGTGCTCGTGGGCATCTTCGGATTCCTTTGCTTCTGCCTGTTTAGCCTGTTCACAGGCGGCTCGTTGCCATTTGCGCCCGGACAGGCGACGGCATCTGAGCCGACGAAGAAGGCGGCTGCTCGAATAACAACGAACCCGGTGGAAGATGTTGAGGAGGAGACTCTTATCCCGGTAAATGCGTCCAATGAGAATGACGCCCCACCCGAAGGTGGGGCTTATGTGGATGACTTCCACGCGTCGAAAAGTACTGTGTTCCTGCCAATGGGTGGTGGCTCTCCAGCTGCGGTAGCACCGTAAACTGCTCGCGATCCTTCGGTTTAATTTGGGATCACTTGGAATTTAATGTATGGTATATTTCCGCTATTTGGAATTGCTGTGCTTGGTTGATCAAAGACTTGCTTCCAGTGCTGAATACGATTGGTTGAATCATGGCAATGTCCGTTGCGATCTTGGGAGGAGGTCCCGCTGGAGCAACCTTTGCGGGATTGCTAGCCCAGCGTGGGCTCAAGCCTGTCCTCTTCGCTGACGAGAAAGCCCCTGATTTGCTCGTTGGTGAGTCGTTGATTCCGGCGATTGTGCCAATCTTGCAACGTTTGGGCGTGGAAGAGAGGGTCGCGGAGATGGCTACTCTGAAGCCGGGCGTCTCCTTCGTGCATCCAAAGGCGGAGAAGGATTTGGATTTCACCTTCGATCCCGTGTCGGGAGTGCTTCCGACCTACGCCTATAACGTGCCGCGCCCTGCTTTTGACGGGTTGCTTTCCGATCGCGCGGCCGAACTGGGAGTGACAAAAGTTAGGCACCGGGCAAAGGTCGTGAAGGCTGGCGATGAGCGACTCGAGCTTACGCCGGACAGTCTGGCGGCGGCTCCTAGTTTCGAGGGGCGACAGCCAGATTGGCTCATCGATGCCTCGGGGCGGAATCGGCTCTTCTCACGGACCCTGAATCTGCCATCCAAGGAGGGACCTCGACGGGATATCGCTTACTTTGCCCACTTTGAGGGCTGTCATCATCCGAAAGCGCTAGGTCAGGTGATCATCACCAGACTTGAGCATGGTTGGAGTTGGCGCATTCCGCTTCCGGATGGACGGATGTCTATCGGAGTCGTCCTCGACAGGTCCGCCGCTGAGGCTCTGGGAGCGACTTCTGAAGATCGCCTTGTGGCGGCAATCCAGCGAGATCCCTATCTATCGGAAGCGGTGGCTTCTGCAAAGCGGGTCTCCTCGGTGAAGAGCTACGCGAACTATCAGCTCGTCTCTGAGCAGGCATTCGGTCCCGGTTGGGTGCAGTTGGGCGATGCCTATGGGTTTGTCGATCCCATGCTTTCGCCAGGGCTCTTCATGGCGATGAAATCTGCTAGTATCTTGGCCGACATCTTTATTCGCTATCCGGATGGGCCACCCTTACGTGCCCTGCGTGGCTATCAGCGGAAATTTGATGATTGGTTGGAGGCGTGGACAGAACTGATCGAGTTGTTCTATGACGGTCGCATCTTTTCGCTACAAGCTGCTGGGGAGAAGATCATGCAAATGCATTCCAATCCAGTAGCGTTGCTGTTACAGCGACATATGAATTCCCACATCGCTTGCATGGCGGCGGGCGCTTGGACAACGCGAGCATACAGTCGCCATTTGTTGCAATTCTCCTCGAAACATCTGATTTGGGGTGTGGATCCGCCGGAAGAAATGGCCATTGCCTAGCTGAATCACTTTGACCGATGCCTGAACTAGCGGAAGTGGCTTACTATGCCAAACAATGGGCTACCGGTTTGGGGCAGGCGGCGAAGAATGTCGAGATTCATCCGAAGGCTCGGGTCTTCCGTGACATGGAGCAACCGGGCCGATTGGCGCTTCTCATCAAGGGTTCGCGTTACAAGGAATGGCGTACCCACGGCAAGCAAATGTTCTTCCGGTTTGGTAATGTGTGGTTGTCAGGCCATCTTGGCATGACGGGCAAGCTCTGGGTCGCTCCCAAGAACTACATTCCTGAAAAGCATGATCATCTCGTCTTTCAGCAAGCAAAGCAGCAGCTCGTGTTCACAGACCCTAGAATGTTCGGCCACTGGCAGAATTACGATGGTGCTGCATTCGACATGTTCTGGGCGAGTCTGCCGCCCGAAGTCTTGGACTCGCGGTTCACAAAGTCCCGACTATCGGAGTTCTTAAAGCGACGGGCCCGCAGTCCGCTCAAGGCGGTTCTGCTCATGCAAGAGACGTTTCCTGGTGTCGGCAATTGGATGGCGGATGAGATCCTTTGGCGGTGCCAGTTCGATCCGCGTCGACGTGCGGGGACGTTGAGCGAATCTGAGACGGCGCAACTGTGGACGAAGCTTCGCTTGGTGTGTCGTCAAGCCATGAGGGTCATCGCGACCGACTGGAACACGCCGCCGAACACCTGGCTCTTCAATCACCGGTGGAAAGATGGGGGAACGTGTCCCTGTGGCGCACCGCTTGTCCGTGAAACTGTCGGTGGACGCACGACCTGTTGGTGTCCAACTTGCCAAGAAGGCGAGTGATAATCTCGAGGGGAGGACTATTCCAAGCACGGTTGTTGCGGATTATCGTAGAGAGCCGAGATTCCGGCACCTTCATGAAGATCAAGTCTGCCCAGTTTATCAAGAGCGCTCCCGACCTGGCTTCGTGTCCCGAGTCGCCCATGGGAGAAGTCGCCTTCATTGGGCGGTCTAATGTGGGTAAGTCGTCGCTGGTGAATTTCTTGGCTGCTCGCAAAGGGCTGGCCAAGGTGTCACAGACGCCGGGCCACACGACGCTGATCAACTTCTTCCGCATGAACGATGCTTGGACGATGGTCGATCTTCCTGGCTACGGCTACGCGAAGCGCTCCCGTGCAAATCGAGGGAAGTTCAACGAGTTCGTCTCTGATTACTTGGTTAATCGTCCCAACCTTCTTGGTGTCTTCATTCTTATTGATTCCAGGATCCCACCTCAGACGCTCGATTTGGATTTCATTGAATGGGTCGTGGACTGCCAGATTCCGTTTGCGCTGATCTTTACGAAGACGGACAAAGCCAAAGCGGGGCCATTGAAAAAGAATATCCGTGCATTCCTGGATGCCCTAGCAGAACGCTGCGACGGCGAACCCACGTATTTCACCTGCTCTGCCAAAGCGCAAACGGGGCGTCTAGACATCCTGGATTTCGTAAGGAAGATGGTCGAAGTGTGTGGCTAGGTTGGCTTTTAGAATGGCTGCCAGTTCTTGAGCGCCTTCTCCGTCTCAAGCATCTCCTGTTGAAGGCGTTTGACGATCTCAGGTTGTTCGGCGGCAAGATTCCGTTGCTCTGATGGATCGTTCTTTACATTGAAAAGAAGTGGCGGGTTCTGGGTGACTGATGGTTCTTGCTTCCCGGTTTCTGGATCGCGTGTTCTTTCGCGTGTCCGGACATGCAGCTTGTAGTTACCGCTTCGCATCGCCATTGGTCGGTGCATGTAATGAAGGTGTTTCTTTCTTGGGCTGGCCATCCCATCAAGAAGCATACTCGACAGATCGAGGGAATCGATCGCGTGGCCCTCGGGAACAGATGACTTTGTGAGCCCTGCGATGGTGGCGTAAATATCGTAGTTCATCATGAACTCGCGGGAGACTTTGGGTCTGATCTTTCCTGGCCAGGAAATGATGCAGGGCACGCGGTCTCCGCCTTCCCACGTGGTTGATTTCTCACCTCGCAGTGGCGTTGCCACGCCACCGAATTCGTTAAACATGGTCCATGGACCGTTGTCGCTGGTGAAGACAATGAGTGTGCTTGAAATGAGATCGGCTTCTGCGAGGGCACGGACGATTTCGCCTACGGACCAATCAATCTCCGCGATGACGTCGCCATAGATGCCATTCTTGCTAGTACCTCGAAACGCGTCGGAAGCGAAGATGGGGACGTGGGGCATGTTGTGTGCAAGGTAGAGAAAGAATGGCTTGTTATCTTTGGATTCCTTGATCAGTCGAATGGATTCCTCGGTGTAGCGTTTAGTGAACTCAGATTGCGGAACGATGTGGCCATGGTTCTTTCGATTTATGATGAGTGGTGTCTTCCAGGCTTTCTCGGGAGCATTGCGAAACGATGCGTAGTTGGGCGGTGGGCCATCCCAATCGTTACTGCCTAGCGTGCCGTACCAGTAGTCGAATCCCTGATCGAGAGGATGAAGCCCTTCTTCAACGCCGAGATGCCATTTGCCGATAATGGCGGTCGAATATCCGTTCGCCTCTAGTGTTTCTGGTAGGGTAATGGCCAACGCCACCCGCCCCATCTTCTTTCCGTTTCTGTTCCACGGGCGGTTTGCATGGCAACCGGTCATGAGCGCTCTTCTGCTGGGCGCACACCACGCGGCCGCATGGAAGTCTGTCAGGCGAACGCCGCGGTCGGCAAGAGCATCGATATGGGGGGTCTTGTTCTGATTGCTTCCAAAGCACCCCAAATCGCCATAGCCAAGATCATCGGCCATGATGTAGATGATGTTAGGCTTATCTGCAGCCATGCCGAACGTTACGGAGACAAGAAGGGTGAACAGTATCGGCTTCATCTTGGCACTATGAAAGCGTGGGCAAACTTTGAACTCAATCCTAATGATTCGCGCTCGCCAAGCCAGGCGGAGTTTCCTAGGATCTCTGACGTGATTATGCGATTGTTGACGACATTAATGGCGAGTTGGTCGGCCCTGGCAGTCCAAGCCTGGGCAGAAGAATCAGAGGAGTTCTTGTGGGAGCGGTTTGAGATCGCGGGTCGTCCAGCCTTTGTCATCTTGCCGGATGCGGAGCAGCGCAGAGCCAAGACGCCTTGGGTTTTCTATGCGCCTACGTTTGATCGCAGATTACCAAGTCCGAAAGACGAAGGGTGGATGATTCGTCAATTTCTCGATCAGGGCATCGCGATCGCAGGCGTAGACGTGGGCGAATCCTATGGAAGCCCCGCCGGACGCGACGTTTATTCGGCGCTTTATGAAAAACTAGTTAGCGACTATCACTTCGATACGAAGGCTTGTTTGTTGGCGCGCAGTCGTGGAGGCCTGATGCTTTATAATTGGGCTGCAGATCATCCAGACAAGGTGCGTTGCATCGCGGGCATTTATCCGGTCTGTAATCTTCAGAGTTATCCAGGCTTGGCCAAAGCGTGTGAGGCCTATGGCCTGACGGAGTCTCAACTCGAAGCAGGCTTGTCGATACACAATCCGATCAACCGGCTAGCTCCGCTTGCAGAGGCAAACGTGCCCATCCATCATATCCATGGCGATGTCGATAAGGTGGTGCCGTCGTCTGCGAATTCAGAAATCGTGGCGAAGCGCTATCGAGAGCTGGGTAAGTCCATGACGCTCGAGGTTGCCAACGGGCAGGGGCACAACATGTGGGAAGGATTCTTCAAAAGCCAGGCTTTGGTCGACTTCGTGATCTCGCATGCCGTGATTCCCAAGAATCCGAACATCCTCTTTGTACTTATCGATGACCTCGGCTGGATGGATTTGCATGTGCAGGGAAATGCAGCAGTCCACACACCGAACATTGATCGGTTGGCTGCTGAAGGCATGCGTTTCACGGATAACTACGCTGCCGCACCCGTCTGTTCTCCGACACGGGCGGCCATTCTAACGGGCCTCTCACCAGCACGTCTTGCAATTACCAATCACCTGCCTGAGCAAGCGCGCTTCATTCCTGACAATCCCAAAGTGTTGCCTGCTAGGACTCTGGACCACTTGCCGCTTGAGCACGTGACCATTGCCGAACGGCTCAAGGAGGCTGGGTATGCCACTGGGTTCATAGGCAAATGGCATCTCAGTGGGCCGGGCAAGGGGAAGCCGGAGTTCGAGCCCACGGCTCAAGGGTTCGATATCAATATCGGTGGTTGTGGTTACGGCGGCCCTCCGACGTTCTTTGATCCCTATCGGATTCCCAATTTAGAGCCTCGGCGGAAAGGAGAGTATTTGCCTGAACGTCTTGCCGATGAGGCACTCAGCTTCATGAAAACCCAGAAGGAGGCTGGAGATCCGTTTATGCTCTTTCTTTGGAACTACACGGTCCATTGGCCGATGGAAGCGCCAAAGGATCTTCTGGAGAAATATGCTAGTCACAATGGGCCTGGACTCAATGATCCGCGATATGGTGCCATGATTGAAGCCATGGACCAATCGATAGGTCGAGTCTTGAAAGGCATCGATGAGATGGGGCTTCGTGAGGAAACGATCGTCATCTTTACATCAGACAACGGCGGCTTTGGCGGGGTTGCGGACAATCGGCCGTTGAGAGAAGAGAAAGGGTATCTTTATGAAGGCGGTCTCCGCGTGCCGATGATGGTGCGTTGGCCAGGAAAGATTGAGCCGGGAGTAGTATCTTCTGAACCCGTTGTCAGTATGGATCTTTATCCGACATTGTTGGAGGCGGCAGGCCTCGAGATTCCAGATAAACTCGACGGCGAGAGTCTCATGCCTGTCTTTGATGGGACAGGAAAATTGCAGCGAGATAGCCTGTTCTTCCACTACCCGAACTACGCCTTTCACCGCGGAAATCGCTTAGGCAGTGCGATGCGCCAGGGCCCTTACAAACTGATTGAGAATTTCGATGACGGCTCGTTAGAACTCTATCAATTAGAGGATGATCTAAGCGAAACCAAGAATCTTGCCGAATCCGAACCTGAAAAGGCATCTCTAATGGCTGCGAGATTACGAGCCTGGCGTGATTCCTCTGGCGCTCGCTTGCCAGTCCAAGTCGAAGGTGACAACCAGACAACCAGACAACCAGACAACTAGACAACTATACTATAGTGCATTCATGACATCGCTCGAGAAACTGATCAAAGATTACCAGCAAGCCATGTTCGGCTGGGAGAACGATGCCGCTTCAGGGCTAACATTATTGAGTGTTGGGTGAGTTGACGAGATCGATCTGGTTGCGTTGCAATCAAAGATTCAGAACCAGGAAGAGAACGAGGACATCCTTCGCGGCTATCGAGAAATCATGAGCAAAATCTGTAGCCGCAGACACCACAACCGAGCGCATTCAAGTTATGGGAGTCCGCCCGATTTCGATCTGGAAAAAGAGGTCTTTGTTGGAGAGCCCATCGACATTGGCGATGAGACGTTTGTAAACTTGGAAGTGCTGGAGTTCGATGGTTACAAACACGAGCGATCCTATCATCTCATTCTTAGTGAACTCGGCTGGCGTATTGATAAGAGCACGGAGAAGTCTTATGGTGAGCTTACGACCTATCTCGAATAGGAACGAAAGGTGAGTCATTCGCCGATTCATGTCATGAACCCTCTACGAATCGCGGCAACCGCTATCTTTTGGTGTGGTGCGCTTTTCGTTGATTCGGCAGAGCCGGATCTGAACACCGTCTACATCAGCGAGTTCATGGCGGTGAATGGAGGAGCCTTTCCGGATCGTGAGGGCGAGTATGTTGACTGGTTGGAACTTCACAATCCTACCGAGGAGACCGTCACTCTTGCTGGTTGGTATCTGACGGATGATCCTGACGTCTTAACCAAATTTCAAGTGCCTACCATAAACATCCATTCCGGTGCTTATCGGTTGGTGTTCGCGTCGGGGAAAGAGGGGAACAGCCCATTTATACCAGAGATCCACACGAACTTCTCGCTTCGCGGAGGTGGTGAATATCTAGCTCTGGTAGAGCCGGACGGGCAGACCATCGTTCATGCCTTTGATCCTTATCCGCCCCAGAGTTCCGGAGTATCGTATGGTGTCCGTGTGGATGATGTCGGCGAGACGACCGTTGGGGCGTTTCGTGCGGCCACACCCAATAAAGCAAACGGAGTCCATTGGTTAGGGAAAGTTGCAGACACGAAGTTCTCCGTTGGTCGTGGCGTCTTTGTTGAGCCGTTTGAAGTGACCATCACCACCGCGACCGAAGGTGCCCAAATTCTTTATACTCTGGATGGTCGAGAGCCGAGTCTAGGGAGCCTCTTCATCGGAGCGGTAGGAGAAGTGCTCAAGCCTGGTCGGTCGATCGCGATCACGACAACAACCACACTTCGTGCTATCGCGATAAAAGACGGCCATCTGTCTTCGAATATTGGTACCCAGACCTATCTCTTTCCTCAACATGTAACCGATCAACCCGACGCGCCTGAAGGCTTCCCTGACACCTGGAGGGGTGCGGATTACGGAATGGACCAGGACCCTGAAGACCTGCCGTTGATTGCTGGAGATGAAGAGCTCTCGGCGGCCGGAGCGAAAGCTGTCATCGCTGATGCTCTCCAGAGCTTGCCGTCCCTTTCCCTCGTTCTGCCGGTCGAATCGATGTTTGGACGTGCAAAGGGAATCTATCATAATACCGAAGATCGTGGCCTGGAATCGGAGCGTGCAGCATCCGCTGAGTTGATTCATCCTGATGGGAAAAAGGGTTTTCAAGTGAATGCGGGGCTGCGAATTCAAGGATTTACCTCTCGTGATCCTGGCAGAAATCCGAAACACTCGCTTCGACTTCTATTCAAAGAGCGCTATGGGGCGAGCAAGTTGCGTTACCCTCTCTTTGGAGATGACGCAGTGCGCGAGTTTGATACGTTGGTTCTGCGATCCAATTCACAAGACGCTTGGGTGTATGATAGTCCTGGTAACCGTGTGGGGCAGTTTGTCCGCGATGAGTGGAACAGACGGACTCAACAAGCCATGGGATGGCCTGCTTGCCATGGCACCTGGGTCCATCTCTACATCAATGGGCTCTACTGGGGCGTCTACAATCCCACCGAACGTCCAGATGCGTCGTTCATGGCAAGCTACTACGGAGGCTCGGCGGGCGATTGGGACGTCGTAAAGAATCACGAGGAGATTATTCGTGGTGATGGCCAAGCATTCACGGATTTTCTTGAAGCGGTGCAGGTCGACGGGAATCGCTTTTCCGCTGGGTATCGCGATTTCTCAAGTAACGAAGCTTACTTGGCGTACTCCGACCA
>Ga0213868_10001145_pt1 | contig 25646 bp, 15 predicted proteins | sample PICome_9_FD_160087 | JGI IMG/M metagenome (GOLD analysis project Ga0213868, IMG submission 160087) | Coastal seawater microbial communities near Pivers Island, North Carolina, United States - PICO127 | ecosystem: Environmental > Aquatic > Marine > Coastal | place: USA: North Carolina... | reverse complement strand
GTTCTTTCAGTTCTTATTCTTATGCTTGGCGCGATTGGCTACCTTGGCTGGAAGCTTGGCGATCACAACCCCAGTAACGAGGGAAAGCCGAACAATCTCGAAAGCACGCTAGAAACAAATCCACCAGCTATCGAGAAACATCATACCCGTTCCGTCTCTCTAAAAAAAGAAATCCGAGAGCTTCAGATAACAGCCCGACCGAAGAACTCTGCCAAATTTGCCCGTATCGATCCAACAAGCCCCTATTCACTCGATAACAAAATTGGCAAATGGATCACTTTTGAAGCGACTCCCAAAATGATCGACGAAAAAGGACGTCTGATCATTCCCGATTCTCAAATTCGCGCCGTGACACCGGTAGCGTCTAGTAAATTGATCAAGTCGGCTCTCCGAAACAAGGTCACCTTACGAGGCTTCCTAGCATCTCCGACCGTTATGCGCATCGTTAATCCTGACGACATCATAGTCACCTACCTCCTTCGAGATCACTACACCATCGATGATGAACCCCAGATTAGGAAGCAATTTACCGAAGCCGGCCAAATCATCCCAGTCCGGGCCGTGGTTCAAGAAGTGACCAAATCACAGTCAGGAAAAACCCTTTATCTCCAATTCAAATCAGCCCCTCCCGAATTCACGGGAAGGATTGAAAAAAGCAAGGCAGAGGTAGGCCTTAATGAAACTTACCTCAAATCACTGATTGGAAAAATGATCGAAATTAAAGGGCGGGCGCGAAAAAGTTCCAACAGTAGCCGGCTTTCCATCGTCTTGACAAATCGATCACAAATCAGACTCATCGAATAGAATACCATGAACGCCCCAAAAGTTCTTGTCATTGGCACCGGAGAATATGTCACCGGACTTGTGCATGGATCTGAATCTACATCAGATAAAGGCGCAGGAATTATCGCGCTCACTCTTTTTGATCTCCGTGAACGGGGCCTTGTCTCTAAGATCATCCTCGCTGGATCTAACGGTTCCAAGTTCCCCCTCGTTCGCTCACATTTCAATCAACTCATTGCGAAACGATATGGAATGGATATTTCTTTTCAGAGCTTCCCAGATGACGATCAAAAAGACTCCACTGCCTGGAAAGTTGCGCTGCAAAAGCTTGACCCAGGCGATGCCGTCCTCGTCTTTACACCAGACGACCTCCATTACGAGATGGCACATACCGCAGCAAGTAAGGGGCTCAATGTTCTAGTGGCAAAACCAATCGTCAAAACTGTCGCGGAACATGATTCCCTCATTAAAATTTCTCGTGAAAAGAAGGGCATCATTGCCATGGAAGTCCACAAGCGATGGGATCCTATTTACTCAGATGCTCGTGAAAAAATACGCAACCTTGGAGATTTTTCGCACTTTTCTAGTTATATGTCGCAGCCCAAATCCCAGCTCGATTCTTTCCGCGATTGGGCTGGAAAATCTTCTGATATTTCCTACTACCTCAACGCACACCACATTGACTTTCATTGCTGGGCTCTCGAAGGCCTTGCCCGTCCTGTCTCCGTTTTTGCCTCCGCCTCCACAGGCGTCGCAACAAGTCAGGGGCTACCCACCGAGGACTCCATCACCCTGATGGTCGATTGGTTGAACAACTCCGGAACCAAAGCCACCGCGGTTTATACCTCCTCCTGGATTGCGGCAAAGGCTGAGGTCCATTCACAGCAAAGATTCTTCGCCCTCCATCACAATGGGGAGGTGCGGGTCGACCAGGCCCATCGCGGGTATGACTTCGCTTCGGATACCAGCGGATATCAATCACCCAACCCCCTCTTTTTTCGATATACTCCGGATGCCAAGGGCCGCTTTGCTGGACAATCAACTTACGGCTATCAAAGCATCGCCGACTTCATTCTAGGCAAGCGCGAAAACCTCGCGACCATAGAAACTACTAGGGATACCACTGCCATCCTTGAAAGTGGCCGCAAAAGTCTCGATACCGGCCAGAGAGTGGAACTCTAACCCCGCTCCATATTACCCTATGCAATTAGCAAGCGGGAGAATCATCAGAGACCTCAAACCGGGAAAACTTTGGGGACTTTTCGAACCCTGAAATATTTCAATCTGGAATTTAACTCGGAGCTTATCTTCCGCGACCACCACGTCCATAATCACGGCGGGTCGTAATGGATTCTACCGCTTCCTCGGAAAGACCGCTGGACGCAATCCACTCCTCGGCAGCCGTCTTATCATTACGATACCAATCACGAGCCACATCAACCATTGTCTCCTCTCGTACCCCTTGATCGTTAATCGTTTTGGCCCACTCCATCGCACTCCCTGGATCCTCTCGGGAAACCCGAGTGGCGTATCCTCCCACCGCAGCATCACGTTCGGGCGACTCCTTCAGGGTTGATAAATACTCTCCTGCTGCTGCCGGATCCTGACGTGCCCAACTCTGCATTGCCTCCTCATAAGCTTCAGCTTTTGACTTGCCTGAAAGATTTTCAGCCCAATCCATGACGGCCTTCGGATCTTCATTAGCCCAATCATCAGCTAGGCGATTAACCGCCGGAGCAGCTGCATCCTCATCACCAAATTGCGCTATCCACTCCGCAGCTTCTGCGCGGTCTTCATTCATAATTTCCATTGTCACCCGGGCAAGAGCACCGGTTCTCAGTTCGGGCTCTTTCACGGTATCAACCCAAGTCTTAGCCTGATCTAGACCTTGCTCAAGCATCTCATCGGTCACCATCGCCATATAAAATCCTTTCGTTCGAGCGCTATCTTCACTGTCAGGAAGATTGCGAACAAATCCCATGGCTTCATCTACCCCATTTACCAACATTCCTTGAAGCACTCCGAATGCTGCGCCACGCTGCTCACGCTCGTCTTCGATGCCACCCAGATAAGCCGAAGCTGCCGCGCCATCTACAGTCGCCCAGCCAGCTAGCACTCCAGAAAGTGCGCCGGAACCACGACCTCCACGGCCACGCCCATCGTCACGATCATTTTCACCTTCCTCGGACGCTATTTCTTTCAAGGCGGCAACCGCTCCCGCTCCATCAATTCGGCCCCAAGCATTTGCCAAAAGTCTAATCTGATCTTCTCCACCGCGACCAAATGGTCCTCCTCGACGCCCCTCACGAAGAGCTAAGAATGCGCTTCTTGCATTCTCAGAGGTAAGATTTTCAAGTAAAGCGGCGAACATCTTTTGCCGTAAGAGAGGATCATTAGTGTTCGAAATCTCTTTGATGGCGCTTGTCATATCTTCACCAGAAATGGAACCATTTATGAGATATTTGGAGATAAATTCTGATTCTGGCAGAGCAGCGCGGCCTCCACCTCCGGATGGTCTCGATCCTGTCATGATGCGACTTTTGCGATCTGCAGATTCTGAACCGGAAGAGTTTTGGGGGGCACTCGCCGAATCTGAACGGACGAACCAACCCAAGCCAAAAGCTGCAAATGCCGTCAGAGAAAATAGAGGAATAAATGTTGAATTCTTCATCTGTAAGGACGTTTTAACTCCTTATTAACCACTCTGTCTGTCAAAAGTTGTGCATAATTTTCGCTTCACCCCACCATTATCTCAGAAGCAAATCCGGCCAGCGAGGCTCTCACTTACAATCGCGAAGCTTTCCCATCACCTTATACATGTTATCGAGAGCCCCTCAATCGTATGGGGCACTTAAATCCGAGCCAGAATTGCGCTCATTCCCTTCTCTTCCAAACCACTTCTCCATGACTCTGAATGCATTACTCTCTGGGCTTCCACCTGAAATCTCAGATGATCTCACTCCAGAAATTCACAACCTCCTAATTGAATCTAAAAAAACCATCGTGGTTCTTGATGATGAGTCCTCGGGGACTCAAACGCTCTTCGATGTTCCAGTCATCACCGACCTGAGCCCCGTCACCATTAGGGAGGCAATTGATGCAGCTCCTCCAGTTCTTTTTCTCCTGACCAATTCAAGATCACTTAATGAGGAACAAACAACCGAACTTCATCAAAATCTTGGAGAAATACTCAAGGAATTTCAAGAAGACGTCATTATCATATCGCGTTCCGATTCGAGCCTCCGAGGCCACTTCCCACAAGAGACTAACACCCTTCGCAAAACTCTCGAAATTCCGGAAGCCCCTATTCTTTTCATTCCATTCTGCGCAGCTAGTGGATGTCTAACCCTAAACGATACCCATTATATCGTTGAAGGGGATCACGCTACTCCGATCCACCTTACCCGCTTTGCCAAAGATAACGCCTTCCCATTTTCACACTCCTATCTCCCAGACTATCTCGCCGAGAAATCCCAAGATCCGCTCGACATTCAATCTCTCTCCCTTCGCGACCTTCGCTCGGGAAACGTCACCTCCAAGCTCGATGAACTCCCAGATGGTTCGACCTGTATCGTCAACGCAACCTCCCTAAAAGATCTCAACGTTCTCTCACTTGCCCTTCTCAAAAGCAATCGCCGCTTCATTATCCGCTCCGCCGCTTCCTTCGTGCAATCGCTCGCAGGAATTCCCTCTCGGCCACCACTTGAGCCATGGCAATTACAAGATCTCGAAATCAACCCAAATGGTGGCCTTATTATTATTGGCTCCGACACTCCAAAGGCTAACGACCAACTCAACCATCTCCTTAAAAACACGTCTGCCCTCACCGCGATCAAACTTAGTGCCCCTGACATCATTCACTCCACCTTCAACCTCAAGAGCACTATTTCTGATGTCCAGACCGCCATGGTCTCTGGTCAAAATGTCGTTCTCTTTACCTCGCTTAGAGGTCTCGATGAAGAAGATGACCTCACGATCACCCAGAGCATTTCCAAGGCACTGATTAAGATCGTCCAGGGCATAAAAGAACGCCCTTCATTTCTTGTCGCCGAAGGCGCCATCACTTCGTTCGTAATTGCAACCGATGCACTTGGAGTCCAACAAGCTCAGGTCCTTGGCCAAGTTATTCCCGGCGTCCCGGTTTGGGCTATCGGGAATGAAACCCTTCATCCTGGTCTCGCTTATGTTGTCTTTCCTAACAATATTGGTGGAGCAGAGGCTCTCACTCTCGTAGTAGAAAAATTTGGGGCCTCCATCTAATATTGCCGCTCTCAAAACCATTCGCTCCACTGATCGTAAAGTTTACGAGGCCCCTTGGATAAATCATCCCCTGGCAGAATTCGTCTCTCCGCACTAGCGATCGGCGATCGATCCCTTCTTCATCGAAGCAAAAAGGATCTCAATTGAGCCCTGAATTACTTTCCAAATCCCAAAAGCTAGTAAAATTGACGCGAACAAGCCCAGCAACCAAGGAAGGAGAGGTAGGGCAATAAATCCATCTCCAAAACGGCTGACTTCGAGTTCATCTAATCGAAACCCAAAGTAACAAGCCACCGAAATTGACAGGCAACCTAACCCAAGGCCCAAACCTTTAAGCCCATCAATTCGAAGGCTCTTCACGCGCTCTGCCCGAGCCGCCTGATAGATCAATTCAGCTCGTTCACCCGTCACCTTATTGACCCTAAGCCTCCGAAAGATCGCTTCTCGATCTTCATCCCACAGAACCATTTTTAAGACCACTTCAAACTGGGGTTCTTCTTTCACCATGACTGAAAACTAACCTAGGATTCCGAATGAGTCACCTCAAGCCTCACGAAGTTTTAAACCCCAGCAAAAAGACTCCTGAGACTACGGGTGACTGGCTCTCCTAATCATTCTTTAAAGTTTTGCAAACCCAGAAACCCTGCTTCCGTTCAATCAATTTTTTGACTATATTAGTAGCTCAGAGTTCCCCTCTGACTTTCTGAAATGCCCACTTTATTTTTTAGGCCGCCATTTTGCACTTTGATGGTTGTCACTCTCGTCTCCATCTCCGGACTTTCCTCGAGAGCTAGCCTCGACCTTTACGACCAATCTCTTGCTGCCGATGAAATTGGAGGAGGTCCTGTCCCGATTTCAAAGCTTACTTCAGCCACTTCCCTGAATGGTTCAAATAGCTTTGCCTTTAACTTTGGAGCAGTGAGCGGTGAATCGACTTTCGAATTCATCGTCGAAGGCGATCCGGTGGCCGGTGGTCGAGATGGTTATTTAGCCGTCGGATCAAATTCCTCAAGTAGTCTGCGCTATGAACAGTGGAGCGACACTGGGCAGCTCGGCTTTACGCAATCGGGAGTGGCTGATTATACTTTTAGCCCAATTGTTCTTTCGCCAACCAAGGCGACCCACGTCACCTATGTCTGGGACGGTGACGGACGAATGGACCTTTACCTCGATGGCACACTTGTCGGACAAAGCAACGGGGTCGCAAGCAGCTTCAACATGCCGACCGGTAACGGCCTTCTTGGAAACAATTCGGCCGGTAACGAAGGCATGGTCGGCACTATTCATCGCGTCACTATTTACAATGAAGCTCTGACTTCAGAAGAAATCGAAAGACATTCCAATGCCTACAACGATGTCCCTGAACCTCCTACCATCGATTCATTCACGGCATCGCCTGAGGCCTTCCTTTTCCCAGGAAATTCTATCCTTAATTGGTCTGTGACAGATGCCACCTCGCTCTCGATCAATGGTGTAAATGTTACCGGACAAAGCCAACTGGTCGTATCACCCTCAACAACAACAACCTACACTCTAAGTGCCATCAATGAGGACGGGGCATCGACCCAGGATATCGCTATCACTGTAAATCCTGTCCCACAGATCACCTCTTTCATATCCGATCGTAACACGATCAATGCCGGCGAAAGCGTCACCCTAAAGTGGTCAACCAAATTTGCTAATACATGGTCAATTACTCCCGCACCCGGAGATGTGACTGCCCTAACGAGCGGTGGCAGTGGGTCTGTTATACTTTCTCCCAATGAGACGACTACATACACCCTGGCCACCGCAAGTGCCTTTGGCTCGGAAGACTCGGAGATCAAGGTTACGGTAGCGACAGTCGCAAATCATCCGGTCATATCCGAATTCATGGCAGCCAATAGAACAGGCCTACAAGATGGAGACGGCGAATTATCTGACTGGATTGAAATCTTCAATCCAACCGCTTCTAGCGTCGATCTAAGTTCCTACTTCCTTACCGATGACTCATCAGATCTCACCAAATGGTCATTTCCTCCGCTTCTCCTCGCTCCAGGAAAACGAACTATTATTTTTGCGTCAGGAAAGGGTGCTCCCGGACCTACAGGGGAAATTCATACGAATTTTAAGCTTAGCGCTGCTGGTGAATATTTGGCTCTCGTAGCCGCCAGCGGTTCAACGATCCTTCAGGAATTCTCCCCCAAATACCCAGCCCTCGATCAGGATTTTTCGTACGGAATTCTAGGAGGGGATTTGTCTACCACGCGCGTTTTTAGCAGCCCAACTCCCGGTCAGCCCAACGATGCTTCGATACCACCACCCTCCGAGGTCACCTTCTCCCTCAACAGCCGCACATTTTCAGAGCCTCTCAACCTGTCTCTCGCCTCTGAAACCACAGATGCATCGATTTATTATACAACTGACGGATCAACTCCCTCCATCGAAAATGGAATGCTTTACACCTCAGCCATTAATCTGACCAGTACTAGTCATCTTCGTGCCATTGCCTTCAAGGAAGGAGTCGCTGGACCAATTTCTGGAGAAAACTACATCCGGCTCGCCGCAGATCTCGTAAACTATGAATCCGACCTTCCGCTCATGATTATTGATAACTTCGGGGCAGGAACAGTGCCCGCAAAAGGCTGGAGTGGCACCGGATCTGGGGTCCGACAGGTGGCGCGCCAAAGCGCCGTTTGGGCCACTTTCGATCTCAACGAGACGACTGGTTTGGCCTCATTGACGGACCGTCCTCAAATGATCAGCCGGACTGGAATTCGTGGTCGCGGCGCCTTCTCCAGTACTTGGTCCCAAAAACCATATAGCATGGAGGTGTGGGATGAGAACGGAGAGGAAAAGGACGTAGATGTCCTAGGTATGCCCGCTCATTCTGACTGGGTTCTCTATTACCCAGACATTGACCGCAACAAGGACCCCTCCATGATGTTCAACACTTTCATGTATGAGTTGAGTAATAACATGGGGCGATATGCCGCGCGTATTCGCTGGGTCGAAGCTTTTGTTAATACTAACGGAGGCGACCTCTCTCTTGCCGATCGCCGTGGCGTTTATGCCATCTTTGAGAAAGTCTCCCGAGGAAAAGGGAGACTCGAATTTGACAAACTTACGGAAGACGGAACCGAAGGAGGTTGGTTGCTGGGCCTAAATAGAATGGACCCCATTCCAGTGGGTGGTTACCCCACAGAAAATGGATCTACCCGGCCTCAGCTTTTCCATACCTGGGGCCCAAACCGCATCTCACAGACTTCGGCCAATAGTGCCGGTAGCGGAGATGACATTCCAAGACAAAGTAATGGCTACCTCAACTTTGACAATCCCAGCGGTTATCGCATCACGGCAACTCAACGAGCCGCCATTGAAGATTGGTTTGTGGAATTCGAAGACGTCCTTTACGACAACTCAGAGTGGCTCGACCCTATCAATGGCTACCGCAAGTATCTCGACCCAGAAGATTTCGTGGAGTATTTCATATTCAACAATCTAAGCCGTAACGGCGATGGTATGTTGATCAGCATGTTCCCCTGGAAAGGTGACGATGGCAAACTCCGGATGGGACCAGCTTGGGACTACAACTGGAGCAGCTACTACATCGGAGGAGGGCCTACTGGAACTTTCCGCCATCGAGGCGACCGCCTCTGGTATCGCCGCCTCTTTAATGACCCAGATTTCGAACAACTCTACGCAGATCGTTGGTTCTATCATCGCGATCGCGCAATGAGTAACAAAGGGATCGAATCAATCATTAATGGACAGGCCGCTGAAATCGGAACCACCAGAGCCATCCGACAGGGGTTCTCTAATGAAGGAAGTTGGAATAGCGAGCTCAATACCTTCAAGAATTGGCTCACCACCCGAGCTGATTGGTATGATGGTCAATTCACTCCTCGCCCGGTTTACAATCAGAATGGCGGAGAAGTACCGGGTAATTTTATAGTCAAGTTTTCCCCCTCATCCGGAACGATCTATTACACTACGGATGGAAGCGACCCCCGCATATCGGGTGGCGATATCTCTCCTTCCGCTATACAGTTTGAAGGCGGCGTCACCATGACCAAGGTCGTAGCTGAGGGAGATAGAGTGAAAGTCACCATTCCTACCGCGACTGCTCCCCCGCCAGGGCTCGGTTGGACTTCAGCCTTATTTAACGACACCACCTGGCTGACTGGAACAACTGGGATTGGCTACGATCGCGTTAACACCTACGACCCGCACATCGACCTAAATCTCGACGCTACGATGGATCGAGTCAATACCTCCGCCTACCTCAGATTAGAGTTCAATCTGGCCAATGCCTCGAGTTACGACGTGATGAGATTACAAATGAAGTATGATGATGGTTTTGTTGCCTACCTCAACGGGAACCTCATTGCATCCGAAAATTCTCCCGCTTCTCTTGTTTGGAATTCAGATGCCACTGGTGGTCATCCCGACACAGAAGCAATCAACTTTGTGACCTTTGAAGTAAGCGCTCACGTGGGAAAATTGGTCGAGGGAACTAACATTCTGGCGATCCACGGACTGAATGACGGCATCGGAAGCTCGGATTTTTTGATTAGCCCTGAACTCGAGGTGGGACAATCCACGGTTTCTAATGGGCTTGTCTTAAACGAGTCAGTTTTGATTACTGCGCGCACCCGCGATGGTTCTGCTTGGAGTGCGCCTGCGGAGGCTTACTTCTTAGTCGATACCATTCCAGCCAGCGCCAAAAATCTCTTCATCTCCGAATTTCACTACCGGCCCGCCGATGCTAACGCAACGGAATTAGCGGCAGGATTTACCGACCGAGATGACTTTGAGTTTATCGAGCTCATGAATCGCGGAAGCCAGACGATCAACTTAAGTGGAGTGGAGTTTATCGACGGTGTCACCTTTGATTTTTCGACCGCAGAGATCAGATCTTTGGCCCCAGGCACGCGCGTTCTGATCGTCAAGAACCTTGCGGCTTTTGAACAAAGATATGGAAGTAAATTTTCTTCGCAGATCGCAGGAGAATATTCCGGCAACCTCAGTAACGACGGTGAACTCATCACTCTCGTGGACGCTACCGGTAGCAATATCCTCTCCTTCACTTACAACGACAAATCACCATGGCCAGAGGAGCCAGATGGTGACAGCTACACACTTGTCCTAATCAGTCCAACGGGCCAACCAATACCTGAGCATGGAGATCCCTCAAGTTGGCGTGCTAGTGCGAGTCCGGGAGGATCTCCGGGTGATACCGGTTCCTCAAATTACAATGATTGGAAGATTACCAATGGCCTTCCGATTCCCGAGATAGATGCCGACCCGGATCGGGATGGTAGAGACAACCTCCTAGAGTATTTCGAGGGGACGAACCCAAATTCATCGGATCTTGCCTCGGGCACAATCGCCATCGAATCACTCACCCTTGAAGGTATTGCCAACGAATACATTGTCTTCCGCTTCCGGCGAAACCTGACCGCGGACGACGTTTCGCTCGCTCCTCAGATTTCCGATGAGCTCAATAATTGGCTCGAAGGCCCAGCCACCATCGTCTTGCACGAACGCACTCGGATCAGCGATACAGAGGAAAACCTAGTCTTTCGGTCCACCTCGCCCTCTCGTTCCGAATCCCGAAAATTCGGAAGACTCAAACTACAGCTGAAGTAAAATCTTGAGCAATGGAACTAGGGGCGCCTGACCCTAAAGAAGCTTTTTATCTCACCTTCAAGTAAATTACTCGGTATCGAATACGACTTCACCTTATCATCAGCAGGGACGCTGTCATCCAGCTCATTCCATTCAACCAGATCGAATGAGTAATCGACTGCGTAGAACGCCCCAGGAGTCGAATTCCAGACGATGGTGATCAACCCACTGGCTTGGTTGAAGTCAATGGAGTTAACTTTAAATTCAGACGCGCCGACCCCTGTGACAAAAGCATTTGCGTGTTGCTGAATCGTGGCATCATCCACCAAAATATCGTAGGTTGTAATACGGTGAATCGTGCCAATCATTCCTTCATTTCCACCGTCCCTTACATTCCCCAAATGCCCAGGCCCAGTGGGCATCTCGAAGACAGCTCCAGCGATAGAATCAGTAGCAACACCATTGATAAAAAGATCCATTGTGCTAGTTGCTTCAGCCCACCGGTAGGTGACGTGTGTGTCAACTGTCGGAGACGCAGCCTCGGGGGCGGAAAAGGTATTGTCAGCCACACCTAACCGGGTGAATCCAAGAGCACCAGTATCAGCCCATTGCTCATAGCGAAGGCTATTCTCGGGATTAGCATCAGCTCTTCCGATGTAACCGTTATTCCCCCCGGCGACTGGATCTCCACTCAGAATAAATTCAAAAGTAGCATCGCCAGAGATCGCTCCAAAATCAAAGAGCTCGATATTTGCTCCATCAAACACGGCAGGCGTGGTCAAAACCGCCGCATAAGGCAGAATGCCAGCACCACCACCATGGTCAGCCGAGATCATGGAGTCATAGGCTGATAGAAAAACATCGTCAATAGGAGTGAAAGCGCTCAGGGCTACAAGGGTGACCGGGCTTCCCGGATCATTACTGCCGATCTCAAGCTGAGCATTGAAGCCACCTGAACTTTCAGGGGTGAAAGTAACCTCGATATTCCCATTGCCACCAGCAGCGATGGATGCAGGACCACTTGCAGAAAACTTGGCGGCGTCGGTCCCCGTAATTTCGAGCGTCCCCAAATTCAAACTACGAGCCCTACCGAGATTTTGCACCTCTATCATCTGGGTTACTTCGACATCTGAAGCACCAAAATCAAGAGCGGTCTGGATGCTAATCTGAGGGTCTCGGATCAAACCTGATAGCTGCACTTCGGCCTCTAAATTGAGCGCATCATTACTTAGAATGGAAAAATTAGCTTTGACATCACCGTTTGCTCCTCCTGGATCAACCGTGTATTCTAAATCGATTTCTCCGCCCGGATCAATATTAAGCGGCAAGGCAGTATCGATCGTAAAGTAGTCGGCGTTTACTCCGTCCACCGTGACAGCTGTAACAGTCAAAACATTTGATTCTCCCAAATTTTTTACAACGAGTTCGAACGATTGCGCCGAACCATCGAGCGCAAGATCTACGCTCATTGGAACCCCAATGCTTGGATCTCCAGTCGCCAACCAAGCATTTGCGTGTTGCTGGATCGTGGCATCATTTAACAAAATATCGTATGTGGTAATACGGTGGATCGTACCAATCATGCCTTCACCTCCACCATCGGAAACATTCCCTAAATGTCCTGGCCCAGTGGGCATCTCAAAGGTAGCTCCGGCAATGGAATCCGTGGCAGCACCATTGATGAACAGATCCATTGTGCTAGTTGCTTGAGTCCAACGGTAGGTGACGTGTGTGTCTTCAGTGGGAGAAGCTGCACCGGGAGCTGAAAAGGTATTGTCAGCAACACCTGCCCGGGTAAATCCAAGGGCACCAGTATCAGCCCATTGCTCATAGCGAAGGCTATTGCCCGAGTTAGCATCCGCTCTCCCAATATATCCATTATTCCCCCCAGCGACTGGATCTCCGCTTAGAATGAACTCAAAAGTTGCGTCACCAGAAATCGCGCCAAAATCGAATAGCTCGATATTTGATCCATCGAACACAGCAGGCGTAGTCAAAATTGCCGCGTAGGGAAGTGTCCCCGCTCCACCATCATGAGCATCACTGATTTCACCATCATACGAAGCGAAGTTAGCAAACGAAGCTGGAGTCAAAATAGCCCCGGCAATCAAAATCGCATTGAAAAGCCGAATCAGAAATGGGTCCTTAAATTCCATCATTTAATCTTATTATTTTAAATCTGTGAATGCTAGAGAACACCCAAATTCTGATTCTGCTTACCAAAAGCTGATGACCTCCGACAAGACAATAGGGGATTATCATCATGATTTATCATCATGATTCCCGACAGATCTAAGCATAATGCTCTTTTAGCGCGGAACCTCGACCCAGTATCGCCCATCGACTTTTTTCAAGTCGCTCACTTGCGTAATAGACTCCTTGCCCGATGGCCAATAAACTCGAACTTCTAGCGACTCTAAAACGTCGGCTTTCAGAGAGCCTATCGGAAAGAAAAGCCGAGGAGAAGACTGGGAGAGATAGCCTCCCCCGCTAGAGACTTGCTGCGTAAAAGTTGGAATTGATTTTCCCCTCAAAGATACCCGAGCACCGGAAACATCGATGTTTCCTTCACTGCCTTTTAGCTGAAGACAAAGAAATTGGTCGGCATTCGTCTGCTTGGGATTGGCTTCGAAGGCCATCGCCCTCCCCGCATTCACAGAAACGTGAAAGTCGGGTAGTCCATCATTATTAAGATCTGAAATCGTGAGAGCTTTCGCATCACCAGAAACAAGTAAGTGACTCTTATCAGGCCATATTGGACTGAACTGACCTTCGTTGTTTTTCAAAAGAAGGCTCACTCCACCATCCATTCGGCCAGTTTCACGTTGGGGGCCAAAGAAATTTTGAACCACGTAGAGCTCAGGAAAGGCATCGCCATCAATCGAAGTGAAGGCGAGACCGAATACAGGAGAAATTTGCGCAAGCCGAGGAAGGGGCTGGAATTTAAATTTGGGCGGCCCGCCTTTTTGCGTGACGTTAATCAGAATTCCAGACTCCAGAATGTTGGCGCTCAACTTCTTAGATTCCTTCAGCTTATCTCTCCCGTAGATGTCATCCAGCGGAGCCAAGGCAAATGATTTAAAGGTCGGAAACTTCTGCTTTAGGCCGGGCATCGCATTACTGGAACAGCTGCGGCCGCGGACCGGATAGAGAGTCTTTCCCTCATACTCAGCTTCCACAATCTTGGGGCGCCCAGCATCATCCATATCGCCGTAGTAAAGGAGGACTGGATGGGCATTGGACGCATGATACTTAGAATTTAGACCCACGTTTCCAACCGCGTAGTCGAGGTCGCCATCAGCATCGATATCCCCTGCCGCAATGCTATTCCACCAACCAAGGAGCTCTTCAACCCCACTTCCCTTGGTTTCATCTAGCAATCGTCCCTCATGATTTCGGAAAACCCTCACCGGCCCCCATTCATGAGTCACCAAAAGATCAACCCAGCCGTCGGCATTGACATCTGACCAAAGCGCACTTGTAACCAGTCCGGTTTTAGCAAGTGAATCAGGGGTTGCGTTCGAGAACCCCCCCTTCCCGTCATTGACCAAGAGCTGACTCGCGGGGACCTCCGGGTATCGGCCAGGAATTAACCGACCACCCACAAACAGATCGGTATCCCCATCGCGATCGAAATCCGCCGCACACACCACACTTCCACTCTCTGCCGCCCCTGGGAGAGCTGAAGCCGGGGCTTTCGAAAAATTCCCCTTCCCATCGTTCAAATAAAGGCGATCCAACAACACCGCGGCCCCGGGCTCACACTCCACACCCCCGCTCACGACATACAGATCGCGGTCGCCATCGCCGTCTGAATCAAAAAACAGCGGTGCCATATCCTCGCAGTCCTTATCGATTTTAAAGCAATCGAAAGAACGACCCTCAAATTTGCCATTTTCGTTAAAATACAACCGTCCACCAAAACCACGACCTTGCCCAATGAACACATCATCGTCACCATCACCATCAACATCACCCCACGCGACTCCCGGACCAAGCTGCGAATACTTTTGTGGAAGAAGAGGCTGGCGGGCGAAATCATCGAAAGTCATTTCGAAGTGTTTCCCGCCAGGAGGCATTCCCATCCGGGTGAAAAGCGGAGCCTCTCTAATTGGGTTCACGAGGTCAGATTTTTCAGGCTCCGTAATGGTGTAAAAACGATCAGCAGGCAGTTCTTTAATGCTCTGGGTTACGCCACCTGGCCAAGCGATTTGTAGCTCCCCGATCTGCTGATTCTCGCCTAACCCAAAATGAACAACGGGATCGTCCGATGCATAGAAACCCCGCGACAACGTAAGGTATCGCGTGAATATTTCCCCATCTGCCATGATCGCCTTTAAGGTCGCTCCTATCCCATAGCGATTCTTTTTCCCCTTCAACTGAATCTTCACACGATGGTTTTCGCCAGGTGAATCATTGCAATACAGGCTCACTGGGTCTTCAAAATTGTTCACCACTAGATCAAGATCTCCATCCCCATCCAGATCTCCCATCGCTACACCAAAACTCGCAGCCGCCTTGGCCAACCCCCAGCTTTCACCGACGTTCTCAAATCTAAGATTACCAAGATTTCGAAATGCCAAGTTAGTGTCTTTCTTGGGAGGCGGCCTTTCTTCGTCCACATGATCTGGAAGATAAGTTCCGTTTCGCATCGCCACAGTGATGTCGCTATTAAAAAAATCCCCTGTCATCCCATTTCCAATGAAGAGATCGACATGCCCATCGTTATCAAGATCCCCAAACTTCAACGCCCAAGTCCAGTCCGATTTAGCGAGCCCGGTCATGTGGGCCGCTTCCATAAAGCGCCCTAGCCCCGTATTCATGTAGACCGAGTTCCGCATATATTGCCTTGGCTGTGCGTGATCCAAGAACCAAGCGTTCTGACTCATATTTCCCATCCCCACTTTTTGGCGAAAATGATTGGTTCCCATCATATCAGAACCCATGAAATCCAGGAGCCCGTCATTGTTCAGATCCGCAACGTTTGATCCCATCGAATACCAAGGAGTGTGAGGTAAGGCTTCCAAAGTGACTTCGGAAAAAGTCCCATCGCCATCATTGTGGAATAAATGATCCGCCCCGTAATAATCGTTTGCCACGAAAAGGTCAGGATAGCCATCGGCATCGTAGTCAAACCAAGTCGCGGACAGCCCCATCCCGTTGTCCTTCAATCCTGCGACCTCGGTGACGTCGGTAAAACGCGGAACTCCGCCCTTCTCGACCGGACCATCATTACGATAAAGATGATCATACTGACCCGCCCTGATGAACATATGCATCTGGCCAGCCGGATTCCAAACCACCTCAAAAATCTCCCGTAAGTGATCCGGCATAATAAAATTCCCCTTCGCATCTTTTTGCAACTGGCGATAAACCCGGTTTGCAGTCGCACGATCGCTCACACTGTAATTTTCGTCAGGCGAGAACGGACGATTCGTCAGGAGATAGCCATCAAGATCACCATCTAAATCGTAGTCCGCGAACGCCATATTCACGCTAAACCCCTTGAAGTTGAGCCCTGCTTCTTTTGCACACTCTTTGAAAACCCCCTTTTCGTTTAGGTAAAGTCGGTTAGCCGCGTCAAAGGCACAAACATATAAATCCAAATCTCCATCGCCATCGATGTCCACAAAACTCGGTGAAGCCTGCCAAAATTCTTCCCCGGCAAGCCCGCACCTCTTCGTAACGTCTTCGAATTTAAAATCACCCAAATTTCGGTAAAGCTGTCCACCACCAAAAGGCCTCGTCAAATAAAGATCAGGACGTCCGTCATCATCATAGTCTCCCACCGCAACTCCTCCCGCTACAAATGATAGAGTCAGAGCACGTTCATAGTCTTGTGGAGCCTTCCAACTATTTATGAAATTGATGCCAGATTCGCCGGAAGGAACTTCACGGAAACGTTTATCAGCCAGAGGTTTCTCAACTTCGGGCAAATCAACATGAGAAGAAATAGATTCAGCAAAAGAAAGCTGACTCCCAAAAAGGAGCGCCTTAGCAACAAACCAGTCAAACCTTCGCCCAAAGGTAAATTGAGCTCTACAAAGCTTCATTAACCGAGGCTAGCATAAACCAAATCATGCCGCAGAAATAAAATTCTGGAGGCTGCGCAAAACCATTCAATTTTTAATCGATTAATCGATTTCATCCCATTCATTAAATGGAGAATCTATAACCATATGTTTTTTGATTGATATATGGGTTGGAATTCGTTTTTATCCAGCCGGGTTGACTGTCTCTAGATTTCCTTAAATAATTATTACCATGATAAAAAAAATCATTCCTGTTGGGATATTACTCTTGGCCACCAGCTCCCTCCACGGTGCCAGTTTGGCCGCTTACGATGCCGCTATCGCGGGCTCTGGCTTTACCGCGCGAAGCACAACAGCCGCCACCTTTGACGGATCAAATATCGAGCTATTCGATTTTGGCGCGATTTCTGGTGACGCAACTTTTGAGTTCATTCTAAGCGGAGATCCAGTCGCTGGGGGGAATAATGGATATATTGGGAGAGCGGATGCTAACGCAGGCAACAGCCTTCGCTATGAGCAATGGGCTGATACTGGTGCCCTTGGATTTACCCGGGCAGGTGTTGCTGACAATACCTTTTCAGCTCCCGGTGCAGCTTCTCCGACTGATGACACCCACGTCACCTACCGCTGGACTGATGCAACTGGGACGATGGATCTGTTCATCAATGGTGCTGCGACGGATTCCATTGCCGGAGCTACCTTTGAGATGCCCACTGGGCCAGGACATTTAGGGAATGTTTCCGATGGTGGAAATGAAGGAATGATCGGCACGATTTCTCGTGTTACGACTTTCAACAGCGCGCTCTCCGATTCCGATATTTTGTCTCACTCAAATGCTTGGAGTATTCCTGAGCCTTCAAGTTTACTACTCTCCGGGCTCGCCGCTCTGGCGCTTCTCGGTCGCAGACGATAGAAGGCCCACGGGATAAATTTTTTCACAGCCAGCTGCGCCTGACCGGCCAGCTGGCTTTTTCGTGATCTTGAGCTTCTGTCTCGCCTCTTAAACTTGATCCGTTTCCTCTTCACCTCTCAGAAGAAGTGGCGACTTACAGGCTCCGAAGCGACTTGGCGTTTTAGTCTCCCCATGTGAAGCTCCACAAAGAGATTAAGATCCCATCATGAAACTACTTACTTTCCTCGCTTGCACCTCGCTAGTTCAGGCCAAACAGCCCAATATCCTCTTCCTCTTTTCGGACGATCATGCCTTGCGTTCGATCTCGGCCTATGGCGGCGATCTAGCGAAAATCGCCCCCACTCCAAACATCGATCGCCTTGCTGCTACCGGAGCAATTTTTGAGAACTCATTTTGCGGAAATTCCATCTGCGGCCCCTCCCGAGCCACCATCATGACTGGAAAACACAGCCACAAAAATGGCTTCCTTCGCAACACCGGAAAGGGCCTTGATCAATCACAGTGGACTCTCTCAAAAGCCCTCCAAGGATGCGGCTATAGCACTGCCGTCATTGGTAAGTGGCACCTCGTTTCAGACCCCATTGGTTTTGACTACTGGGAAATCCTTCCTGGTCAAGGCAACTACTACAATCCCGTCTTCAAACAAATGGACGGAAGCATCAAAAAGTTCAACGGCTACTGCACCGACATCACCACTGACAAAGCGATCAAGTGGCTCGACAAGCGAGATAAGGAAAAACCCTTCTTCCTCATGTGCCAGCACAAGGCCCCCCACCGGACCTTCGCGCCCGCACTTCGTCATCTCAAAGCCTTCGATGGAGTCACCATCCCCGAGCCCCCCACTCTTTTCGATGACTATCAAAAACGAAGCGGAACGCTTGCCAAAAACGAAATGGAAATCGACCGCCACTTCGACTGGGCTTACGACGCCAAGGTCCGCAAAGATGAGCGTAACGGAATCAAGCTCCCGGGACCCGATCGCTACCCCACTGTGGAATACCGGCGCATGACCAAGCCCCAGAAAACAAGATGGGACGCCCACTTCGGCCCTGAGAACAGAGCCTTCATCGAGAAGGTGCCTACTATGACCCACAAGGACATCGTGCGCTGGAAATACCAGCGCTACATGAAGAACTATCTCGCCACTGTGAAAGCGGTAGATGAAAGCGTGGGCCGCATGCTAGACTACCTCGACAAAAATAGCCTTACTGAAAACACGATCGTCGTTTACGCCTCCGACCAAGGTTTTTATCTTGGCGAGCATGGTTGGTATGACAAGCGCTGGATGTTCGAAGAATCCTTCAAAATGCCCTTTGCCATCCGCTGGCCCGGCGTCACCAAGCCCGGCTCACGCCCCAAAGAAATGATTCAAAACATCGACTACGCACCCACCTTCCTTGAAGCAGCCGGGGTCGCAATCCCGCCTGAGATTCAAGGAAACTCTATCCTTCCCACACTCCAAGGAAATGCCAAGGGATGGCGAAAATCGCTCTACTATTCCTACTACGAAAAAGGTGAGCACAACGTTCCTCAACACTTCGGAGTTCGCACCGAAACTCACAAACTTTTCTACCTTCCCGAAACCAACGAATGGCAGCTCTTTGATCTTATCAAAGATCCGCAGGAACTCAAAAGCGTCCACGACAACCCGTCATACTCCAAAGTCAGAAAACAGCTTACCAAAGAATTTCACCGCCTCCGTGAACATTACGAAGCTCCAGCGATGAAGATGGCAAAAGGGAGCTAAATGTCCAAACTTTAACGGCTCTATCAGCCCCTCTGTTCCTAATGAGAGGAACCTTACTCAACCGTCGAAAATTTCCGAGAAACTACCTCGATTGCCAAAGTTTCAAGTTGCTCGTCTTCGAGGCGCTCAATCGCTTGAATCGAGAACCCTTGCGCCACCAAACCACGGGCGTCCTTTGCGGAGATGCCCCGAGCCATAAGATAGAAGATCTCCTCATCACTGACACGTGACGAAGTGCTTCCGTGCGAACATTTAACATCGTCGGCATTGATCTCAAGACCAGGCATCGAGTGAGCTTCACACTCATCCGTCATCATAAGATTGCGGCAAGTCTGATAAGCATCGGTGCCATGTGCTCCCTCGTCGACAAAGATGAGACCAGAAAAGATCGTAGTCGCTTTCCCAAAGAGCGTATTTTTAAAGAGAAGATCCGAAAAGGTGTTACGAGCTCCGTGATGCTGGAAGGTCCGCTGATCATATTCCTGGCCGGTATCAGGCAAAGCGACTGAGAGAATCTCTGATTTGGCATCCGAGCCACCGACCGTCGAGTAGGTTTCTTCACGAACCCACTTGGCACCGGTATGCACGACCGCAAGTTTGGCGAGAGAGGATGCCTGTAAGGTAGAATCAGAAAATCGAATCAACTTACTGTCGCGGTTAAGTTCTTGGGTCACTAAGCACGTCACCTTAGAACCTTCGGCAGTGCGGACATCCGTAGCGGAGACTACAACAGCCGCGGAATCATCAACAGAAATGAACCGGTTCACGATCCTGATCTTCGCGCCAGCTTCGGCTTCGATGACAATACCGGAAAAAGATAATCCCTCTCCTGATACAAAGTAGATCACTTCAAGCGCGAGATCGCTACCGCTCCGAACATGCAACGTGTGTTTGGACTTAGCAGCATGCAATGCAGCGTGTTTCGAAGAACCAAGGCGCGAAGTTGGGCCAAAGGATCCCTCAACCAATTCGGCTGCATCAGAAGAACCTGAAACAAGTTCACCATTAGCAAAAACAAGCCGATCAAAACCCGTGAGGAGCTCGGGAAGATCTCCTGTCGCTCCAGTCCCGACGGTCTCTAGCCCAGAAAGATTAGCCTCTTTCCAAGATCCGAAGCGCCAGTTTTCATCGGTGCGCGCTGGCCAATCGAGCTCTTCAAATTTCTCGAGAGCAGGTGAAGCAAAAGTAACAGACATTTAAGGGTGTGTATAAGTGGATTGGTCTCGATTTCGGAACCAAGTTTGAGTTAGCCGACAGATCCTTCCATCTCTAAATCAATCAAGCGTTTCAATTCGACCGAATACTCCATTGGAAACTCTTCAACGAGGTCATTGATGAATCCATTAACAGCAAGCGACATAGCTTGGGTCTCGGAAAGTCCACGCTGCTGCATATAAAAGAGCATCTCTTCAGAAACTTGACTCACACTCGCTTCATGTTGAGTGACATGCTGATTTCCCTTTACCGAGATAGCCGGATAGGTATCAGTCCGACTATTGGTGTTGATAAGCAAGGCGTCGCACTCGGTGTTGTTCTTGCACCCTTTAAGGTGCTTAGGGATGTGAACCTGGCCACGATAAGTCGAACGACCTTCTCCAACCGATATCGATTTAGAAATGACGTTAGAGGTCGTGTTGTTCGCGGCGTGAATCATCTTGGCACCAGTATCTTGATGCTGCCCGTCGTTGGCGAGTGCGATAGAAATTACCTCTCCTCGAGCGCGCTCGCCTTTCATGACAACACCCGGATATTTCATGGTGAGACGCGATCCAATATTACAATCGATCCATCGAATCTCAGCATCTTCGTGAGCCAGGCCACGCTTGGTGACAAGATTGAACACATTAGATGACCAATTTTGAACCGTGATATATTGAATCTTGGCGCCCTTCATTGCAACCAACTCAACGACCGCCGAATGCAAAGTCGCAGTCTCAAATTTCGGAGCGGTGCACCCTTCCATATACATCACTTCCGCACCTTCATCGGCAATAATAAGGGTCCGCTCAAATTGGCCGAAGTTCTCAGAATTGATACGAAAGTATGCCTGCAAGGGATGTTTCACTTTAACCCCCGGAGGAATGTAGATGAAAGAGCCCCCCGACATTACTGCGGAGTTCAAAGCTGAAAATTTATTGTCCCCAGTTGGAATCACTTTGCCAAACCAAGGTCGAAAAATTTCCTCATGCTCTTTCAAGCCTTCCGAGCAAGTCACAAATATCACACCTTCATCCGCAAGCGCTTCTTTCACATTCGAATAAGCTGCTTCGGAATCGTATTGTGCTTCCACACCAGCGAGAAAAGCACGCTCCTGCTCGGGCACGCCAAGACGATCAAAAGTCTCGAGTACTTCCGGAGGAACTTCGTCCCAAGAACGTTTTGGCTTGGCGCCATCCGAGAGATAGTAACGGATCGCATCAAAATCGATATTATCGAGGTCCCTTGTGGCCCAGTTTGTCGGCATCGGCTTAGACTCAAAAGTCTTCAGTGCCTTGTGCCGGAATTCGTTCACCCAGTCAGGCTCGTCCTTAACCTTCGAGATGTAATCGACAGTCTCCTTCGTCAATCCATACCCGGCATCGAATTTATGGCTCTCCGGAAAAGAAAAGTTACCAACATCGTCCTTTTCAAAAGCGACTTGTTTGACGGTGGCAGTCTCAGAATTCATTATTAAAAGTGTTAAGCAGTTTTAAGGAAGTCGTATCCGCTTTCCTCGAGTTCTAAGGCGAGTTCGGCGCCTCCGGATTTCACGATTTGCCCGTCAGCCATGACGTGAACATGGTCGGGCTTGATATAGTCTAGCAACCGCTGATAGTGAGTAATCACTAAAAATCCGCGGCTGTCCGATCGCATTGAGTTCACTCCTTTTGCGACCACCTTGAGAGCATCGATATCTAGGCCCGAGTCAGTTTCATCAAGCAGGCAGTAACGAGGATCCAGCATGATCATCTGCAGGATTTCGTTCCGCTTCTTCTCTCCACCTGAAAAACCCTCATTAACGGACCGGCTGGTGAATTTACGATTCATCTCCAACTCGTCCATTTTAGCATACATGTCCTTATAAAAAGCCACGGCATCGATTTCTTCGCCTTCTGGAAGGCGGGCTTGGAGAGCGGCACGCAGAAAGTTGGCGTTGGAGACACCAGGAACCTCAGCGGGATATTGAAAAGCAAGAAAAATGCCGGCACGGGAGCGTTCATCCACCTCGAGCTCGGCAATATCTACACCGTCGAGAAGGACACGACCTTCTGTGACTTCATAGTCGTCGTGACCAGCAATGATTTTCGAGAGCGTTGATTTCCCGGATCCGTTGGGACCCATAATGGCGTGCACTTCTCCGGCAGGAATCTCAAGGTTTAGACCCTTTAAGATTTCGTTTCCGTCAACAGACGCGTGGAGATTTTCGATGGTTAGGCTCATGGTGTTGGGTGACTTTTACTTATTACCGAAATTTCCCTTAAGGCTGATATCAAGATGACTAATTTCAGTTCCCTTCGGGAGATCAAGAATGTCCTCTAGTTTGATTCCCTCTTTAAAAACGACGTCGTGAATCTTGCCAGATGCTTCATCCTGAAAGTGGCAATGATCATTGAGATTGGGACAATAGCGTGATGACTCGCGATCAAGGTTCACTTGACGAACGATCGTGTGATTTACCAACGCCTCAAGGCAGTTGTAGACGGTCGCAAGCGAGATCGTCGGCATTCGATCTTGGGCACGAAGAAAGACATCGTTCGCGGTGGGATGATCACGATCCCTTAGGATAACCGCCAGCACCTCACGGCGTTGTTTGGTCATCCGCAAACCCTTGATGTCCGAAGGGAAATCCTCCGGCTTCAAATCTTTGTTGTTGGTGAGCGAAATCATCGACGGCGGGAAGCTATTCACAAATCGTATCAGAGCAAGCTGAAATTTGGAATTATTCTAATTCGAAATAATTAAGCAGATCTGATACACGAATCCTGGCATGAGATTGTTGATTTACGCGCTAGTTTTCCTTACAGACGCGGCAACTGCAGGTGAAGTAGCTAAGATTATTGCGGAGGCCCGTATTGCGGCCAATATCCCGGCGGTGGGCGCAACCGGCTTTGATTCTGAAAAAATCACCACCTTTGAGATTTCTGGCACAACTCGTATCGACGGCATGATTGCGGTTAGAAAACAATCTGTTTGGCATATTGGCTCCGATGCAAAAGCAATGACCGCCACCTTGATGGCAATTCTTGTAGAAAAAAAACACCTAAAGTGGGAGACGACCATGGCAGAAATTTTTCCCAAACTGGCAAATAACTTTCACCCCAACGCCCGGAAGACAAATATCATTCAACTCCTTTCGCACACAGCTGGCTTACCTGCCAATCCGAAAGGCATTCAAAAGAAGCTCTCTCGACTCGAAGTTACGATTCGAGGCCTAGCTCAAAAACCAACCGGAGGATTCTTATATTCGAACTTTGGCTATATCATCGCCGGAGCAGTCATTGAGAAACTTCTCGATACCACCTGGGAAAAATCGATTCAGGAATATCTCTTTAAGCCGCTTGGCATCAAAAGCGTGGGCTTCGGACCACCGAAAGGCGCAACCGCCATTCATGGTCATTGGAAAGGCAAACCGATGAACCACGACAACCCGCCCATGTATGGTCCCGCTGGTGGCCTCCATCTCTCCCTCTCCGACTGGGTTCTTTTTTGTCAGGATCAAATCAAGGGGCACCACGGAAATGGCAAACTCCTGACTCAAAATAGTTACCAAAAACTCCACACTCCAATCCGATCCAACTACGGTCTAGGCTGGGGGGTGAAACTTGAAAACGGCCAAGTTGTCCGACTTCAACACGACGGCTCAAACACGATGTGGTATGCGCGAGCACAGCTCAACCTCATCGAGAAGCAAGGATACCTCATCACCATGAATACCGCTGGAAAAAAAGCGGTCGAATGGCTCCCAAAGATCGCAGAAACCCTCGTCTCAAACCCCGAATAATAACCGTGGCACATCCAAAAATCTTCGCTTAACTTTCGGTATGAAGATTATTGCCACTATCTTAGCTCTTTCTCTCTCTGCTCTTTCTGCGCAAGATTCCTTTAAGGTTGGTAATTTCACCTTCAAGCCGGCGAAATCTTGGGTCATTGGCAAAACCTCAAGTCACATGGTCAAAGCCGCTCTCAACCACAGCAAAAAGGACGGACCCCTTCTCAAATTCTACCACTTCGGCGAGGGCCAAGGAGGTGGGGTTGAGGCCAACATTCAACGTTGGAAAAGCCAGTTCGAAAACGGTGAAGCAAAAGTCTTGCCGGAAAACAAAACCTTCGGCGACCAGAAGCTCACCGTCGTTACAATGACTGGCACCTATATGGTCGGTCCAATGATGGCCCGTAACAAAACCGCCACACCCGAATATATGCTCATAGGAGCAATCATCCCTCACCCTTCCGGCGATGTTTTTCTTAAAATGCTCGGCAAAGAGGCTGACCTAAAGAAGACCAAAGCTGACTTTGAAAAACTCATCGCGAGCGCCTTCGAAAAAGCCGCGAAGTAGCAATCACTCTTCGACGATTACCTTGAGCCGGTAGAATTTTTTACCTGCTAGAGGAGCGGTCAGAACAATCATCGTATCAGTTCGTTCAACTACTCCACCCGACACGGGTTGCCAACTACCCTCAAGGCTCGTCGACTCTTCAAAGCCAACCGTAGTTTCGGTCGCGAATCCATTAAGAGGAATTTCGTAACGAAGCATTTGAGGATCGTTAGAATCCAATCCAATTGCACCCGGCATGGAATCAGGAGCCGAAGGATTCAGATCTAGCACGAACTCCATTGTGTTATCGATCCCGTCGAGGTCAGGGTCGGCTGCCGGACCAGTGATCGCAGGATTAGCCAATTCCTCTGCCGAAAAATAGTCCGACATGAAAACCTTGAAGGGGCTTTCAACCGGATCTTCAACAATAAGGGTCAAATCAAAAGGAGCCGTCTGGCTACTTCTTTGATTATCTCCTCTGTAACCAGTGATCGTGAGAGTGAACGTGCCCGCCTCTTCTGGGATTCCTCCAATTGTTCCGATCCCGCTTTGCGGTCCAATAGCAACGATTCCGGAGGGCAATTGCTCGGTGCCGCTATCGTTTACTATACCAAACGACAATATGTTATATCGGGTTGACTTGAACTCCCACTGAAACGCCTCTCCCAGCTCAACCTCGACGACATCTGTCGGTTCAATTGTATTGGTTTGTTGAAGCATGATCGACTGGCCGGATAAAGCGTGTGTCCCAACGAAAGTCACTGCCAAAGGGGCAGCGACGTGAC
>Ga0213868_10001144_pt1 | contig 25647 bp, 27 predicted proteins | sample PICome_9_FD_160087 | JGI IMG/M metagenome (GOLD analysis project Ga0213868, IMG submission 160087) | Coastal seawater microbial communities near Pivers Island, North Carolina, United States - PICO127 | ecosystem: Environmental > Aquatic > Marine > Coastal | place: USA: North Carolina... | reverse complement strand
ACGACCCGACGCCGCTGGCGGCGGCAAGGGCGGTGGCGGCGGCGGTGGTGGCAACAGCAGGGGCACGCCCAATTTTCACAAACGCGCTGCCCCCGATCAGTTCGTCCAGCAGCTGCACACTGGCACGCGGGTGGTGAAACGCAACCTTGGCTTTGTGATGCTGCTGACCTGCGCGACAAATCTGCTGGTCCTGGCAATCCCGATCTACCTTTTCCAAATCTCGGACCGGGTTCTGACCAGCCGGTCGCTGGATACGCTGGTGATGTTGACGACGGTGATTGTGGGGGCCGTGGTGGCGCAGGCGGTCTTTGACGCCGTCCGCCGCTTTATCTTGATGCGCACGGCGGTCGAAGTGGCGGTCAGACTGGGGGCACCGGTTCTCAGTGCTGCGGCGCATTCATCCTTGCATGACAACGGCCGCCAATATCAGACGCTGGGCGATCTGCAGCAATTGCGCGGTTTTCTGACCTCGGGCACGCTTATTTCGTTTCTCGACGTCCCCTTTGCGCCACTGTTCATTTTTGCGATCTTTTTGGTCCATCCGCATCTGGGCGTCATCGTGGTGACCACCGCGCTGGTTTTGATGGTGATTGCGATCATCAACCAAAAGGTGACCCACAAGCCCTTCGCCAAGGCCAATCTGGCCCAAAGCAAAGCGAACATGCATCTCGATTCAATGTCGCGCAACAGTCAGATCATCAATGCGCTGGCCATGGTTCCCGAAGCTGTCGAGATTTGGGGCCGGGACACCGCAGATTCGCTGCGGGCGCAGGTCAAGGCCCAAGACCGCAACATCGCCTGGGCTGCGGTGTCACGCGCGACGCGCCTGCTGACCCAGATCGGGATGCTGGGATGGGGGGCATTCCTGGCCATTCAGGGCGAAATCACAGGCGGTATGGTGATTGCCGCCTCGATCATCGCCGGTCGTGCCCTTGCCCCGATTGAGGGCTCCATCGAGGGGTGGAACGGCTTTATTCTGTCGCGGGCCGCATTTGGGCGGGTCAGCGCGCTGATGCATAATTCGGTGCAGCGTTTTGAAAAGCTGGTCTTGCCCGATCCCAAGGGGCGGCTGAACGTAGAGCGGCTTTTGTATGTGCCCCCCGGCACCAAGCAGGTGATTTTGAACGGGGTGACCTTTTCGCTGAACCCCGGCGAGTCGCTGGGGGTTATCGGAAACTCGGGGGCTGGCAAAACGACGCTGGGCAAGATGCTGGTGGGTTCAATCCTGCCGACATCCGGCAATGTCAGGCTTGATCTGATGGACCTGCGCAACTGGGACAGCCGCCAATTGGGCGAGAACATCGGCTATGTCCCTCAGGATGTGCAGCTCTTTCCGGGGTCGATCAAGGCGAATATCGCGCGCATGCGGTCAGACGCCAAAGACGAAGACATTCACCGCGCAGCGGTCCTGGCGGATGTTCACAACATGATCGCGATGTTGCCGCATGGTTATGAAACGATGGTTCAGGCCGATGGCTCGCCGCTGTCGGGGGGGCAAAAACAACGTATCGCTCTGGCGCGCGCATTCTTTGGCAATCCCAGCCTTCTGGTTCTGGACGAGCCCAACTCCAACCTCGATACCGCCGGGGATCGCGCCTTGGCGAATGCCATCAAACACGCCGGCGAAAATGACATTACGGTGGTGGTGATCACGCAAAAGCCATCAATCCTGAGTGTCGTGGACAAGATCATGCTGTTGGCGGATGGCAATATTTCCATGTTCGGGTACCGCCAGCAGGTGCTGGAGCAACTGGCCCAGCGCACCCAGCCCGGAGGCAACCTGCCAAGGCCGCAAACAGGACCGGGAGGTCAGAACAATGTCTAATGTCACCCTCTATACGCCCGCCCCCGAATGGTACGATGAAGTTCCCCGCTCCATTTCCAAGCTGGTTATCTTTGGCATCTTGTTGTTCTTTGTGACCTTCGGCGGGTTTGGCGTCTGGGCCTTTCGTGCGCCCTTGGCCGCCGCTGTTATCGCGCAGGGCAGTTTCGTTGCGACCGGACGCAACAAGATTGTGCAGCACCTTGAGGGCGGCATCATCAAGGCCATCCTTGTTGAAGAAGGCGATTCAGTGACCGAAGGCGAGCCGATCGTGCTGCTGGACGAGACTGCGGCACGCGCGACCGAGCGGGAATTGTTCTTGCGAAAAATCCGCCTTGAGGCGATGGAAGCGCGGATTCTGGCGGAAAATGCAGCGGCCGACCAGCTTGTCTTTCCGGACCATATCGAGGCGCTTCGCGGCGATCCGGCAGTGGCCGCCATGCTGGAGTCCCAAACGATCACCTTTGATGCGGCGTCCCGTGCGCTGCGCAATGAAATTGCCCTGCTTGAACAAAGCATCGTATCCCTGAATGTCAGGTCAACAGGCTATGATCTGCAGCTTATCGCCCTGTGCAAACAGATTGATATTCTGCGCGAAGACTTTGCCAGCAAGCAAGAACTGATGGAACGTGGTCTGATCCGTCAAACCGAGGTCAACACCATCCGGCGTGCCATCGCGGATGCCGAAGGCCAGATCGGACGGCTGAACGCCGAGATTGACGAGATCGCCGAGGTGAACAAACGCTACGAGGCCCAGATCGTCCAGACCCTGAGCACGCACCAAAGTGTCGCCCTGGACGAGCTTCAGCTGGTGCAGGCGGAGTTGGAAAGTATCCGCGAACAGGCCCGCAGGGCCGAGAATATTCTGGAGCGTTCCGAAGTGTTGGCTCCGGTTTCGGGCACTGTTGTCACGCTGCATTATCACACCGCAGGTGGCATCATCGAAAGCGGCAAGGCCATTGCCGAAATCCTGCCCACAGGCGATCCTTTGATCATCGAGGTCAGCATCCCGCGAAACGAAATCGATGTGGTCCAACAAGGACAAGAAGCAACGGTGCGGTTGACCGGCCTGAACGCACGTACAACCCCGATCTTGCAGGGTGAAGTCTATTATGTTTCCGCCGATGCCATTCTGGACCGCCGACAGGAGCTGCCTCAAGAAATATACATTGCGCGCGTATCGGTATCGCCCGAACAGATGAACCGGGTTCATGGGTTTTCGCCCACCCCCGGCATGCCTGCCGAGATCATGATCCAGACCGAAGAACGGACATTCTTTCAGTATCTGATGAAGCCTGTGACAGACAGCATGAACCGCGCCTTCAGAGAGCAATGAAATACACCGCCCGGATACACACTGGCGACAAAGTCTGGCTCCAAGTCAGGCGCGCGGTTCCCTCAGGGGCTGGAGATTGGCGGGATCGCGCGGCGGGGCTGACCCGTCGGGATGCGCATCAAGACCGCATTGACCGGGTCGGAAGCCTGAAAATTTCCACCAGAAATGCCGTGAACAGCCCAAAGTTCAACAAACCATGGGTCGCGGTCATTCCGGCAAGCAGCCTCCAGCCCGGCTCAAGCACGACATCGCCGTAGCCCACCGTGGTAAATGATACGATTGAAAAATAAAGCGCCGGCTCAAGCGTGTCGAAAAGCCCCAACTCCATATAAAGCAAGGCCCAACCCCAGACCGCCGAGGTCAGCACAACAAGGATACAGGCCGTCGCCATGCCAAGATCGAAGGCCAGTGGCATATGGGAATACCAAAAGGCCTGCGATTCATCCAACCATCGCAACAGCCGCATCGCCACGCCGAACAGCACAATGGCCACAGCGAGAGATACGATCATCATCGCTGATCCGACCAAGAGCGCAAAAAGCATGCTCAGAGTTTGTCGGTGGAAAGGCCAAATACCCTGTAGATTGGGCAAAACCGGAACAATGATGTCAATATCAGCACCCCGCCAATACCCATGCTGGCAACGGCGAGGGTTGAATTCGCCCAGATGTTCGGCATGTTCAGCAAAGGTGCCACAATCAGTGCAACGCCAATCAAAAGCCGCACGATACGGTCAATACTTCCCAGGTTGGTGGTCATTTCGAAATTCCTCCGATGGAGCGGCCCGGTAAAGGGAGCCGTGAAACATACGGTCAAAACGCCGTACTTCTGTCAGGACCGGAAAGGGATTGAGAGACGCTTCACGCCTCCCCTTCCCGCCCCTTGCGTTCATTCATACTATGGGTTTGCACGAAATGTTTTGATACGGATCAACCCGCATCGCATTTCCCCGTAATTTCGGGGGCTGTTTTTGTCATGCCATTGCAGGCGCAGAATGCCCCGGACTGACCTTAGGTCTTGTCGCCCCGTTCCTTTGGCGCGAAAGCCTTGGTGCTCATCTCGATCAGTTTGCCGGTTTCTTCCTGATATTGGTTCAATGCTTTTTGAATGAATTTCGCCTGAACACGCTGAAGCTCGGTCATGTTCTTGCATTGCATGATCTTTTGCTGGGTCTGGACGTCTTCCTTGATCCGCTCGGCTGCAAAGGTTGTTATCTCAGCGCCCATGCTGCTTAGGGTTTCGATCCATTCGGTGCTCATGTTGACGATACTGCCAAACCCGCTTTGCTGCAGTTTTGCCAGCGCCGTCATCGCAGCATCCGGTCTTGGGTTTCCATCCGTATTTGAAATCTTTGGCATCATCCGTCCTTCCGTCATGACCTGAGAATTCCATTTTATCCCGGTCGAAACCGGGGGATTTGATCTTGCTCAATGACGCAAATGATCGGCAAGGATACTCCGAAACAACGGGCCTGTGTTGGTGCCGATGTCAGCGGCCGCGTGTGGTCAGCAAAGAGCGCGAGCTGTCGATGGCACAGGTGCAATGCCCCGGCTGAGTTCAAATTGAGCAAAATCAGTTAACCGGTTTTCCACTGCGCTAAACTTCCTCCCAGATTTGAGGACCACCATGTTTGCAAACGCCATAAAGCTCTTCTCAATCAATGGGTTCGACATCAAGATTGACCCCAGTTGGCTGGTGATTGCCACGCTTGTGACCTGGAGCCTGTCGCAGCAATATTTTCCCGACGTTCTGCCGACGCTGCCGCAGGCCACCTATCTGATCATGGCCATTGCTGCGATGCTGTGCTTTTTTGCATCGCTCTTGCTGCATGAACTTGCCCATTCCGTCGTCGCGCGGCGGTTGGGCCTGCCCATCAAAAGCATCACCCTGTTCCTGTTCGGTGGCGTGGCCGAACTGGAGGCGGAGCCAAAATCCGCCCAGGTGGAATTCTGGGTTGCGCTGGCGGGCCCCGCAATGTCGCTGGGCCTTGCCTTTGGCTTTTGGGTATTGGAACAGGGGGTCGCACTTGTCTTTGATGCGGCACCTTTGAGAGTTGTGCTGTCTTATCTCGCGCTCATCAATCTGGTGCTTGCGCTATTCAATCTGGTACCCGCCTTTCCGCTTGATGGTGGCCGGGTGCTGCGGGCGTATCTTTGGCACCGCAGCGGCAATGTCCTGAGCGCGACAGAAACGGCGGCAAAATCGGGTAGTGTATTTGGCTATCTGCTGATGATGTTCGGTCTTTTGTCCCTCTTTCAGGGGGCATTCGTGACCGGCCTTTGGCAGCTTATGATCGGCGGATTTTTATTGCTGGCGGCCCGGTCAAGTTATCAGGCGCAGTTGGCACATGTGGCCTTTGAGCGAAAGACCGTGCGCGACCTGATGACACGCGACCTGGTCACTGTCGGGCCCGAGATGACGCTTGCTGATTTCGTGAGCAAGATCGTGCTTCGACGCGGCGCGAGCATCGTTCCAGTGCTAGAGGCTGGTATCTTGTTGGGGCATATGGACCGTTCGGTGCTGTCGGGCATCGACCGGAAAAATTGGGACAGCACACAGGTCGGTGATGTATTCGCGGGGCTGGATGAGGAAAGCGTGGTGGCACCTGATTTGCCAATCCCGGACCTGATCGCCCGGATTGGCGCGACCGGCCGCCGCAAGTTTCTGGTGGTACAAGAGCATCACTTGCTTGGCGTGATCTCACTGTCCGACCTGACGCATCATTTGCAGGCCTCGGATTATATCTTGCATCACTCACATACCCGCTGACAGCCCCCGACCGTTCGATTGATGCAGGCGATCAGAGCCTGCTTGCAAGCCTCATGCGCTGTTTTCCGACAAGCCCGAGCCAATGACCGATTGCACGTCACAGGCAAAGATATAGCCCACACCGCGCACCGTCTTGATCAGCTTGGGATCTGACGGGTCCCTTTCGATCTTTTTGCGCAGGCGGGCGATCTGGTTGTCGATGGTGCGGTCCAGCGGGCTCCATTCCAGCCCGCCGGTCAGATCCATCAGCTGGTCGCGTGACAGGACCCGCTTTGGACGGGTCAGAAATACGCTCAGTAGTTTGAAATCGCCACTGGTCAGACCACAGTCAGCGCCATTCCTGTCCAACAGCTCCATCCGGTCAGGGAATGCTGTCATTTCATCGAAAATATAATGTTTGCTCTCTTCGGCGGGATCAGAGACTGTCGCAACTGGATGAACCGGTTTTTCAGTGCTAGTAGCAACCCTGCGCAAAACGCTTCTCACCCGGGCCACGAATTCGCGGATGTGGAAAGGTTTGGTGATATAGTCATCCGCCCCCACCTCGAGCCCGACAACGCGGTCAATGACATCGGCTCTTCCTGTCAGAATGATGATGGGGACGTGGGACATGCGGCGAATTTCGCGGGCAAGTTCAATGCCGTTATCCGCACCCAAATGAATGTCCAGAGTAACCAGTTTGATCGGCGTCGAATTGATGACTGCAAAGGCTTCAGCGGCCGTCACCGCCTCAAAGACACCAAAACCTTCGTCCTGCAGCACATTGCGCAGCAGCAACCTGATCTTTGGATCATCCTCTACGATGAGAACGTTTTGATTATTCATAACGTCGCCTAGGTCTTTATCCGAACAGCCTCCGCGCCTCTAGAAGTCGCGGAGTGTCATTCTGACGCAACGTGGAAAAAAATCCAGCCTTTACAAGCAGTCGCGACAAAAAAATACAGTTTGTTACAAAGCCATACATTTTGAATCCGACCGATACCCTTCGACGTCAAAGGAAGGTAATGGAAAGTACCTGACCTGTCCAAGGTAATCCCAACAAGATTGGAGATTCCCTAAGATGTATGTCACAATTCCCACAGATTACGCCGACGCCACACCCATCGTCCCTTTGGAGCGCAGGGGTCCTGCACGCGTCGAAACGCGGCTCAAGGCAGGGTCATACCTGTACTATCAGGGTGACCGTGTTGAATGGCTGTATCAGGTCACATCCGGTGTTGTGCGGCTGACGCGGTTGCTGGCGGACGGACGGCGGCAGGTGATCGCCTTTGGGTATCCCGGTGATGTCATCGGCTTTCCGGCAGGTGGAGAGCATCAAAGCGATTGTGACGCCCTGACAGATGCGCGCCTGCAGCCCTACCGGCGGTCCTGCCTTGAGAGTGCCGATTGCGATCCGGTGTTGCATAATGCGCTCTTGCAGGCCGCCCTGCGTGAAATAAGCGCGATGCAGGATCACTTCATGATGCTTGGCCGCAAGACCGCCGTGGAAAAAGTGGCCTCTTTCCTGAGCGTCTTGAGCGACCGTGTCGGAGAGGACCTGGGCGGGTTCAAGCAACTCAAACTTCCCATGTGCCGGTCTGACATTGCCGATTTCCTTGGCCTGACAACCGAAACCGTCAGCCGCACGTTCACGCAGCTGCGCAAAAGCAAGATCATCGCGATCGACAGCATCCATACGATAATCATCCTGCGCCCGACCGCCTTGCTTGGCCTGTCTTCCGGAGAGCATGACTGAAGGCACCCTGTATCACATCAGACCTGCCCCAAAGCGCCACAAACCCTATGTTTTGTGGCGCTTTGCCCGTCGTCACGGCGCGGGCCACAGATCACGCAAGGAAGACGGCAGGCTGGCTAGGACATCTTCGATCTCGCCCTTGCTGATGCGGGCATTGAGCAGGGCAAAGACACAAGCAATGTCCTGTGATCCGCGATATTCTTCGGTTTGCTCCATCTGATCAGAGATATGGGTGATGAAGGCAGCTGCGCGCCGTTCTTTGATGGGGGTGTTCTTTGGCACCCATCCTTCAAACATGATGCCCCGCAGAAGTAGCGGAAATTGGGCCGAAAACTGTGCCAATTCGTCAATCAGCAAGTGATCACGCACATGGTGCAATGTGACGCTCAGCAATCGCAAGGCGCTGCGCTTGGATGACCAGTCAAGCCGCTGTGCCAGCTCGTTGATCCACTCATGGGTGGTATGTACCGTATGATCGATGACTTCGAGGCCCTGTGCGGTCATGGTATTTCTCCGGTCTGAGGATTATTTTTCGATGGGTTTCATGTCTACATCCAGTGCGACGTCGGAATTGCCGATCAGATATTGGAACAGCGCATGCGTCATGGCCCCGATGCCAAGCAGAACCAATGTGTAGTTCACAACCCAACCCACGAAGGGAATGAAGTTCAGCAGCGAGATGGCGATGATCGCCACCGCAAAGACCAAGATACGGGTCATGTTGCCTGGCTCATCTTCGTCAGACAGACCAGTCCAGACCTTCATCGCGATGCCGTAAGCACCCAGCGCATAGCCAAGGGTCCACGCCACAATGATCAAGAGAACGACAATCGGAACGAAAGGCAGGCCTACAACCGTCAATGCCGTGATCGGCACCATGCCAAACAGCAGCGACAGACCAATCACACCGGCCAGAAATGTCTGTCCGGGCGCACGTGCTATATTCAGGCGCATTTTCTCAAGCCGTCTGGGCAGCAGGCCCAGCATCAAAACGCCCAGGAAAATGAAAAACAAAAGCAGGATGATGAACCCGAAAACGACCGACACGAAAGTGGGAAATATCGGCATATCCATATGCATGTCTTCGAATTCCTCCCAGAACATATCGCCTGAGGTCTTTTCAAATACGACACGCGTCGGGGGGGCGACCCTTTCGGGCACGGCAACGGGGTCTTGGGACATATAGGTCAGCGTGCCGGCAATCACCGCGTCAGGACCAAAAGACAAAGTCTGTGCCAGAATACGGGCATCCCCGTTGACAGGCCCGTTGAGAATGACATCCCGCCCCGCAATCAACAGCGCCCCGGCGATGTCCCCCTCTGCGGTCACCGTATTGCCCAGCAGCCGTGCATTGCCCCCGGTAATGGACCCCTTTTGCACATGCACGCTAAAGCCTGCGGCAGACAGATCATGGCCGACACTGCCAGCCAGCACCACCGACGCGCCAACGGCATAGAGATCTTCGGCGGCGTCGGCGCTGATGGACACGTCAAAGCCCGAAACATGCAGATCACCTTGTGACCGGCCTGTGACATGCGCCTGCCGCGCAGCAACGAATGTATCGCCAGAACTGACCAAAGGTCTGGTGATCTGCGGTCCGGACACGAAAGTATCACCGCCGTGTTCCACCAGATAAGTTTCGGCCCGGGCCGGCAGGCACAGGCAAATCAGGAAGGCAACAATGACTGATGTGCGGTACGCTGACATGATGCATCCCTTTGAGAAATGAAACTTTCGGTCAGTGCTACTGCGTTTGCGGCAAAGTCGATTGACCAAGATCAATCCGCCCGGCGGCTCCCCCGTCTAGACAGGACACAGGGCCAAGTCACTGCGGGCTTTGCCGAAAGGCGATTTCACTGTGGTCCGGGTGACTGACACTTTGCCGCCCCGACGAACGCCGCCCAGACCAGGGTCCTCCAGACAAGGGCCCTTCAAACAAAGGAACACGCGCATGGGACTTAAGACACTTCTGGTTTGCCTGACAACGCCTGAAAACTCAGATGCCCTGCTTAAACTGGCGGTTCCGCTGGCCCGCAAACACAATGCCCATCTGATCGGCCTGCACACCGTTGAGGCGCTGCTGGTCTATCCCGGCATCGCCATTCACATTCCCGAACCCGCCTTTGCAAGCTTTCACGAAAGCCAGAAAAAGGCGTCTGACGCGATTGAAAAGGTGTTTCGCAAACACACCGCCCTTGAGGATTTCCCCAGTGAATTCCGGCTGGTCCGCGCAGAGGCTGTCTATGCAAGCGAACGTATGGTCGAAAGCGCCCGTGTCGCTGATCTTGTCATCATGGCCCAAGAGGACAGGACAGCGGATCGCTATGACCAGCGCAACGCACAGCAACATGTGATCCGCGAAAGCGGCCGACCGGTGATCGTTGTCCCGCCCGATTATGACGGCCCCGAGATCGGTGCCAACATCCTGCTGGGCTGGAACGATACCAAGGAAGCGGCCCGCGCCAGCCATGATATGCTGACAGTTGCACAGCCTGGTGCAACTGTTACCGTTTTGCGGGTCAGCAAGAGCCAGCAGGATATGCTGAAGGATTCAGTTGGTGTCGATCTGACCGAAATGCTGGCGCGGCACGACCTCAGGGCCGAATTGGAACAACGCAACCCGATGGGCGACAGCATTGCCGATGCCTTGAACAAGGCGGCCTTTGAAAAGGGTGCGGACCTGATCGTGACCGGTGCCTTCAGCCATTCCAAGGCATATGAATTTGTCTTGGGGGCCACCAGCCCCGCGTTGCTGCATGATGCAAAACTGCCCGTCCTGTTCAGCCAATAACGTCAGCCAAGGGCAGCGCAATGTCAGACCAGATCGGCAGATGGTCCGAGGCCCTGCGCGCCACTGCATCCTGTGCGACGCCCGCATCCCGCAGGTCTATGCCATGGGACAGGGCAAATCGGTCAAGGGCCGCGACAGGGCGTCGGGCATGAAAGGTCTGGCCCGGCGTGTGAACAGCAAATCGCGCGGCCAGCGGTTCCAGCCCGGTGCGCGACGACCATTCGTTAAAGTCCCCCGCAATCACCGTGGGCAGATGGCTGGCACGCAGCTGACAAAGCACGTCCAATTGCGCCCGACGGTCCCGACGCAGCAATCCCAGATGTGTGGCAATCACCCGCAGCCCGCCGCCAGTATTCGGATCAAGACCAGTATTCGGATCAAGACCAGTATCCAGATCAAGACGCAAGGCACCGCGCGGCTCCAGCCCCGGCAGAACAATGCGTTCAACGCCGGTGATGTTGATGCCCTTGCGCACCAGCACAGCATTGCCGTGCCAGCCCAGGCTGATGGCATTTTCCGACACTTCCGCCAGATAAAAATCGGTTTCGGCCTCTATCATGCGTCTGGGGATGGCGGGGTGGCGCACCCCCATCCTCTTGTCGGCCTCTTGAAGCACGACAATATCTGCCTCAAGCCTGTTGATCACTTGCAGCGTGCGTTCAGGACGCCGCCTTTGGTCCAACCCGCGGGCCTTGCGTATGTTATAACTGGCGATGCGTAGCAGTTTTTCTGACATGTCTTAAATATAGGTGCCAAGATGCAAGAATTTAAGATCAGCCCGGCAGTGCCAAGATGCATTTGATCCGAAACTCCAGCCCCGTCATCCTCGTGATCTGGGCAGCACTCTTGATCGCAGGCCTGGTCGCATTGGGTCTTGCACGGTGGTCTTTGGCCTTTGTCAGCTTGGCAACGCTATCGCTTTCCCTGCTGCCCCCGCTCTTGGCTGCGCGCTGGTCACTTGCGCTGCCGCTTCCGTTTCTGGTGGCCACGACCCTCTTTTTCTTTGCCGCCATCTTTCTGGGCGAGGCGTTTGATTTCTACGAACGCCTGTGGTGGTGGGATTTGGCGCTGCATGGCTCTTCTGCCATCGGCTTTGGGCTGACGGGGTTCTTGTTGGTGTTCATGCTGTTTGAGGGCGACAGGCTTGCCGCACCTCCCTCTGCGATTGCCGCGATTACGTTTTGCGTGGCGATCACGATGGGCGCGATGTGGGAAGTCTTCGAATATGCGATGGACCGATCCTTTGGGCTGAACATGCAAAAATCAGGGTTGGATGACACCATGGGCGATTTGATCCTGAATGCCCTGGGCAGTCTTTTTGCCAGCCTGACGGGATATATCTATCTGCGCGGCAACTCTGCTGGCTGGTTTGGCCATAACCTTTCGCAATTCATCAAGCTGAATGCGCGGTTCTACCAAAAATACAAAAGCCGCCTCAAGAAATGAGGCCGCGCTGGCCGTCGTTTGACCAATCTCAATTGCAGCACCGCGATTTGGGTCATCGTCTGATCAGATGAAACCACCCCATGACAGGATGATCGCATGGCACCGCCATTGGGCGTCACGCCGGGGGCCATTATGTGCCGTCGGCACCCATCGGGGCACCTGAACAGTGACTGAAGGCATCATGGGTTCAACAACCGGAGCAAAAATGCGTATTGTTGTAGCCTTGGGCGGAAGCGCGCTTGAAAAACGCGGTGAAGTGCTGACGGCCGAGGCCCGGCATGCAAGCATCAAGCTGGCTGCAGCCTCGCTTGCGCAACTGCTGGCCATGGGACATGAGGTGGTGATTACCCATGGTGATGGCCCGCAGGTTGACTACCTCAGCTTGCACACCGGTCGCTGCCCGCGGGACGGCGCGCGGGGACAGGCACGCGGGATGATCGGCGATGTGCTGCAACACGAACTCAACAAGGCCTTTGCCCCGGGCAAGCGCTATGCCACTCTTTTGACCCAGATTGAGGTCGATCCAATGGACCCGGCGCTTCAGACCCCGACAAAGTTTGTCGGCCCCGTCTACACACGGGAAGAAGCCACACGCCTGAACGGCCACCAGGGCTGGACCATTGCCAGGGACGACACCTGTTTTCGCCGCAAGGTGCCCGCCCCCTTGCCGAAACGCATTCTGGAACTGGATGTGATCCGGATGCTGCTTGAACAGGACATGGTCGTGATCTGTCCGGGTGTGGGCGGCATACCCTTGGTGCAACAAAGCGATGGCAGGATGGCGGGGATTGAGGCGGTGATCGATCATGACCAGAGCAGCGGTTTGCTGGCACGCCACTTGCAGGCGGACGCCTTGTTGATGCTGACGGATGTTGCGGGGGTGTTTCGCGATTGGGGCACGCCGGATCAGGCGCTGATCCCCCATACCACTCCGCAGGCATTGCAAGGTGCCAGCCTGCCGCCAGACACGATGGGGACAAAAGTGACCGCCGCATGCGAGTTCGTCGAGGCAACCGGCGGTTTTGCCGCCATCGGCAGGCTTGTTGATGCGCTGTATCTGATGGATGGGACAGCAGGCACCCGGATCACTTCGATGGTTTGATCTCAGGCTTTTGGGCCACTTTTTCGCGGCCCCCCCAGGTTTGCGCATGAATTTCACCCCGCACGCGCGCAGTTTGATCCAAATCATACGCAATGCTGGTGATTCATCTACTCTGGGTCCCAATGCCGCGACCGCACCCGGTATCGCAGCCCTTGGACGGAGAACTCTGGTGAAAAATGCAACGACCCTTCTGGTGATCGACCCCGAAACCCCCGACCGTGTTATCGCCGATCTGGCAGAAAGCGCGTATGAACAGCAGGCTCATCTGAGTTGCCTTATGTTGGGGGCAGCACCGGCCCTGCCCATGTACGCCTACGGGGTTCCGCCCTATGGCGGCATGAATATCCCCGACAATTGGACCGAAACGGTGCAGGCAGCGCAAGAGGCGCTGACACAGCGCGAGACCCAGATCGAAGCGGTGCTGGCCCGCAGCGGTGTTTCGGCCGATGTCCAGTCCATCCAATGCGCGACCATGGACATCAAACATGTCGTCGCCCGCCGCGCGCGGGTCAGCGACATCGCACATATCGCGCCAAACCTGCGCGACACGCCCGATGTCATGCGCGAGGTGACCTATGGTGTCTTGTTCAAATCACCGATCGGCCTGATGCTCAACGCCTCCCCATCCAAACCGGTGGACCGCATCTTTGTCGCATGGAACAGCAGCGCGGCCGCCGCAAGAGCAGTCCATGTCGCCCTGCCCTATCTGCGCGCGGCAAAGGATGTCGTCATTGCCTGCTTTGACCCCGTCACGATGACCGAACGGGAAGGACCAGACCCCGGAACCGACGTTGCTGCCTGGCTCAGCCATCATGGGTGTTCGGTCACGGTATCCCAGTTTCCCACAGGGGGCCTTGAGGTTGCACAATGCATCCAAAACCGCGCGTCAGAACAAGGTGCCGATCTGGTCGTGGCCGGGGCCTACGGCCATGCGCGGATGATGGAGGCGGTCTTTGGCGGGACCACGCGTACAATGATAGAACAAAAAGACCTGCCGGTCCTTTTGGCCCATTAACGCGGTCTTTTCCAAACGCACCAGGCCACAAGCAAAAGGTCAGGTCCCTGCGGGGCCTGACCTTGGCTCAACTGACCGTTTTGGCCGGGTGCAAGATACACCCAAGACCTGCCAGACGTCTTCAGAATTTCTCAAGCCGTTTGAAAAGCGATGAGGTGTCCCAGCGCCCGCCGCCCATTTTCTGCACGTCCTTGTAGAACTGATCAACCAGCGCTGTCACCGGCAGGCTGGCCCCGTTTTCATTTGCCGTCTCAAGGCAAATGCCAAGGTCCTTGCGCATCCAGTCCACGGCAAAGCCATGTTCAAAATGATCGTCCAGCATCGTCTCATAGCGGTTGGCCATCTGCCAGCTGCCCGCGGCACCCTGGCTGATCACCTCGACCACGTCGCGGCCGTCAAGGCCTGCCTTGGTCGCGAAATGCAGCGCCTCAGAAAGCCCCTGTACCAGCCCCGCGATGGCAATCTGGTTGGCCATTTTCGTCAATTGGCCCGCACCGCTTTCGCCAATCCGGCGGACCAGCTTTGCATAGATGTTCATCACCGGCTCTGCACGGTCGTAATCCGCCGCATCGCCGCCGCACATGATGGAAAGCTGGCCGTTCTCGGCACCCGCCTGCCCGCCGGAAACCGGCGCATCGACAAACGACAGACCCGCAGCCTTCGCCTTCGTATAAAGCTCAAGGGTCACCTTGGAGGACACTGTTGTGTGATCCACAAACAGCGCGCCTTTCGACATGCCGGCAAATGCGCCGTCATCACCCAGACAAACGGCACGCAAATCGTCATCATTGCCCACGCAGGCCATAACAAAATCAGCGCCCTCGGCGGCCTGTGCAGGCGTTGGCGCGCTTTTGCCGCCGTGCTGCTTTGCCCATGCCTGCGCTTTGGCGGCGGTACGGTTATAGACAGTGACGTCATGCCCCGCAGCCTGCAAATGTCCGGCCATCGGATAGCCCATCACGCCTAGTCCAAGGAATGCGATTTTGGTCATGGTAAAAGTCCTTTCGGGGGATTAGAGCAAGTCGCCCGGTGTCTTACCGGCAAAGAATGCATCAAGGTTATCAAGCGCACGAAAGCCCATGGCGTCGCGGGTCTTGCGCGTGGCGCTGCCGATATGGGGCAGCATAAAGATGTTGTCATGGTCTGCAAAGGCGGGATTGCCACCCGGTTCGGTCTTGAAACAATCAAGCCCCGCCGCCGCGATTTGCCCCTTGGCCAGCGCATCCAGCAGCGCGTCCTCGTCCACCAGTGCACCGCGTGCCGTGTTTACGATCACCGCACCTTCAGGCAGCAGGGCAAAGCGGTCCGCGTTCATCAGGTCTGTCGTATCGGGTGTTGCGGGACAATGAAGCGACAGGAAATCGGCAACCCCCAGCAGGCTCTCGACCGTCGCATGGTATGTGGCCCCCTGCGCCTGACCGGGCGGTAATTCACTGCGGTTGTAATAGTGGATTTCCATATCAAAGCCACGGGCCTTGGCCGCAAAGGCGCGCCCGACGCGTCCCATGCCAATGATGCCCAGACGCGCACCGGTCACCTGTTTGCCGACCATAAACGCGGGCGACCAGCTGTCCCATCCGCCTGTGCGCACGATGCGGTCCCCGGCGACGGCATGCCGTGCAGCCCCCAGCATCAGCAGCATGGCCAGTTCAGCCGTGGCATCAGACAAGACATCGGGGGTGTTGGTCACCGCAATGCCGCGCCCTTTGAGGGCTGGCAGATCGCAATGATCCACGCCAACGGAATGGTTTGCCACGATCTTGAGCCTTGGTGCGAATTGCGCGACAACTTCGGCGCTGAAATGCTCTGAATGACAGGGGATGATTGCATCAAACTCTGCACTTGCCGCGATCAGCTGTTCGGCCGTGCCGGGCAGATCCGCGTGATTGATCACGACGTCATAGTCACGCGATGCACGCTCCCGCGTGGCATCCGACAACCGGCGGGTAATCCAAAGACGTTTCTTGGTCATTTCTTGCGGATGCATTCGTCATAGAAATCATAGACCGCCATGCCGCAGACCACGATCGCGATGATCATGAAGGGCGCGCCGCCCTTGAAACCCGCAAAGCCGCTTGAGATGCTCTGCGACAGTCCACCGATAAAGATGCACAAGAAGGCCGTGCCGATCAGGCCGACAATCAGTTTAACTGTATATGACATTGGAATGTCCTTTCTGTTATTGCGCCGCTTCGGCCAGCTGGGTTTGCAGCCAGCGCGCGGTACGCAGAAGGCGGTTGTCTTTTTCGGCGGGGCCGATCAGCTGTACGCCGATGGGCAGCCCGGTCTCTCCCACCAGCAAGGGCAGGCTCACGCAGGGCAATCCGGCCAAGGTCCAGATGGTGCAGAAGATCGGATCGCCCGTGCCGCCTGCGTCAAATCTGGGGGCTTCGCCTGTGGCCGATGGCGCGATGATAGCGTCATATTCGGTAAAGAAATCAAGGAAGAACGCCTCTGCCGAGGCTTTTACCGCAAGCGCATCTTCATATTCAACTTGCGAAATCTGGCGTCCGCGTGTCACGACAGGTTTCAGGGTGTCACTGATCTGGTCCCAATGGGTCTCGAACACCTCCGCCTGTTGGGCGCATATCTCGTATTCGTGGATGCGCGCCTGCACCGCCACAAGGTTCGACAGCGTATCGGCAGGTTCCATCCGCGAAACGCTTGGCCCCAGAATATCCAGAACCGCTTCGATCCCGTCGCGCGCGTCGTCAGACAGCCGGTCATTGAAGGGCAGATCGAACCAGACCAGCGACGGCGTCACGGGCGCGTCTTGTGCTGCACCCTGTGCCATCGCGGGGCGCGGGCGGGCAAAGCTGGTGCTGTCACGCCCATCGTAGCCACCGATCACATCCGTTAGCAGGGCCACATCGGCCAGCGTGCGGCCAAAACAACCGACCTGATCCAGCGAATCAGAAGTCTGCAGCAGGCCGCTGCGCGAAATCACACCGCGCGTGGGCTTGAACCCGAAAGTGCCGCAAAAGGATGCGGGACGGATCACCGAACCATTGGTCTGCGTGCCGATGGACAGCGGGACATGATATGCGGCAACCGCCGCCGCGGATCCGCTGGAAGAGCCCCCGGGCGTGTGATCGGGATTATGCGGATTGCGTGTCTCATTGGGATGCACAAAGGCCAATTCGGTCGTGACCGTCTTGCCCATGATCACGGCCCCTGCCCCGCGCAAAAGTTCAACAAGGCGTGCGTCGTGATCCGTGCGGCGGCCCTTGAAGATGGGCGTCCCGCGTCCCGTCGGCATATCGGCCGTATCAATGATATCCTTGAGCGCCACGGGAATGCCGTGCAGCGGCCCTGTGGCAAGCCCCGCCTTGCGAATGCGGTCGCATTCGGCCGCCTGTGCCAGAACCGCTTCGGGATCCAGATAGACCCAGGCGCGGATTGCATCATCCGTCTCGGTGATCCGGGTCAGGCAGGACTTGACCAGTTCGACCGACGAAAGCTTGCCCGAGGCGAAAAGTGATAACGCCTCGGTAGCACTGAGTTTATAGGCATCCTTGATCACGGGATGTATGGCCCAAAGAGATAGTCAGGGAACCAAAGTGCGATACCTGGGAAGGCATACATCAAGCACATGGTCAGGATCACGATGCCCAGATAGGGCATGATGCCTCTGAAGATTTCCATCAGCTCAATCTGGTTCTTGAGCACCCCTTTGAGATAATAGGCCGACATCGCCATCGGCGGGGTCAGGAAGGACGTCTGCAGGTTCAGCGCAATCAACATCGCAAAGAAATAGGGGTTCACGCCAAAGACATCGAGCAGGGGCAGAAAGATCGGCACGAAGATGATCAGGATCTCGGACCATTCCAGCGGCCAGCCCAGCAGGAAGATGATGATCTGCGCCAGGACCAGGAACTCCCAAGGTTCAAGGTCCATGCCGCCGACCCAATGGGCAATCAGGTCATGCCCGCCCAGATAGGAAAAGACAGAGGCAAACGTCCAAGAGCCCACGAACAGCCAGCAGACCATCGCGGTCGCCTTGGCCGTCAGGAACACGCTTTCCTTTAGCTTTGTCCATGTCATCGAGCGGTAGAGCACCGCCAGCACCATGCCCCCCAAGGCACCCATGGCTGCCGCCTCTGCCGGGGTGGCAAGACCGCCAAGGATCGATCCAAGGACAAGGGCAATCAACACGGTCAGCGGCACAAAGCTGAGCAGCAGATCAAGGTAGATTTCCTTTGGGGATGGGACGTCTTCCATAGTCGGCTTGGGGGCCAACGACGGATTGGACCAAACCCGCAAGATCACATAGACGATGTACAGACCCGCCAGCAGCAACCCCGGAAACACCGCAGCCGCATAAAGGCGCAGCGGAGACAGGTCCGCAATGGCGGCGTAGACGATCAGCATGATCGACGGCGGGATCAGGATACCCAAGGTGCCGCCTGCGCAGATCACGCCAGACGCAAAGCTCTTGTTGTAGTTGGCATTCGCCATCGCAGGAAAGGCCAGCAGCCCCATCAGCGTCACAACCGCCCCCACGATGCCAGAGGCAGTTGAGAAGACCGCGCAGGTCAGCAAGGCGGCAATCGCAAGGCTGCCCGGCAGGTTGCGCGCGGCCATGTAAAGAGAGAAGAACAGCTTGTCCACGATATTGGCGCGTTCCACCACATAGCCCATGAACAAAAACAGCGGGATCGCCACCAGCGTGGGGTTCTCCATCACCGAATAGGTATTCTGGTTCAGCAGGTAGAAGATATTGTTGTTGAAAATATCGCTGAACTGCTCAATCGGGTGGCCCTGATGGTAGGCATAATAGCCAAAGCCAACCCCCATCGCGAGCAGGGTAAAGGCAATCGGGAAACCAAGCAGGACCAGGACAATAAACAGTCCCAGCATGACCAAGGCGACTTCTGGATTTGACATCTTTTTATCTTTCGTAAATCGCGGACAGGCTTATTTGCGGCCGGGGGCGATGGCCATGATCGCTTCCAGATCATCCGCAGTAAGAAGGTCTTCGGTCTCTTTCACATCCGCCAGCCGTTCGGGCCAGACACCGCTGCGCAATGCCATGACACAGCGCACCAATTCAGCGCAGCCCTGGATGACAAGCAAGCCACCAGACAGCGGAATGAGAGATTTGAAGAAGTAGATCTGGATGCTTGCAGGGCTGTTAAAGCTGACTTCCTTGTAGCGCCAGCTGTCCGAGGCGATCTCGTAGCCGTACCATACAAGGGCAATGATGCCCGGAAAGAAAAACAGGAAATACAGGACGAAATCCAGACCGGCCTGCACCCGGACCGGAAACAGGCGGTAGACAACATCGGCCCGCACATGGGTATCTTGCGCCAGCGCATAGGCACCGCACATCAAGAACAATGCGCCGTACATCTGGATCATCATGTCAAACGCCCAGACAGTAGGCGCGTTCAGCACATAGCGAACGAATACCTCATAGGATACCGACAGTGTCAGGATCAGGATACACCAGCCAAAGGCGCGTCCGACCCAGAGGCTGAGACCCTCGATTGCATGTACGAATTTCATCTGTCCCGTGCTCCCCTCGTGATGGTTAGGACCGTTTCGCTGGTCCCAAGCGTGCAATGTCCGGGCACCTCTTGGGCCCCCGGACATCATTTTTTACTGTGAACAGATCAACCGAAGTAGTGCTTGTACGCCAGTTGGTAGTCGGGCTGGTTCAGGTTCAGATAGCCCATGACATCTTTGGCATAGGCTTTCTGGGATGCCATCACCTTGGCAAAGAACGGATCATCTGCCGCGATACGGTCTGCGACCTTGTCCCATGCTTCCAGCTGTGCCTGCATGACCGACTCTGGTGTGCGGTGAACCGCAACGCCGTCCTGCTCTTGCAGTTTGATCAGGTCATCGGAATAACGCTTGGTGTTGCCCCAGTAGAAGCCGGAGTTTTCGGCCATGGACGCGTTCTTGATGATTGCCTTGTGCTCATCGGACAGGCTGTTCCACTTGTCCTTGTTGATGGTCACCTCAAAGCATTCCTGCGACTGGTGATAAGACGCCAGCATGTAGTTCTTGGACACGTCCTGCATACCAAAGTCACGGTCTGAAGTCGGGTTGTTGAACTCTGCCGCGTCGATCAGGCCGGATTTCATCGCCGGCTGGATTTCACCACCTGGCAGCTGAACAACAGACATGCCCATTTCCAGCATGACGTCCGCAGCCAGACCAACGGTCCGGTACTTCAGGCCCTGCATCTGGGCTGCATCGGTGATCTGCTGGTTGAACCAGCCCAGTGGCTGTGCAGGCATCGGAGAGTTGAAGAAGGATACGACATTCAGGCGCAAATCATCCATCAGCTCTTCGAACAGTTCCTGACCGCCGCCGGCGTGGATCCAACCCAGCATTTCCTGGCTGGACCAGCCAAAGCAGGGGCCGGTACCGAACAGGGATGCGGATTTGGCCTTGCCGTACCAATAGGCCGGTACGTAGTGGGCCGCATCCAGAACGCCGCGGTGAACCGCGTCCTGCATCTGGCTAGTTTTCACAACCGCGTCCACCGACAGCACTTCGATGGTCAGCGATCCGCCGGACATCTCATTTACGCGTGCCGCAAACGACTGAGCGTTTTCAAGGAAGATGCCGCCACCCCAGGCTGCCTGCATCTTGATCGTTGTACCGTGGCCGTCTGCCAGTGCAGGTGTCGCCAAAGCTGCGGCACCGGCGACAGCCGACCCGCGCAGAAACTTTCTGCGGTTGATTGAGTTTGTCATTTTTCCTCCCAAGGAATTGTGTTTCGGAACCCGAGAATGGCCCCGAGCCAAGCAAGTTTTCTACGGCTCAAGTGTTCAGTCTGACCCCTGCGCAACCGGTTCCTCCTCCGTGCACAACAGGTCGCCTTCCCGCGCCTCGCGACAGTTTGATATGCATTGTGGGGACAAACAAGCGCTTCTTTGCGCTGAGCGTTCATCTGAGGATGGTGGGCCTGACCGGCATTTGGCCCTCCCAACGGGGTCCGCACCGCGGGAAATAAGACAGAAACTTCGACGCTTTATTAGGTAAACACCTGATAATTATGGACAAAAAATAGGCACTTCAAAAAGAAATCATCTTTGCCGCAAGAGCAAGCTGCCGGTCGCCCTGCCCCGGCACGCCACCATGCGGGTACCAGAAAAAAAATTTTGAACCGCCGCAGGAGGCAAGATGTATACAGTGTTGCGGAAGATTTGCAGCGATTCGGCTGGAACTGGCCATAAAGCTGCCGCTAATGCGTACCACTGTATACAATTTCCGTGCCCAGATCAGCCGGAGGGTTTCTGTGACCGACGAAAATCTAAGCCAATTGGACCGCGCCCTTCTGGGTCTGCGGTCACTTGCCCTGAGCGGTGAATACAGCGGCAAAGAGCGCCTGTCAGAGGTTGCAGTTGCCAAGCGGCTGGGCATCTCGCGCACCCCTTTGCGTCAGGCCATGGACCGGCTGGTCGCTGAGGGTTTGCTGGAACGAATAAAGACAGGGGGATGCCGCGTTGCCACCTTCAGCACAGAAGACATCGCCGACGCCATAGAGCTGCGCGGGGTGATGGAAGGAACGGCCGCACGGCTGGCGGCAGAGCGCGGGGTTGACCCTGACTTGATGGCACAAGCATCCGACGCGCTGGACCAGATAGACGCGGCATGGTCCGCCCACAACGGGTTCAACTTTGACGCCTATGTCACGCAAAACGCACGTTTTCACAGGCTGCTGGGACAATTCCCCAACAGCCCCATCCTTGAAAAAGAAATCGACCGGATCAGCCTGCTGCCCCTGGCCTCCCCGTCCGCGTTCCTGAGCGATCAGGCGCTCGTCCCTGACTTTCAGGACTCGCTGCGATTTGCACAACGCCAGCATCGTTTCATTCTGGATGCCATCATGCGGGGTGAAGGCACGCGCGCCGAGGCGCTGACGCGCGAACATGCACGACTGGCGCTGATCAATTTCGACTACCTCAAGGCAAGCAGACGGCAGCATGCAAAGGATTTGCCGGGATTGGCATTGGTCGCGAACGATTGAACCACGGTGCCCCGCAAGGGCGAGATATGCCAAAGCCTTGCCGCAATCGCGCGCGCAGCGGTATCCGCAGGCCGCAACCCCGAAATCATTGGGTTGAACGAAGGCACCGAAGATGACATCGTTTTCATCTACAGGAGCGCGCGAATTCGATGCTGGCCTATCTCACCTTGATCCTTTTGTGCCAACTGGCAGGAGAGCTGGTGGCAGGTGCATTAAGCCTTCCTGTGCCGGGGCCCGTTCTTGGCATGGTCTTGTTGTTTGTTCTGCTGATGCTGCGCGGCAAAATACCCCAAGGGCTGGACCAGACCGCCAATGGCCTGCTGCAGTCGATGTCGCTGCTGTTTGTCCCCGCGGGGACAGGTGTGATGCTGCATTTCAAACTGCTGGGCGAGGCTTTGCTGCCACTTGGGCTTGCTCTTGTCTTCAGCACATTGGCCACGATCGTGGTGACCGCCCGGCTGATGCAATGGCTCAGCAAGGAGCCGCAGGATGAATAATCTGCAAGACACCTGGGTTTATCTCAGCGCATCCCCCCTGTTCCACCTGACGATGACTCTCGTGGCGTTTCAGGTGGCAAACTACGGCTTTGAAAAGGCCGGACGGAACCCGCTGCTGAACCCTGTGCTGGGTGCCGTGATTTTGCTGGTGGGCATGCTTTTGATCACGGACACCGACTATGACACCTACTTTGAGGGTGCGCAGTTTGTGCATTTCCTGCTTGGGCCGGCAACGGTTGCATTGGCGATCCCGCTTTACCGGCAATGGCACCAGGTGCGGCAATCTGCATTGGCGATCACGGTCAGCCTGCTGGCCGGTTCGCTGACTGCCATTCTGACTGCGGTGGTGACGGCCTGGATCATGGGCGGCTCGCTGCCGGTGCTGGCCTCTCTGGCCCCCAAATCGGTTACGGCCCCGGTGGCCATGGCCATCGCCGAGAAACTTGGCGGTTTGCCGTCACTTACGGCTGTGTTGGTTATCGTGACCGGTATTTTCGGGGCCATGTTCGGCCCGATCATATTGAACCTGGTGGGCGTTCGGGATTGGCGCGCGCGCGGGCTTGCGATGGGCACGGCCAGTCATGGGATCGGCACGGCGCGTGCACTGCAGGTCAATGAGACGGCAGGCGCCTTTTCTGGGCTTGCGATGGGTTTGAATGCTTTGGCAACGGCGCTGTTGTTGCCAATCATCTGGGGTGTATTGCTGGTCTTACAGAGCGTCCCGGCCCAGCCCTGAGGCGTTTGTCGCGATCCCAGACAGATCCCGCATTCCTGGACGCGTTGACGTTTTTGATCACCGGCAGCGTCTGGGATTTGCGGTTTTTGCCTAACACGCAGTCGCCGCGCGATTTGACCTATCTCAAGGCGGCACGCCCCACAGCTGCCTAAGCTGGTCCAAGCATCAATTGCAGCCACAGGAGAGTTTGGATGTTGTTACGCATGGTGACGGCGCTGATGATCGTGGCCGGAACAGCCCCGGCCCAAGAAGCAAATATCGACAACGGGCGCGATACCTATTTGTATTTCTGTGCAGAATGCCACGGCAAGGATGCAGCGGGCATCGGGCCTATTGCCGAGATGCTGGCGTTTGAACCACCTGAATTAATCGGCCTTTCAGAACGCAACAACGGTATTTTCCCCACCCTCTATGTCGCGACCCAGATTGACGGACGGGCGCGGTCTGTTGGTCATGGCGACATGCCGATTTTCGGGTGGTCCCTGGACAGTGAAAAACAGGTTCCGATCAAGCTTGAGAATGGGCAGATGCTGATGGTCACCCAGCATCTTCTGGAATTGCTGGCCTATCTGGAATCCATTCAGATCAAACCGTCAAAATAGCGCGCCTTTGCTTGACCAAAGTCAAAACTTTGGCAGCCGCCACGCTATAATGAACGCGAAAGACAGCATTCAACATCCAGCCTCAAGAGGGCGCAACCATGGATCAGGTCACGTCGCATCATCCCCGGTGGTACACATTCAAGCGGCAGACAGCATCGTCTTGCCTTGCTGCATTGATCGCGTTTGCCGCGCTGGTCCCGCCCGCCTTTGCCAAGGATTGGAGAAAGACCCAATGGCCGTTGGACACGCTGAGTTACGAAGAGGCAAAAGATTTGACCTCTGACCGCGTCTTGACCTTTCCGGGGCTGGGTCAATCGACATATTTTGATGATGGGTCCTATGCGTTCAAACGCGAAGGGCAAACGGAGGTGCGCATCGGTGCCTTCAAGATCCGCCGAGACGGCAGGGTCTGCGTCGATTTCCAGCCAAACAGCAGCAGGTGTGACGTTTTCATGAAGGACAGGGGGCTGTTGTTCTTGATGACCGAAGAAGGTGACAAGTTCCCCGTACATTTCAAATTCGAGTTCAGGTAAGCCCCTTGCACGATGCGGCGGCAGGCCAAGATAGGGTGATGGCTGTGAAGTCATTCATCTGCACAATCCCTCAAGAAAAGACCGCCTGCACTGCAGTTTGCCGACAGATGCCACAGGCCGATGCACCCGCATTCGCGTTCTCAGCAGATGGCCGCGCAGCGACCCGCGACCGGCAAGAATTCATCTGCAATTGATCGCGGTCTTTGTATCTGCTTTCCAAAGGTGGCCTGACAGAGTATTCATCCCAATCTTTGAGGATGTGGGGCAGATCATGGCGCAAAACGCCACCATTTATAAAGTTGAACTTTCAATCTCGGATATGGATCGTAATTACTACGAGACCCATAAACTGACCATTGCCAAACACCCTTCAGAGACGGATGAACGGCTGATGGTGCGCATTGTTGCTTTTGCGATGAATGCACATGACCATTTGGAAATGACCAAGGGGCTGTCAACGGATGACGAACCTGACATCTGGCAAAAAAGCCTGAGCGGCGAGCTTGATGTCTGGGTCGCGCTGGGACTGCCAAGCGAGAAGGTCCTGCGTCAATCCTGTGGCAAAGCCGCCAAGGTGATTGTCTATCCTTACGGCGGCCGGACTGCCGAGATGTGGTGGGACAAGGTCAAGAACAGCACCACCCGTTTTGACAATCTTCAGGTGACAAGTTTTTCCCAGTCAGACACAGACGCTCTGGCAAAACTGGCAAGCCGTGCAATGAAGCTGCAGATCAATATCCAGGACGGCGAAGTGATGGTCAGCGTGGATGAGGGTGTCGTTTATGTCACCCCCGAAAAATGGAAGAGCGCTGCATAATTCATCATCGGGTCATCATGGCCTGCCGTGCTGTCAGACCTGAATTGCCAATCAATGGCCCGCCATTCTCCGCTTTGGACAAGACCCGGTGCCGCCTGAATTTTACGACCAACGGCGGCTTGTCCGATTGGGTATTTGGGGCAGGCGCGTCCCTGTTTTCAGGTTAGATGACACCCGGTTCACGCGTTTTGTTGATGCCGCACTGGCACCGCTGTTCACCGCTATCCGGTGAAGGGATAAAACAGCGAATGCCGCGATCTAGGCCATCTTGGACCCGATGATTGACGACCAAACTCAGATCTCTTGCGTGAAAGCGCAAAAACCTGTATCGATTAACTATATTTTATAAGTATTTGGAGCAGTCTAATGAGAAAAATTTGCCAAATCATTGGCAGCGTGTCAACGCCGGACTAAAACTGCGCCAGTCGCCGGAGCAATAGTGCACCATTTTGCCGGATT